>Ga0129333_10004092_pt1 | contig 13639 bp, 12 predicted proteins | sample CPB6_08_DNA_FD_94474 | JGI IMG/M metagenome (GOLD analysis project Ga0129333, IMG submission 94474) | Freshwater to marine salinity gradient microbial communities from Chesapeake Bay, USA - CPBay_Sum_0.6_0.8_DNA | ecosystem: Environmental > Aquatic > Marine > Coastal | place: USA: Chesapeake... | reverse complement strand
GCGGCCGCGGCCCGCAGGTCCAGGGCATTGCCAACGCCCAGTCCGGCGATCCAGTCGGCATGCCGATCGCGTACCCGGCGATTTCGCACCCCGAGGAAGGCCGCCACGTCCTCCGACGAACACCGGTAACCATCCGTGAACGTGCCACCGCGCATGACGTTGAAGAGCACGTTGGAGCAGTGGTGGGCGGTCGCGTCCTGGTCCGCCGTGCGTTGCAGGCCATCGGCAGCGGCGATCCGGCTCGTGATGCCACGCTCCTCCTCCGCGAGCCCGACGACGACCGCCTGGCGAAAAGCTTCAGGGGTGGCCAATCGGCGCCGCAGGTCGACAAGCGCCCGGTGGTCGAGGCCGGTGTCGATGCCGAGTCGCCACTCGTGCATCTCTCCCGCCCCCAGACGGAGGCGGTCATGGACGAGATAGGCGCCGAATTCACCCCTGACCTCGGGGTGGCCGCCACGCAGCCGACCCAGGCGAAACTCGTCGAGATGCCTGTCGGAGAGCAGCCTCTGGGGCGCCCGATGGCCGAGCGACCAGGCGGCCGCGGCGCGCAACGATTCGGCTGGTTCGGGTCGGTCGCTGATCGCAGCGTTGAGTGTGAAGATCGCCATGCCGACGTCGGCAAGCAACTCATGCCGCATGTAGGCCGCCGCGAGGTAGCTGTAGCGAGCGTATGTCTGCTCGCTGACCCCTGGCGGCAGCACGTGGTGCCAGCCATCAAGCAATTCGACGTCCACGGCTCGCGGCCCCGGATTCCACAGCGTGCACGAGCGGATCAATCCGAATCGCTCGGTGGGTGAGAGCCGCCAGCGCAGCCGGAGGCCGGAGACGACGTCCTCTTCCTCGAAGACGACACTCGTGCCCAACTCGTGCTTGAGGAGGCGACGGCGACGCCCGTAGAGCGGATGACTGGGCCGCCATGGCTCCCAGAACCGTCCATCGATCCGCAGCAGGCAGGCTACCCCGGCGTCGTGCGGCTGACGGAGGATCTTGTCGGCGGTCTTGTAGGGGAAGATCGCCTCATCAGGGCTGCGACGACCGGCGGTCAGACCGCCGTTGCTGCCTAGAAATAGCCACGCGTCACCGTTGCTGACGACATTCATCAGGAACGGCGGCAGCGAATCGACCTCATCAATGAATGCGTGCGCCGCACCATCCACTGCTTCCCAGCCGCAGGGCGATTTCGTCAAACCCGTTACGGCATGGCCGGCCACTCGGCCACGCTCGTCGAGGCCGCCGTGCAGCAGCGAACGATCTGTCGTCGAAGCGCCTAGATCCACGGCCGAGGCCCGTTGCCAGGGGACGAAAATGACACCGGCATGGATGAAGCCGCGTCGCCCGCGACACCGCTCGCCACCGACTCCGAGCCGCAGAGCGGCTCAAAGATCTCGTGTTCAAAGCGCTCTCCGGGGCAGTCCACGGCCAGGCACTCACGGAACTGATTCGTCGCGAACGCCCTGGATTTCAGCATGTCTTGACTGTGGCGCACGATCTGTGTGAAACTGTTTCACGCAGATCGTAGGTGGTCGTGTTCCTGCTGGCAAGCCCGTGCCTGCGGATTTTGAGGAGGAGAAAGCGATGCGTCGTGAGTCGTATGGATTCCTGCTCGTGGGCTGCTTCGTGCTGGCCGGCCCAGCCGTTGCCGACGAGGATTTCGGCGACTCGACGTCGGCGACGCTGACGGGCAAGGCCTGGGCGGCCCTGGCGAGCGGCGACTTCGCCAGAGTCAGTGTGTTCACGGGAAGGTGTCGGGAGCTCTACGCCGGCGAAGCGGCGAAACAGCAGGCCGGCCTCACGGATTTCCTCCCCGCCGACAAGGTTCACGACATGTGGGCCCTGAATGACGTCGGCACCTGCTGCTTCATCGAGGGTCAGGCTCTAGAGAAACAGGGCCGCAACGCGGACGCGGCGGCGGCGTACAAGCAGGTCGTCGAGTCCTACGGCTTCGCCCAGTGCTGGGATCCGAAGGGCTGGTTCTGGCGGCCCGCGGAGGCGGCTTCCCGGAGGCTCGCCCAGCTCGAATTCGACAAGGTGCTCGATGCGAAGTGAGTGGCGCCGATGCGCCGGCATCGTGGCCCTGGCCGTGCTGAGAACCGGCATCGCTGCCACGCTGGCCTCGAGGACGGCGACCGCCGCCGAGCCGTCGCGCGGCCCGCTGCCCGTCGTCATCGAGGGTTCGGCGCAGGACGGCTTCAGGATCATCCGTGGCGGCACACCCTTCGAACTACGCGGTGTCGCCGGTGAGGAGCGGCTCGAACTGCTGGCCGCCTGCGGTGGCACGACATTCCGCACCTGGGGCATCGAATCGTGCGAGCGGATCGTCGCCGGATCCCCGCTTCTGGATGCGGCCCACGCCCTGGGGCTCACCGTGACGGTCGGTATCTGGCTGGGGCACGAACGGCACGGGTTCGATTATCGCAGCGGCGAACAACTCGACCGGCAGCGGCGCGCCGTCGAGGAGGCGGTGTCCCGCTACCGCCACCATCCCGCCGTGCTCTTCTGGGGACTGGGCAACGAAATGGAGGGTCCCGCCGGGGGCGGCGCCAATCCCATCATCTGGCGGGAGATCAACACGCTGGCACGGCTCGTGAAACAACTCGATCCGCACCATCCCGTGATGCCGGTCGTCGCCAATGTGAATCCCGACAAGATCCGGGCTATCATCGAGCACGCGCCCGACATCGATGTGCTCGGTGTCAATGCGTACGGCGGCGTGACCGCGGTGGGCAGGACGCTTCGCGACAACGGTTGGGTGAAGCCCTACTGCATCACGGAGTTCGGACTCTCCGGGCCCTGGGAGGTGGAGCACACCGCCTGGAATGCCCCCATCGAACCCTCCAGCCGCGTCAAGGCGGGAGATACGTTTTCGGCCCTCAAGGTGATCATGGAGGATCACAGGCAGTGCCTGGGGGCGTATGCCTTCCTCTGGGGTCACAAGCAGGAGGCAACCTGGAGTTGGTTCGGCATGCTGACCCCGGCCGGGGAAAAGACTCCGCGTGTCGACGCCCTGGTGAGGGCCTGGACTGATCGCTGGCCCGCCGATCGGGCGCCGGTGCTCAGGGAAACAGACGTGCCGCTCGCGAACGCAACCGTGGCCCCGGGCGAGAAGGTCTCCGTCCGGCTGCGCTACGAGGATCCGGAGGAGCAACCGCTGACATATCTCTTCGAGGTGGTGGCGGAGAGTACCGACCGCCGGGAGGGCGGCGACGCCGAACGCGCGCCTCACGCGGTGGCGGGCGCCGTCCAGAGGAGCGGACGCGATGGCGATGTCGAGGTGACGGCACCGACGAACCCGGGCGCCTATCGACTGTTCGTCACGGTCAGGGATGGCGCCGGGTCGGCCACCGTCGACAACTGGTGTTTTCGAGTCACCCGCTGACGGGTGGTTCGCGGGCGTGGCTCGACGGCACCCCGCGGTCGCGACAGACCGCTGGAATGCCCCCAGACCGCCAAAACTGCCCAGAATCACAGGGTGAAACAGTTTTTCGACTGCTGATTAAAAAATCCTTTGATTTCCATGAGAAATGCGATATTCTCTGTCGCGGTGGGATGTGGGAATGCAACTGTTTCAGAGAGGGGAAGGACTGCCAATGAAACGATCTCTGTTGATGTGCGGGCCTGCCATGGTCCTCCTGGGCGTGCTGGCCGGTGACGCTCGCGCTCAGGTCTTGTTCTCCGACAATTTTGAGACCAGTGGTGCCGGCGGGGCCACCACGCTCTCCGCGCCATGGGAAATGAACAAGGAGGTCTATTCCTCGGCAGGGGCTTATATCGGCGGCTACTACCCCGGCTTCACTTTTGGTCCCAATGCCATCGTCACGGGGCAAGGAGGGCCATCCCAGGGAACCTATCAGGGCAAAGTGTGGCCGGATTACGACTACGCCCCTGACTGGACGAATGGCAAGATTCAAAAGATCTCGCTGCTCGTGACGCGAAGACTGAGTAGCGCCGATATCGCGTCGGGTCGAATTGAAATGAATTTTGACTCCAAGCTCCAACCGCTGCTCGGACCCGACACGCAGGCCACGGCCTGGATGAAGCTCCTGTCACCGGATTTCAGCCAGCTGTGGTGGCAGGAGTCCTTGACGCTCAGCGGTTCGACCTGGAGTTCCAACTCCGTGGGCATGAATTTCGACGGTTCACAGGTGAATGCCAATCTCCAATGGGGCTTCACCGTGAGTTCGACGAATTACCAGGATAATGGGCTGTTCATGGATAACGTGGTCGTGGCGGGAGTGCCGGAGCCCGGATCCACGGCCCTCTTCAGTCTGGGGATGATCGGGCTCTGCGCGCTTGGATATCGCCGACGAATCGGCTGACCCTGATACGGCCCGACTGTTTTGCCGCAAGACCCGGGAACATCGTTCCCGGGTCTTTTTTTGACAAAAACACGGCGTGTCGGCCGGGGTGACACCGCTGCGTCGATTCCGGGCGACCGGCGCATTTCCTCAGTAGCACTGTCGGCCCGGCTCGACGAGCAGCGGATCCGCGATCGTGGCCGTCTGACGCTCGTCGTGGAACTCCGACGGATGATCCTCGGGCCGCTCGCCGTAGATGTCGGCCATTCCCGCGATCGCGGCGATGTACTCATTGAAGTGGGGATCCATGATCGTGCCCTCCTTGGCTACTCGATGATACGCATCGAGCCGGAGAGGGTTCACTTCCTCCCGGATTGCCCAGTCTGCCGTGCCGCCCGCCGTGGCCTAGGGCTCACGAAACGACCGCGGCCTGTGCCGCCTTCATCTGGTCCATCAAGGGCCAGAGGTCGTCGATGTCGTCCTTGAACAGGTCGCCGATCAGCACGTCGGTAACGAGCCCCTTTCGATCACCGTGCTGGCGGACGAACTGCCCGAAGTTGAGCCCGTCGTAGAACTCGCAGACGAGCCGCCGCATGCGGTCCATGCCGGCGACGAACTCCGGGCCCCATTTTCCCAACTGGGCGGCCGAGGTGTCGCCCTTCGACAGACCCTCCGCGATCGCGTCGGCCGCATCGGCTCCCGACTTGAGCGCGAGCAGCACGCCGGATGAATAGAGCGGATCGAGGAATCCGAAGGCGTCCCCGACCAGCACCCAGCCGTCGCCGGCCACCTGGCGGGAGCGGTAGGAATATTCCTTGGCGGCCCGAAACGGGCCGAGCTGCTCGGCTGCGGCGATGCGCGGACCCACGCCGGGACATTTTTCCACTTCCTGACGGTAGATCGCCTCCAGGTCTTTCGTGCCCCGGCCCGTGAACAAGTAGTCGTGCGGGGCCACGACGCCCACGCTGACGACGTCGTCGTGCAGCGGGATGTACCAGAACCAGCCCTGCTTGCCCTTGGTCTGCATGACCATCGTCGCCCCCTCGTCACGGCCCGGATCCCGGTAGGCGCCCTTCCAGTAGGTCCAGATGGCGGCTTTTTTAAGGACGGGATCCCATTCGCGCAGGCCCAGCCGATCCTGGATCAGGCAACTCTGCCCCGCCGCATCGACCACCACGCGGCAGCGCGTCTCGCCGACCGTGCCGTCTTCGTCGACGGTGCGCACGCCCACGGCCCGCCCCTCCTCGAACACCACCTCCAGAACACGCACGCCCTCCCGCACGTCGACGCCGTGCTGGCGGGCGTTGTCGAGCATCATCATGTCGAAATCCTGCCGCAGCACCTGCCACGTCCGCGAGGATTCGTGGGGCTTGTGGTCGGCGAAGTAGAAGGGCTCCGAAAGCCGGCCCTGCTCCGACACGAACTGCACGCTGTGCTTGTTGACGAACCTGCTGCCGCGGAGTTTCTCGAGCATCCCCAGCCGGTCGAGCACCCAGAACGTCTCGGGGATCAGCGATTCACCGATGTGATAGCGGGGAAAGCGTTCCCGCTCGAGCAGCCGCACGGCATGGCCCTGCTGGGCGACGAGGGTGGCCGTCGTCGCTCCGGAGGGTCCGCCGCCGATCACGATCACATCCGGCTCCGCGAGCCTCTCCTCGGCCTGCCGAATCATGATTCGCCTCCTCGGACGCGCTGGTTTCCCGGCCAGAGATCGGCCGTGGATCGATCCTCGTGCGGGGCGCGTGCCTGGGCGAGGATCGCGATCAGGGATTGCAACGTGTCGTGCGATAGATGCCCGAGCTGCTGCCTGCCGCAGCGGCGCACGTCGGCGGCCAGCTTGGCGACGAGCGCCACCCCGGCACGCGTGATCGTCACGTCCACGACACGACGGTTCTCCGCGCTTCGCTGCCGGCTCACCAGACCCTGCTCCTCGAGCCTGTCGAGGAGCCGCGTCATGTCGGGGGCCCGGGACACGAGCCTGGCCCCGAGCGCCGACGTGGAGAGCGATCCCGGCCGCACCGAGCGCAGGATGCGCAGGGCGTTGTACTGCTGGGCGCTGATGGCGAATGTGGCGAACACCTGCTCGTCGAGTTCGCGCAACCGGTCGTACGTGCGCCAGAGCTGGAGATAGGCCTCCTGCTCGAGCGAATCGAATTTCGCCGCCTGGGAAGCGGCCCGAACGGCTGCGGCAGTCATACCTGAATGATATCGGTCATCGAACGTCTTAACAATAGTCGTTTGAACGAGTATTCTTGGTGGATCGGGCAGACCGCCCTGCTTCGGGGCCCGCCGCCCCGGGCCAAAGAGCCTGGATGATCCGGCATGACGCCCCTCGACTGGACGCTGCTCTCGCTGCACTTGGCCGCGATGCTGGCCGTCGCGATCCTGCTCGGGCACGCCGCCCGCCGACTGGGCATTCCGGCCGTCGTGGGCGAGATCGCCGGCGGACTCGTGCTCGGGCCCACCGTGCTCGGGCGGCTTTCCCCAGAGGCCTACGCCACCCTCTTCCCCCCCACGGGTCCGATCGCGGGAGCCCGCACCGCCATCGCCCGGGTGGGCATGCTCTTCTTCATCGTCACGATCGGCCTCGACATCAGCCTCGTCGAATTTCGCCGCATCGGTCGCCGGGCGCTCTCGGTGGGCGTCGTGGGCACGCTCGTGCCGCTCGTTCTCGGGTTCCTCATGTGCTACGTGTTCCCAGGCGTCATCGGCGTGACCAGGAAGGACCTGTTCTCGACGTCGCTGTTCATGGGATCCATTCTCTCGCTCTCGGCGAATCCGGTGATCGCCAGGATCCTCATGGATATGGGGCTGTTCCGGACCGACATCGGCCGCACGATCATGTCGGCGACCCTGGTGGACGACCTCGTGGGGTGGGGATTGTTCGCGGTCATCCTCGCGGAGTTCGGCCCGCATGCCAGCGCCCAGGGCCAAGGGGTGGCGATCTTCGCCATGGTGTTCGTGTTCATCGCCGGCATCCTCGTGGCAGGCCGCTTCGTGCTGCCCCGCATCCTCGACTGGGCCGGGCGGCAGCTGCCGCAGCCGGCGGGCACGATCTCCTGCGTCGTGCTCTTCGCCTTGTTGGGGGCGGCGGGCTCCGAATACCTCGGCCTTCATTCCTTCCTCGGCGCCTTCGTGGTGGGGATCGCCCTGGCCGACGTCCAGCGCCGGAACCCCGAGCCCTTCCGCATCATCGGCGACTTCTCCTACGCCGTGTTCACGCCGATCTTCTTCGTGTCGATGGCGATCGCCGCCGACTTCGTCACCGGCTTCGACTTCCAACTCGTGCTCCTGATCACGGCGGTGGCGTTCCTGGGCAAGATCTGCGGCGTGTTTCTCGGGGGCCGGATGGCCGGCATGGACAATCGCCAGTCCCTGGCCGTGGGCTGCGGCCTCAACGCCCGCGGCATCCTCGGCATCGTGATGGCGGCGGCGGCCTTCGAGGCCGAGCTCATCGACCTGCGGCTGTTCGTGGCCTGCGTGCTGATGTGCGTGATCACGACGATGGCGGCCGGACCGGCGCTGAGCCTGATTCTGGGCCACCGCGATCCGCAGGCCGGGCCGGCCTGACGGCCCGGCTGCCCCTTGCCGCCGCTGCGCGGCCCGGTGCGCCGGTGTAGGATTTTCCCCGCCCGGTGTGCTCGCCGCGGCCGCCTCACCCACTGGCTTCCGCCGCGCATGGCCTTCTGCGACGACTCGTTCCTGCTCTCGAACCCCGTGGCCGAGGATCTCTTCCGGCGCGTGGCCGCGGCCCGGCCCCTCGTCGACTTCCATTCCCACTTGAGTCCGCGCGACATCGCCGAGGATCGGCGCTTCGACAGCCTGCACGCGATCTGGCTCGAGGAGGACCACTACAAGTGGCGGGCCATGCGCGCAGCCGGAGTGCCTGAGGCACTGATCACAGGCCCGGCACCGCCGCGTCAGAAATTCCAGGCCTGGGCCGAGACCGTGCCGCAGACCCTGCGCAATCCGCTCTTCCACTGGACGCACCTGGAGCTGCGCCGCTATTTCGGCATCGACGCGCTGCTCGACGGCTCGAGCGCGGAGGCCGTCTGGACGGAGGCGAACCGCCAGCTGGCGCAGGGTCCACTCACGGCCCGGGGCATCCTCCGTGGCATGAACGTGGAACTGGTGGGCACGACCGACGATCCCGCCGACACGCTCGACTGGCACCGTGCCATCGCGGCCGCCGGCATCGGCACCCGCGTCATTCCCACCTTCCGGCCCGACGAGGCCCTGGGCGTGGGCCGGCCGGAGCGGGTGCGGGCCTGGGCGCGGCGGCTCTCCGACGTGTCCGGCCAGGGAGCCGACACGTTCCTGGGATTGCTCGCGGCCCTGGAGAGTCGGCACGCGGACTTCGCGGCCGCCGGCTGTCGGGCCAGCGACCACGGTCTCGACTGCCTGCCCGACGCCGACTGCACGGAGGCCGAGGCCCGCTCCATCTGGGAAAATTGCCTGGCCGGGGCCGCGGCCACGGCCGCCGAGGCCGCACGATTCGCAGGATTCATCATCCTCCACGTCGCCCGTCTCAACCATGCCCGGGGCTGGGTCACCCAACTTCACCTGGGCCCGATCCGCGATCCCAATCCAGCCATCGCCCGCCGGCTCGGGTCGCATGCCGGCTGCGACACGATCGGTGACGCCCGACAGGGTCCGGGGCTCGTGCGCTTTCTGGGCACGCTCGCCGCCGAGGGCTGCCTGGGCCGCACCATCCTCTACAACATGAATCCCGCCGACGACGCCCTGTTCGCCGCCCTGCCCGGGTCGTTCCAGGACGGCGTCACGCCCGGCAAGATCCAGTGGGGCAGCGCCTGGTGGTTCCTCGACCAGGAGCGCGGTATCCGCCGCCAGCTCGACATGCTCTCCGACATGGGGCTGCTGGCCCGCTTTGTGGGCATGGTGACCGACTCGCGGTCCTTCCTCTCGTTCCCGCGGCACGAATACTTCCGGCGCATCCTCTGCGACCTCGTGGGGGCCGACGTGACGAGCGGACGGCTGCCCGATCGGCGCGAATGGCTCGACAGCCTGGTGGACGCCGTCTGCTGCGCGAACGCCCGCGCGGCCTTCGCCCCGGCCGGGTGACGATCCCCCGGGAGCGGCCCGTCCCTCAGCGAGCGGAGCTCGTGGCTGCCGGCCGGATCACGGTGTCCACGGAGAAGCGCACGCGGACGTCGGGGTGCGTGGTGTAGAGGCGGTGCCGCGTCCCGTCGTGCACCAGCGTGGCGCTCGATCGCTTGGGATGCTCGGGGTCAACCGGCAACACCGGGTTCCGGCCATACTTTTCCCAGTGCACGAGGTCGCGACTCGTGGCCAGGCAGGTCTGCCAGCTGGAGCGGTCGGCGGCAGGGCTGGCGTGATAATAGGCGTAGTAGCGCCCGCGGTGCTTGACGACCTGGTCGAAGGCCACCCCGTGACGGTCGTAGGGCTCCGGTCCGCAGGCCAGCACCGGTTCGTCGCTGACATTGGTGAATGCGCACAGGTCTCGCGACGTGGCCAGCCACACGCCGTCGTCGCGGCGCTCGTAGAACAGATACCACGTACCCGCCTCCCACCACACGGTGGGCGTGCCCCGGGGCCCGGCGGGAATCGGCGTGCCGTCGGCGAGCCGGATGTCGAGCGGGCCGATCGTCTCCCAGCCACCGGGGTGACGGCCGCGCAGCAGATGGGCCACGTCCCCCTCCCCTTCCGCGAACAGGAACTGCCGGCAGCCCCGGCGCACGAGACAGACGTCCTCGACCCAGGCAGCCGGCAGGAAGGGATTGCGCCCGTCGCGGATCCAGTTGAGCCCGTCCGCGCTCGTGGCGTGGCCCAGCCGGCGCCGCGGATCGCGGGCGGCATTCGAGCCCGTGTACCAGAGATGCCAGGTGCCGCCCTGACGCACGATCCAGCCCCGTTCGCGCAGGTCGCGGTCCCAGGCGTCGGGGCCTCCGCCGGACAGAAGCGGCGCCGGCGATGCCGGCCCGAAGTCGACCAATTCCGCGGGCACAGGCTCCGCCGCCGGATCCCGGCCGACCGACACCCCGAACCCCGCCGCCAGGGCCGCAAGCAGCACGAATCCGGTCGAGGGCCACGATCGCATGCCGGCATAATACCCACCCCTCCCGCTGCCAGGGTTTTGCCATGTCACCACGCAGCCGATCCGACGATGCGGTAGGGTTTCCAGGGGTGGCCGCCGCGCCGGCGCGACGCCCGATTCGACGCCTGCTCACGATCCTCGCCCTCCCATGACGACGCCACAGCAGGGCACGTCGCTGACACGACGCCTGGTGATTCCGGTCATCGGCCTGGTGCTTGCCGCCGTGCTGGCCAACGTCAGTTTCGCCGCCTGGCTGGCGGCGCGACGGTCGCTGGCGGCCGCCAGCACGGCCCAGGAGCAGGTCGCGGCGGCGCTCGAGTCGTCCCGCGTGGCCCTCTCGCCCCAAGTGCTCGACGCGCTGCGGCAGCTGACGGGAAGCCACTTCGTGGTCTGGAACGCCGCGTCGCGCACCGCGGGCATCGCCACGGTGCCACCAGACGCCGCCGCCGCTGCCGGCGCCGCCGCCGCCGGGGGCAGCGTCGTCGTCGAGGGCCGGCGCCATCGCGTGGGCACGGTGCGGTCGCAGGGAGTGCGGCCGGAATCGGTGCTCGTGCTCACGCCCGTCCGCGGCATCCTGGCCACGTCGTTCGAGGCCGCCTGGCCGGTGCTGGCGGTGGCCGCCGCGACGCTGGCCGTGCTCGTGCCGCTCGGGCTGCGCACGACGGGCACCCTCGCCGCCCGCATCGGCGCCGTGGAGCGGCACGTGGGCCGGATCGCCCGGGGAGAGTTCGGCCAGGTGCTCGCCGATGCCTCGGGCCCCCGGACCGCCGACGAGATCGGCAGGCTCGTGGCCGGCGTCAACCACATGAGCGCCACGCTCGACTCGCTGCGCGGCTCGTTGCTGGCCGGCGAGCGGCAGCGGCTCCTCGGGCAGCTCGCCGCCGGGTTCGCGCACGAACTTCGCAACGCCATCACCGGCGCCCGCCTGGCGATCGACCTGCACCGGCGGCGCTGCCATCCCTCCGCAGACCGGCCGCATGCGGACGACGGCCTGGCCGTCGCGGTGCGGCAGCTGGGGATCGTCGAGGAGGAGGTGCGCGGGCTGCTCGCCCTGGGCGCGCCCGCCGCCGCCCCGGCCGCCCTCGTCGATTTCGACGTCGCGGACCTGTGCGCCGAGGTGCGTGATCTGACCGGGCCGCGCTGCGACCACGTGGGCGTGCCGCTGCAGTGTGTCGTGCCGACCGGACTGGCGATCAGGGGCCGCCGCGAGGGCCTGCGGGCGGCGCTGGTCAACCTGACGCTCAACGCCATCGACGCCGCCGGCCCGGGCGGTGCCCTGCGGATCTCTGCCGACGGCGGCGCGGATGGCGTGCGGCTGATCGTCGAGGATAACGGCCCCGGACCGCCGCCCGCGCTCGCCGACACGCTGCACGAGCCGTTCGTGACCGGCAAGCCGGAGGGGATCGGCCTGGGCCTGGCCGTCGCCAAGGCCGTGGCCGAGGAACACGGCGGTCGGCTGTCGTGGTCCCGCAGCGACGGCCTGACGCGGTTTGCAATCTGGCTGCCGGCGCGGACACTCTCCGCCGGCACACCGGCCCCGGGTTCCCCGCCATGAGCCGCATCCTCATCGTCGACGACGAACCGGCCATCGGCTGGAGCCTGCGCGAACTGCTCGCCGACGGCGGGCACGCGGTGGAGCTGGCGTCGAGCGCGGAGGCGGCCCTCGACACCTGCCGGTCGTTCCGACCGGACACGATCCTGCTCGACGTCCGGCTCCCCGGCCGCGACGGCCTGGCGGCGATCCCCGATCTGCGCAGCCTCGCACCCGGGGCACCCGTGATCGTGATGACCGCCTTCGGCGACCTCGACACCGCCGTTCGTGCCGTACACGCTGGTGCCTTCGACTACCTCGTCAAGCCCTTCGATCTGGACCGTGTCGTGGAGGTCGTCGACCGGGCGCTGGCCGAGCACGCCCGCGCGGACGACCGCGATGCCGAGCCCGCGGCCCCCTCCGCCCGACTCGTCGGCTCGGCGCCGCGCATGCAGGAGGTGTTCAAACAGATCGCACTCGTCGCCGCCACCGACCTGCCGGTGCTGATCAGCGGCGAGACGGGGACCGGCAAGGAACTCGCGGCCCGGGCGATCCACGATCACGGCGGCCGCCGCGACCGGCCCTTCGTGGCCACGAATCTCGCCGCTCTCGCGCCCGGCGCCGTGGAGAGCGAACTCTTCGGCCACGTGCGCGGAGCGTTCGCTGGCGTTACGACCGACCGGCCCGGGCTCTTCGAACTCGCCGACGGCGGCACGATCTTTCTCGATGAGATCGGCGCCGCGCCGGCCGACGTGCAGGTCAAGATCCTGCGCGTGCTCGAATCCGGCACGGTGACACCGGTCGGCTCCGCGGCGGCGCGGCCGGTGGATGTGCGGGTGATCGCCGCCACGAATCGAGACCTGGCGGGATTGCTGCGGGCGGGCCGATTTCGCGAGGATCTCTATCACCGCCTGCGGGTGTTTCCCATCGCCATGCCGGCGCTCGCCGACCGGCGCGACGACATCGAGCCCCTGGCGCGGCACGTGCTGGCCCGGCACCTCGCCCGACAGACGCCCCCCGCCCCGGCGCCGGCGTTGTCCGCCGAGTTCCTGGCGGCGCTTCGCGACCGCGACTGGCCGGGAAATGTCCGTGAACTCAAACATGCCGTCGAATACGCGGCCGTGATGGCCCGCGGCGGCACGCTGCGGCCCGAGCACCTTCCCCAGGGCAGGCCGGCCCACGAGCAGGCCGGCGCGGGCGGTGTCGCAGCCGCGGGCGCCGCCGTCACGGCCGCCATGAAGGACTGGGCCGCAGCCGCCCGGCTGGCCTTCGGCGGGCTCGAGGAGCCCGATCTCCACCATCGCGCCATCCAGATCGTCGAAGCCGCCCTGCTGCGCGAGGCGCTGGCCCATGCGGGTGGCAATCGCACTGCCGCGGCCAAGCTCCTCGGCCTCGATCGGGCCACCCTGCGCACGAAGCTGCGGGCCCTGGGAATCGACGATTGACGCCGCTCGCCGCGCGGTGAAAAGTTCATCGCCGCCGCCGGGAAATTCATCGCCAGGGGCGGTTGGGCGCGGGGCTATGCTGCGGGGGTGGTGCGAAACCACCGCACGGAAGTTCCAAACCGGTTCCACACCCCGAGGCCCCTTCCCATGTCCGACGACGCGCCTCCCCGGACTCACGATCCAGACGACGACGTGTTCCTGCTCGGTGCGGATTCACCGCCGGGTCACGTCCCCGAGTGCGACTCCTGGGAGGACACGTGGATCGACGTCGACGAGGACGGCTCGGCACTCG
>Ga0129333_10004091_pt1 | contig 13640 bp, 10 predicted proteins | sample CPB6_08_DNA_FD_94474 | JGI IMG/M metagenome (GOLD analysis project Ga0129333, IMG submission 94474) | Freshwater to marine salinity gradient microbial communities from Chesapeake Bay, USA - CPBay_Sum_0.6_0.8_DNA | ecosystem: Environmental > Aquatic > Marine > Coastal | place: USA: Chesapeake... | reverse complement strand
CTCCATGAAGACACCGATGCCGTCGGTGGTGCGAGCAGCATTAGACGTTGCCTCACCCTTCGGTCGAATGTTGGAAACATCCATTCCGACGCCGCCACGCCGCTTCATGATCTGGACCTGTTCCTGATCAGAGAACAGAATTCCTCCGTAGGAATCAAATGGCTGGTCAATGACAAAGCAGTTTGACAGGCTCTGGAGCTGGTATGGATTTCCTATGCCAGACATTGGAGAACCCTGCGGGACGACATCGTCGAAGTTCTTCAGCAGGTCGTAGATCTCATCCTCTCCCATAGGATTCGGATACTTGGACTCGATACGAGCAAACTCTCGAGCTAGACGTCGATGCATCTGGTCAGGATTGCTCTCAAGCCAATTTCCGTCAAAATCACGGAGGGCATACTTCCTGAACACGTCAACAGCAAGCTCATCTCCATCGAAGTATGCAAATGAACTCTCAGTTACGTGATCGGACGAATAAATCTTGTCATTTTCCATTGATTACTTCCTTCCATTTCTCATGAAGTTTCTTCTTCTTTCCATTCTCGTTCTGAGTCATTGCTTCCTGAAGAGTGAGCTCAGCGTCATCGAGGATTTTTATTGTAGACCTCGCCGTGTCGATGTGTACTGGGAAAAGTATACCATCTTTCCCGGCCCTGTTTTTTGCAACGAACAATCTTCCCTGCCCTGTCGCCTTCTCGCTGGCTTTCCTCGAAAGGCTTAGAACAATGTCTGCAACCATTGCTTTTCCGTAGGCCTCTGACATGTTCTCAAGACCAACAACGTCCGAGTTCGCTGAGTCTCTGTTCGCTTGTGAAGCAGTCCAGATCGGTATTGACTTTTCCATTGCAAGATTTCTAAGCTCTTCATAAATGAGCTTTAACTCGAGTCTAAGTGCATCAAACTCTCTACTTGACCTCATGATATCGGCATAGTCAATGATGACCATGTGTGGGACAATCCCCCTGAGCGAAAGCTTCTCAAGGTGATTCCTGATCGTGTTTACCGAGGCAGCTCCGGTAGGATACTCCTTAATTATGAGCTTCCCAAGCTCAGATTCCTTGTAGTGTTTGAGCACCTCTTCCTTCGAGTCCTGCACTTCGTTTGAAGGTATTCCTGTCAGGTTAGAGTCATACCGGATTCCTACCGCAGTCTCGGTGAGCTCAAATGTATAGTGAACAACATTCTTTCCACGACGAAGGGCTTCTGATCCCATTGCCGTGAGGAAGTGAGACTTTCCAACGCCAGTATTTGCAACAACGACACCGAGCTCGCCCTTTCCAAGTCCACCGTTCATGACAGACTTCTCATCAAGCGCATCGAGACCTGTTGGACAGGCATTTCGACTGATCTTCACGAATCTTGCTTCGGCATCCTCAAAGAAGTCATGACCAACTGAAGTCGGAAGCCCAACCGAGACCGCCTTTCTCATGAGGTCGACTACGGCATCGTACTTATTCGAACCAATGAGTTCGACTGACTTCTCAAGGGCATCCTTGAGTGCCTGCTTTCGACAGAAGTCAAGAGACTTCTCCTTGACATATGCAATGTCATTCATGTCAGGAGAGTTGCGAATTCGACTCAGGTACTCAACGATCTGTTCCTTCAGGACTCCGTCCTGAGTCTCCCTGAGCTCATCCTTGATGATCGTTATCAGGAGCTGCAGCGTCGGGAAACACTTGTACTTGGAATGGTACTTGAAATACTTGTCCGTGAGGAAGGCAAGGTACTTCAGGTCAAAGTACGATGATATCATCACCTCGCTCATTTGAGCTGCCCAGATGTGATCTGTGATGAGACCCTGAAACACCTTCTCCTGGAAGGATCGACCGTATTGCTTGAAGAGAGCCTCGGACTCTTGGTTCTCCTGCATTCTTATTCCCTGAGGTTGAGAGTGATGGTCAAATAAAACCTGTCGACATCAAATGTTTTGATTCCATTCTTCACAAGTTGTCTTATCATTCCCATCTTGTCCGGTGTGGGAATGGGTATATCGAAAGCCGTGTTTATCTTGTGAACCTGACTTGCGCTGAGGTTCGAAACGTCCAGGCTCATTAGCTTCCAGTTGGTCCTTGCAACTTCTTTATTCTCGAGGATTGCCTTCAGAACCTTGACGCTCTTGAGCTTGGGATGAATTTCACACATTGAGATGACTTCATCGACCGTGAGCTCATCGTCCCCAGAGAGGCTTGGAAACATCTTCACCATGGTCTTCAAACCTGCTCCATGAATGCCTGGGAGGCAGTCTGAGGCATCTCCTGTGAAGCACCTTGTGACGCAAAGGTTGTGAGGTGGGACACCAAACTTCTGTTTCACAAAATCGCTGTTCACTATTGACTTCAGGGTAGGCGACCAGACTTGCACCCTTTCGTCAACTAGCTGAAGGTAGTCGTGGTCAGATGAGACGATTAGAATTTTTCTATCTTTGTAATGGTACCTCGCCATGTAGCCGATTACATCGTCTGCTTCACAATCTGAGACGTAGACCTGCCTGATGGGCAAATTCTTGAGGAGAGATACAAGAAGCTTTACCTGCCAGTTTCGGTTCTCAACCGTATCTGGAATATCTCCCTCGTGGAACCTGTTTAACTTCTGGGGTCTTCTGTTGTCCTTGTAATGGGGAAATATGGCTCGTCTTCTCGATGATCCCCCGCCTTCCCAGATTACAATGAGTGATGACGGCCTGTGAGCAGCCACAAGGGCACCGATGGACTTTAGGAATCCAACGGTGCCACCGACGTGCTGGCCCTCTTCCATGAGAGGGTTGGCCACAAAGTTGCGTATGAAGAGATTATACGCATCGACCAACATCACAGGTCCGTCAGTCATTCATCACTCCGGCGAGACGAACCCGTCATCTTCTGACAGGAGGTCAGCCACAGCCTTCACCTCCTCATAGGACTCAGAATCAATGTCAGCTGAGGCCGGATTTGCCGAGAGTCTCACCATGGCCTTCTCGAGGAGACCGTCTACCCAAGGCTTGTACTCAGGATTGACCATGATCTCACCGAAGTCTGCCTTGTAGAACTTCTTCTCAATGATGTTGACATTCAGCTCATTTGTGACCCGAAGTACCTTCCAGGATCCGGACCCCTCGATCACAACCTGATGGTCTTCAACCATATCAGGACCGTGGTCACGGAGAATGTCGAACAGTTCCTCGTGCTCCTCAATACCCTTGCCGAAGATGATTCGGAAGTTTGCGGTTCGGAACGGCTTTGCCACCTTGTTCTTGATGGTCTTTGCCGAGACATTGATTCCGAGGACCTCATCGTTCGGACCCTTGATCTGAGATCCGGCTCCGAGCTTGATTCGGACTGATGAATGGAACGGAATTGCATTTCCACCGGGAACCGCCGTCGGATCACCGTACATCACACCAATCTTGGTTCGAATCTGGTTGAGGCAGACGAATAGAACGCTCTGGTCACCGATGACACCTGTGATCTTACGCATTCCCTTGGAGAGGACTCGTGCCTGGAGGCCGATCGTGTCCTTGTCATAAGCACCATCAAGCTCAGCCTTCGGAGAGCTTGCTGCCACCGAGTCCCAGATGATTGTGATCGGAACGTCCTTATTGAGGGCCTTCGCCTTCAGGATCGTCTTCTCAGCGATATCGAAGACCTCCTCGGTACAGTGTGTGTCGACGTACACGAACCTCTTGGAGATGTTGACACCCAGTGCCTCAAGGTTCTCCGGGTTGGTGGCATTCTCAGTGTCGATGTAGACTGCAATGCCTCCCATCTTCTGGGTCGATCGACAGATCTGTGCTGCAAGGTGAGACTTGCCGATTGAAGGTGGACCGAACACCTCAACGATTCGACCCTCAGGTAGGCCGCCATTCCGACGATTTGAGATGATGTAGTCGAGACCCTTTGAACCCGTCGAGATCCACCTCTTCACATGAGTAGGTGATGTGTCTGACGCAAGGTTGTATGCGACCCTGTGACCGAGGTCCTTGTTGAGTGAGTCGATAAGATCCGAGGTGAAGTCCTCAGTAGCCGACGATGCCTGTGTGATTTCTGATACTCTTCGCTTTGCCATTTTTCCTCCTTGTAATTCTATACAGGAATCAGAAACAGTTCACCCCCGGTGTTTTATTGCCGGGGGTGAACAGAATCAACTAAACTCAGGACTCCAGATCAGCAAATGCCTCATCCAGGTCATCCATAGATCGACTGTTCTTTGGCTTCGAAGGAGGAGTGCCACCACGAAGTGAGGAGACATCAGAATCAAAGTCTCCGGAGGAAGCTCCACCTCGGACAGTTCCAACACGGCTCTCGGATTCGGTCCGATCGGAAGAACTTCCACCTGCAAGCCAGTCGTTCACTCGCTTCTCGATCTCCTCGACCGAGATCATCTCATCGTAGTCCTCCATCTTGGGAACCGAGGAAAGCCACTGCTTTGCCTGGGATGCGTCCTTCGACAGAGGAGTCTGGGTTGCTCGAGGAGTCACCTTCGTGTCGGCAAAGGTCTTTCCAGGCTGCTTGGTTACCGAGACCTTGAGGTCTCGACCTGCCTCAGGATCGGTGATGTCACCGTAGTCCTCGTCCAGCATGAGCTTCAGGAGGTCCTGATAGATCATCTTGCCGAAGGACCAGAGGCGGACACCCTTGTCCTCCTCACCTCGGACCACAACTGCCGCGAAGGTGCGAAGCTTCGGGTAGAGCTTCTTGGCAAGCTCACGAGACTCAGGAGAGCTATCCTCACGAAGCTTATTGATCAGATCCTGAATCGGATCCTTCTTACCAAACTGGTAAGGTGCGAGGATTGCAGGAGCCTTGTCACCACCAATCCCGTAGTAGAACCAACGATCAACGAACGGCTGTCCATTGTTGTTGGGAAACGCGATGATTCGGATGTTGTAATCCTTGCCCTCTTCGGGGCGCCAGGTAACTGCCGACTTCTTGTTCTGGCCGCTGAGCTGGCCAAGCTTCTTGCGAATTGCGTCAAAATCGATTGCCATTTTGTATTGTCCTTTTGTTGTTGGGTTATGAAGTCCGTCAGCGTCACCCCTGATGGACCCCACCGTGGCTCTCACCACAATGAGACTTTAATAAATCTTTAAGGTATTTTCAAGGCCTTCCAAGAAGAAACTTTTTTGCGTTCCTGTCTCTTTCTGGTATGCTCTTTCCAAATGGATTTTCAGACCCTCCGAAGGAGGCGCAAAGAGCGTCAATGGAGTCGGCATAACTGTCAACCTGATCTCCATAAAGAGTCTGCGGTATTGCCTCGAACATGGAGACGCTCGCCGCCTCGTCCACCTTCTTCCTCTTTTTATTCTTCCTTTTCTTGCTTCCTGCGGAGACCCTTTCGTCAGGAAAGGTCATGTGATGCATTGTGTCTCCCAGGGGAGCAGATCCTCCCACGACTCCTCCACTAGAGAATTCTTCAAGCTCAGACTCGATTATTTCTCTGATGAGGTACCTGAGTTGGATCATGTCATTCATGCATTTAAATATCTCTCATTCCGGTCCACGTCTTCGCCTGAGACAACAAATGTGCGATTGGAGGCTCAGAGCCAACGTAAAACCTGTTCTCTTCCCTGTGGGGACCACCAGATATTGCAATCGCCGTCCACTCCTCAAGAGAAAGATGGATTCCAAACTTCTGGATCAGGAACAGGGACCTGTGTGGGACAGACATCTTCGGAAGGGACTCATTGAACCTGTAGAGCCTACCCTGCTTCCTGTGCCAATCTGAGTCCTGCGGAAGCAGGTAGTCCTCTGTGTCAGACCCAACCATCCCGATATTGTGAAGAAGACCAACAATGATCAAGGATTCCGTATAAATCTTCACTGAATCGCCCAGGGCCTTTTGAATGTCTCGCATCCTTGAAAGGACTCTTAGCGAGGTGTCAATGAGTCCTCCAGGATGTGCTCCTGGTATTGACTCATGGATCGCTGCCGGACACATAATGAGCCTCTCACCAAGAGCCTCACACATTGTGATGGCATCCTTGCCCCTGTCACCACACTTGAGGAGGAGACCTGTGAACTTCTCATACCTTTGTTGAATCTGTTCTACTTCCATAGTTCATGGTAAGTCAGGAAGTAAAAGTGTTCAATCGTATGTGCACTTGACAACCAGGGACTTTCCTTGACCATAAGCACTAACGTCAGTTGGCCTGTCATCCTCACTCAAGTTCCTGGTGCGTCCGTCGGCGGCGGCCCCTATTGCATAGCTTATGTACCTCCATGCATCGCTCACGCCGAGAAATGTCCTGTATTCTCCCTCATCGTCTTCCTGGCCCTTAACAGGTATGACTATCGTCTTCCCCTCGAGCTTTGGACTCTCGTATGCCATGGGCATTGCCATGTTACCGTTTATGACTTCCTTGAGGAAGTTGAGGCACTTCTCGGAAGGTGTGGCTCCTCTGAAACTCTTGTTCTTGACCCCGAGGTTTACAAGAAGCTGCGCTGGATTGGACATGGCGAGGCCTGACATGTCCCTTGCCTTCGAGGAAAGTCCCCTCTTCGTTCGCCTGGTAGGAGGAGGTGCAGGAGTCGCAGGTTTCGTCTCTGAGAGCATGCGTCTCACCTGCAGCCTGATAAATTCTTCGTCTTTCAGCATGTCATTATGTATTCTGGTCAGGAGACGACCTTTGTGGACAATGGAAAGTGTCCGAGAAGTTCATTGCTAACTCCTTGAGACGCAATCTTTTCTACGTCCGGAACCCTATCCTGTCTTACATCGAGGAAGAGCTCATCGTGAACCATGAACAGGGGAACTATTCCACTTGCAATGTCATCGGTGATGTCTGAGAATCCCTGCAGGGCAACATCAACGGCCGAGGACTGGACCCAGTGAGGTATCACAAGCCTCTCCTCACACTCGGGAAGGGGGCGACCGAAAGCATTGAACCAGCCACCTTCCTGAATCTTCCTCAGAAGTTCATCAGCTCCAAAAGCACTCCTAACCTTCGACTTCACGTCCTCATTACCTCCTGCACCGTATAGGAATGAGATGGTCGCGATCTTTGCGGAGGCTCGAGACGTTCCAAGAGAATGCGCCACATCCTCGTAAGGGTCGAGGCCTGACTTTCTTCCGGTGGCATGAAGGGCAAGTCGAGGCTCAAGTGAGACAAAATCAACGGACATGATCTTACCTCCTGAGAAACGCGACCTCACTATCTTCCTGTGCTCTTTCGCAAGTGTGAGGACTTTTGGGCCCTCCTGAACTCTGAGCCTTCCTGTGGAGGTGTCATGTGAGTATCTCACCTGCATTGTGAAACCAGATTCATCCGTTGCGAACGACGAGAACTTGTCAGAGCTGAATTCTGGTGATGTGTCCACACCGAATGGTTGGAGCCTCTCAAGGATCCTGCGACCTCTTGTGATGTGAGCGAGATACCCTCTCTCGTCAACCTTGCTCACTTTCCTCTTGAGGAGGACAGCATACTCCTTGAGCCTGATCGCAGTTTCCCTGGTGCCCAGAACCCTCACCCAGTCGACCTGGTCATGACCGAGGTAGGTGGACATTGCGGCCCTTTCTTCGGTGGAAATGACATGGCCTGCCGATTCTCCAACTATCGGAAGAATGTCATTGAGGCTTCCTCGAGTTACAGAATCAAAACCGACCGTGAGGTCTTCATCCTCATGGTGGTCGGTCACTCTCATAGACTTGAGGTCTATGTGACTCCGATACCCTATCTCTGACCTGTTTAGAACAATCCTCATGATAAAATTGTAACAAGGAATTTTTGAATTTCAAGAAATTAATTCACGCCCAGGCTTTTCTCTCGCATACTTTGAATAATCTTTGTAAGGACCAGATTCGATATAACCACCAGGGTCTGAGATTGACTTTAGGAAAGAAAGTGTCAATTCAACCTTTATTGGTTTCCAATATGCCTGCTCAGCACTGACCTGCCTCATTTCATACCCCGTGACAATCAGGCTCTTCGTAGGCTTTTTTACGAACCACCTCATGTCTATCGGCACCCAATGTTGGCCTTCAATGAAGCCGTTCCAAATAATGCGATTAAAACCTTCTCCTCCTATAGAATTCAATGTCTTCATTACATCATTGCTGTTATAAGATATGCCCATCTGACCATTATTGTTGCTGTATGCATAAAATCCAACAATATTTGCTTCAACCCATATTCCGATCCCTTTCTCATGGTAAAGAAATGTGGTTTGAGGTGGGTTGAGATGACTTCTAAAAGCTTCTAGTAGGTCAGCATACTTCCACAGTTCGGCGCCTGTGATCTTGACCTTCCTTATTGTAATGTCTGCCTTGGAGACATTACCTCCTGTCTTCGCTGCTTGTTTGGCCTGAGACTTCTTTGCAGTCGCCGCTGCAGAATCCTTCTTTTGTTCCTCTGCCTTGAGCTGGCCGGAGACAGTGTCAAGAATTCCTGCCATCTTGTCGATCTTTCTTTTCTGTGACTGGTACAGGCCGAGACCAGGCTTCAGAGTCATCTTCAGGCTTGTCGTGAAGCTTCCTGGCTCAAGCTTGTGATCGAGTCCCGTCACAGCATAAATGTTGTCCATTGTCGTGTTTGTGCCGATGTCTATAAAGTACTCCTGGGCATATGCAAGCATAGGATTTCCCATCATCTCAATTGATATTTCAGCCGGAAACACCTGCAAGGGTAGGCCGCTGGACCTGGCGGCATTCGGTGAGGTGTTTGAGTCATTCTGGTCCATGTTGACTATGTTTATCGCTGCGAGTTCAGGGCTTGAGACACTGCTCACGCCTATCGAGTTGACCATTCCATTCATCGCGCCGTAGGTGATCGAAGGAAGGGTCCTCTTGAAGTAGTCACGCACCTTGATGATGTCGTTGCATGTGAATATCTGTGACACGTCTATGCTTGTTGGAGCCGAAGGGTCAGTAGCAGGGCTTGTCGAAGTTGCAGTCTGTATTGCACCTGCTTCCTTGAGGGATTCAATTATTTTGGTCCTCTCACTTCCGACGTAGTCAGGACTTATCTCTATTGGATGAGACACCTGCTTGAAGTTCGGATGCTTTGTTGACACATTCGTGGACTCAAGGAAGAAAGAATCAGACTCCCTTGCAGACCACAGAACATCATGGTATGTCGAAAAAGTACTGCAGGTCTCGTCAATGAAGTGTATCCTGAGTATTGAAGCCCCCTGTTTGCTTGCATGAGGAACGGCCTCAACGTACATCCTGAGCCCTGGTATCTGTATGGTCTTGTCAAGAATGCCAGCCGCCTCACATGCCTTGTCCTGCGTCTGTTGTCCAGTCTCCGTGTTGAACTCAAGGGAGCCATCATCCTTTTTCACGAATGCATCAGAGAAACCGTACGCAAAATTAGAAGAATTGCTTATGAAGTTGTCAGAAATCGACTGGATAAATTCGTTTGGTGTGACGTTCACCTTGCTGTCAACGAGCTTGTCCATCGCCGTCTTCAGCTTGCCCAAGTCAAGGGGGAACGATGCTATTGAAAGGTTCCTCATGAATCCCGCTCTTGGATTGAACCTACCGAATGTCAGTTGAATTTCGTCAAATTTCTTAGTCGCTGCTATGGGCTCTGCCACAAATGTCGTCACAAGTGAACCAAAGTTTACCCAGTTCCCACCGCTATACGGATTTCCTGCCTTTTTCATCACGTAGCTGGCTATCGGAGCGCTGCTTATTTCATTACCAGACTGAAAGACAGACTGTGCTTTTTGGGCCTTAATTGCATCAAGCTTTCCCTTGATGGCTGTCTTCATCGAAGACTTGTACTGGTTCACAAGAGACTGCTCGCTGTTTCCATAAAGTTTCTTCAAGAGTGAAGACACTTCTGCAGCTGGTGTGCTCAATTGGTTGGTTTTCTGCTTCTTTACTGCGTCAACCTTCTTCAAAAGATCCTGCACTGCTTTTGGATCGAGGGTCAATGTGTAGTCTATGGAACTCACAGCTCCAACGACTGTGTCTCCGAAGACGTCTTTGACCTTACTGTTCTTAAAGAATATCTCGTTTATTCCCTCGATGGCACGCTTTACAGCCTGTGCTGAGTCCTGTGCGGTGTCGTTGATGATCGGAACCATGATGGCATCCGATGCTCCGGTCATGTGAAGTCCAAGAGAGATCGACACGGATCCATTTTCTTCAAACTTGTAGTTGGATGTCGTGACCTGATACTTCTCTTTCACCCTTAGGGTGTTCATGAACCTTACGAGGTCATCCGCGGAGCTATTGATATTCACAGATCCATCTGTCTTTATTGAGCTTGTAATTCCTGACCAGCCATATTCTATCTCAATTTGAACTTTTGAGTAAAGCCCAGGCTTCACAAGCTGGGCAACCTCACCGAGCCTACCCCTGTCATATAACACAATCTCCATCGAGGCTGATTTAGTCGAGATCATTCCAGCACCGCCAGATGACACCTGCACACTGAAACTTGATATTGACATGAGTGGCCTAAACCTGTCTATCGGGCGTCTACCAAGGCTGAAATTTTGAATGTCATCAGGATGTGTAACGAGAGTCTGGGGTGAAGTGAAAAGCTCCATTCCAGGAGCGGACTGCTCAACTCCGTTGACAAGCGAGATGACCATAGGAGCGCCTGCTCCAATATCACCAGGAGATGTAGGTCCTCTGAGGTAGTGTATCAAGTTGAAACCATTTGTCTTTCCGGCTTCATCGATATTCGATCCTTCACCGGAGTTTAGGAACACCCTTGCATTCAAGTACGGCACGCACCTTGACATGGCTAGAGGAGTCATTATTGAGCTTCCGATGGAGACAGGTGCCGTGTCCCTGACGTTCAGTCCAAGGTGCTGATTCAAGAACTCATAAACTACTATGGGAGTTGCATCCTTCTTCGGATCTCTGATGCTAATCGCCTTCGGTGTGATATCATCAATTCCGTAAATTGTCAAGTCGCCGACATTCGGGTCATTCGAATACTTGTTTGCTGAGTTTATTGCAGCCTTCTTGACATTAGTTTCAAGCTGGTCAGCGTCAGATTTCGGTATCGTGATCCTCACAAATCTAGCGATTTCCTTGATTTTCTCAGGGGTCGCACCACGAAGAGCGGTCTCAAGGCTCTCAAGAAGTTCATTAGTGAACTTTCCTCCATTGATGAGGTCAAGCATGCTTCTTTGAATCTCTGCGGTCAGGCTTGACTTTGCGCTAGTCGTGACGTCTATTGACTCTCTTGCGATCTGACCTGAACCTGCAAGCAGGAGGTCAAGCACGGTAACACCTGCACCAGGAACGTACTTCCTCAGGTTGTCCACAGCCTGATCGTGCTCATCTCTAAGGTTTCCCATTAGATCACTCCTGATACGTCGTCAATGTTCGGAATTGTGATGCTGGTCCCAGGAGGAACCTGAAGTCCCCAACCTATTCCTGATGCCGCTGCTATCACCCACCAAAGGGTGGCGTCTCCGTATTCCTGTCCGGCAATAATATCGAGTCTCTCGCCCTGCTGCATGACCCTGTTGGAGCTTCTGATTCTCCCAGTTTCAATTCCTGTGTATATTAGGTTTGCGTTCGAACTTCCTCTTGCCGAGCCTCCGTTGATCAGGGAAGCATTTCTATACCTGTTGATTGGCATTCCTTACCCCTTTTTTCCTAAATTCGGGAAATAATTTTGCCTGTTATAATTGCCAGCAGGGTACGCAACGGCTCTTGCAGTGCCATCATGAGAAATTCCCATCGGAAGATCGTGAACAGGTGCAAATTCAATGTCCACTTTCAGGTATTTGGGAGCTCGTCTACCTTTATCTGTATCCCAAGTGGATTCATTCCAATCAAATCCAATCCTCGTAATAAATCCTGCAAGTCCTCTTCCTCCTGATGCCTGCTCAAAAGACCTCACAATTGGATTTTTGGTAGGATCCATGAATTCGTTAATTGCAGAATCTAGCTGTTGAACAGCCTGATCTTCAAGATAGCTTCCTTCGACCTCAGTCTTTCGGAGGATTTGATCAGCATTTATCAGCTGGTATGGGTGCGTTGTGCTCGTCTGAGTTACTCCACCTGAGGGTATTTTTGTCCATGTGGTACCTTTTGCTTTGACAAGAATTTTTGCGGGAGCTGTCGTGTCTTTGGTGTTAGGGATAAAAGCAACAACGTCTCCTTCTCTTATTGTGTCAATGCCGAGTTTATCATCACCCTTTATTAGGGATGGGTAAGCCACAGTTGAAAACTCTAAGCCTCCTTTAGTCTCGGTTTTTTTGTCGATTATTCCTTTCGCAACGACATCCGCAATATCAGCAGTCGTAAGAGAATACCATGCATAATTGTCAGCACCAGTTTTGTATACGATGCTTCTTGGAAAGGTTGCCAGAATTGCATTGTAAACAACTAGACTTGCCTTGTCACTTGGAGATACAGTAAGCTCTTTGTATTCTTCTGAGTTGACAATCTTATCAAGAGAGGCTGCCCTTGCGGTATTTTCATCACCTTTTCCGCTTATTTTGATGTCAGCCCTTCCAAGACCAAAGATTCTGGCAAGTCCAAACCTGTCATAATTGCTGTGAATGACGTCTCCTATCCTCACACGAATCATTGGAGATGCTGATATTACCTGGGAGAAAGGTTGTATGAACCTGTTGTTTTGATCTTCGATAAGATTTCCTTCTGACCACTGTGGGTAGCACATATTGACAAGCTTGTTTATTGAATACCACATCTGGTCAAAGTCTTCTGGACTAGTTGAGACGAGATTGAATGAAAAAGACACTGCCCTTGTCGTTGAGCCGTAAGTCTGCACTGGATCCATTCTGCCAAAACCGGTCGATTGTGTGTATGTCGCCGAAAAACCGTCAGTAAGACTCTCAAGGAATGCATGAAATGCAAGTATCTCATTTGTCCTGAGATCGTGGAAATAGAACGGCATGTATTCGCTATCGAGTGCGTCTTCTATAGATTTTCTTGTGTCGTCTGGTATTCTTGCATTAGACAGAGCTGTAGAGGTCGACTGCATTCTTGTTGAAGATTTGTAACCAATTGGATTGATTGAAGATTTCTTTATAAGCTGCATTGTTTCGCTCGAAATGAGTTCAATTCCCATTGAAGCGATCTCAGTGTGACTCCAGGCAAGTGTCTTCTTGCCTTTTTCGACCCTGCTTCTTGAGACTCTCAATGATGACCTACTCGGATCCACTTCTTCTATCGGTTTATCTAGCAACGGTTCGGAAGGCCGAATCGATGAATTGTTCTGCGCATTTCTTCTCTTCTGTCTATTCCTCTCACCGATAGACGCGCATGAGTCAGTTACTCTCACTATCCTTGCGTCTCTCATCTTGTTGATGAAATCAACGAAACCAAGCGGAGATCCAATGTCATTTGCAGCCTGGCCAACAAGTGACAGATCACGACATATCGATCGAATGAGCACAAGGTAGTAACCACTAGCAAATGAAAGATTCAGGATGACTTCAACAAAATTTCCAAGTCCTGATGATAAGGTAGCTGTATCACCTGCAAAGTCATCAATATCAAGACCGATCAGTGATGCGGCTCCCTCAAGGGCATTCAGAAAATATCTGAAGATTGAGCCCACCCCAGATTCATAGGGAAGATTGATGTTGAGAATCTTGGCGAGTGTTATCTGGATGTTCTCGACAAAGGATCCGCCTGAGAAGATGTCACCGAAGTCGGCACCCCTCTCGGCACCCATAGGCAATTCATCGACCAGCGGATTTGGCCTTGCAATTCCACCTATCAAT
>Ga0129333_10004089_pt1 | contig 13644 bp, 21 predicted proteins | sample CPB6_08_DNA_FD_94474 | JGI IMG/M metagenome (GOLD analysis project Ga0129333, IMG submission 94474) | Freshwater to marine salinity gradient microbial communities from Chesapeake Bay, USA - CPBay_Sum_0.6_0.8_DNA | ecosystem: Environmental > Aquatic > Marine > Coastal | place: USA: Chesapeake... | reverse complement strand
CACTTGTGGATTTTGCTTTTGATAATGACAATAACGATTTTGTGCCATATGGAAATCAGCACCACATGTTTGTGTAAGGCCTACATTTTCTAAATAGTATTTCAGTGAAACTTTGGCAAGATGACAAAGCAGATCAACTTCTGCTTCTTCTTGTAAATTACCAGCTGCAACCATACTTGTGCTGAATATTTGTTTCGCCCAATCTGGTAACTCTCTTGGCTTTGACCATGAAACAGTCTTAGTAGTTTCTGCAAACCATTTTATCATGCTATGATTAGGATCTCCACTGTTGCTGAAATCGTGAAACGCACCTGTAATCTTATTCTTACCGCAGACTGCATCAAATCCCCAAATTGGACTAGGATCATTATAGTGCGGGAAAACAGTAGAATGTAAAATGTAGATTCCGTGACTTTCTCGTTTATCTACAATTTCAATATGTGCCCGCCTATATCTTAGACTAGTCCAGATTTCATTATGCCAATTATACTTTTGAAATTTATTAGGTTCTTTTGTTCCAGAAAAATTAAAAAGTGTTTCAAACTGTTTACTTAAATCTTCAATTTTGTTCCAAACTTGTGTCATAGTCCCTCATCATTTTAATGGCCCATTCAAAAGCACAAATTGCTTCACTTCCTATATTATCAGACAGATGAGCCCTAAGTGTAGACATTAAATTAGGTAAATTTTCAAATTCTAAATTTAAATGACTACCTGGTACGATTTTTTTAATCATTTGGCCACCGAACATATCTCCCATATGCCATGTGTAAAGATGTGCAAGAATCTTTTCTGGATGTTCTCCGATGCTGTCGATATAATCAGCATATTCCTTAACTGGCTTTCTGTAGGAATGTGTAATTCTCCCATTGTTCATTATGGCATAATCTTTGTTAAGGTAATAACTGCGTTTGATACCTTCAAGATTTTCAAGTAATCCTAATTTTTCAGCATGGTATTCAATTTTATTGTAGAACAAGGCTTTTTGTTTGGTCCAATCTATCCATAGATCTTGTGGTAATTTTCTAGCAAATACTGCTTTCATGAAAGGTGTTGATTCTGCTTCAGTATGTTTATCTTTGGTTATTTCTTTTAGTGACATTTTATTCTGATTCTAGTTTAACATTTAGGGGAAAGTTATTTTGTCTTGCTAAGGATACTGTTTCTATCATTTTTTGTTCGGCAATTTCAAAATTATAAATTCCCGCAACTGCGCTTCCTTCATTATGAACCCTTAGAGTAATTTCTTTAGCAACACTTTCAGGATGCCTAAAAATAGTCATTAAAACAACAATTACAAATTCAATAGGTGTAGAATCATCGTTAAGAAAAATAACCTTATATTTTTTTGGTACTTTTGAATTTTGAAAAATTTTAGGTATTTTTTCTAAGACAGTTTCTGTGCTCATAATTATATTTAGTTATAACTAAGGGGGCATATTAGCCCCCTGAGATATTAATCTTCCTTAATTGTAAGAACTCGCGGTTTGAGAGATTCTGGTACAATTCTTTCTAAATTAACAGTCAGCACTCCATTTTTAATTTTAGCCTCGCCGACTTCAATATGTTCAGCCAACGGCCAGGTTCTTGTAAAATCACGTGAGGCCAATCCATGATGCAGATAAAGGATTTCTTCTGTGTCATCTTTTCTACGTTCACCTTTTACAATGAGTTGATCTTGATCAACTTCTACTGTAATTTCTGTTTTTTCAAATCCGGTTACTGCTACCTGTAGTTGGTAATTATTATCTCCAGTTTTAATAATGTTGTATGGTGGATAATTATTATTAACTTGATTTTGGAAACGGCGTTCAAAATCATTAAACAAGGTATCAAAACCTAAAAGTGCTCTATTTAAAGCATTGGTATCAAAGCGTACAATCTGAGTCATTTAATTTCTCCTTAAAAAAGTAAGATTTTATAGGGCCCTATTAGGTACCCTATTGTTATTTTACTAACAAACCCTATGCTTGTCAATAAAAATTTTTGTTAATTTTTTACCTCAGTGAATTCTGCATCCACTACACTATCGTCTTTTTTGCTTGACTCTGATGATTCTTTTTCCTGCTTGGCTTTTTCTGCTTCTTGTTTTGCTGTAATAGCAGGCATAGCAGCCGTAATTAAATCCATCACCAATTTTTTAATTTCTTCAGGATCCTCTTCTTTCATTTTGGATTCTAATTTAGAAATTGCTTCTTCAATCTTATCCTTATCCTCTTGCTTCAGTTTATCATTAACTTCGCTGACATCTTTTCTAACATTGTGGATCTGTGTCTCTGCTTGATTTCTAGCCATGATCAAATCACGTTGTTTCTTATCTGCTTCTGCATTCTCTTCTGCTTCTTTAACCATGCGCTGAATTTCAGATTCACTCAGTCCACTGTTGCTCTTGATAGTGATTTTATTTTCTTTGTTTGTGTTTTTATCCTTAGCACTAACATTCAGTATACCATTAGCATCAATATCAAATGTAACTTCAATTTGAGGCACTCCACGAGGTGCAGCCTGAATCTCTAATAAATTAAACTCACCTAACAACTTATTATAGGCAACAAGATCTCGCTCACCCTGATAAACTCTAATGGTTACCGCAGGTTGATTATCCTGAGCAGTGCTAAAAATTTCACTGGCCTTGGTAGGAATGGTGGTATTCTTTTTAATAAGTTTAGCCATTACTCCACCTTGTGTTTCAATACCTAGGCTTAATGGAGTAACATCTAACAATAGAACATCTTTTCTGTCTCCTGCTAATACAGCACCTTGAATTGCTGCACCTGCTGCCACTGCTTCATCGGGATTTACATCTTTACGAGGACTTTTACCAAACAGTTTTTCTACAGCATCTTGAACTTTAGGCATGCGTGTCATACCACCTACAAGGATTACCTCATCAATGTCGGCTGCGGTTACACCTGCGTCCTTCATGGCAATGCGGCACGGTTCAATGCTTCGTTCAATAAGATCTTCTACAAGACTTTCAAATTTAGCACGAGTGATGTTTACATTAAGATGTTTAGGTCCACTGGCGTCGGCTGTAACATATGGAAGATTTACTGTGGTTTGTTGGCTGCTTGATAGTTCAATCTTTGCCTTCTCTGCTGCTTCTTTCAAACGTTGGAGTGCCAGCACATCCTTTGTTAAGTCAATACCGTTATCTTTCTTAAATTCTGCAACAAGGTAATCCATCAAACGTTGATCAAAATCTTCACCTCCTAAGAATGTATCACCATTTGTGCTTAGAACTTCGATTTGTTTGTCGTTATCAATATTGGCGATTTCGATTATGGATACGTCAAATGTACCTCCACCAAGATCATATACTGCAACTTTACGATCTTTTTTATCTGTCTTGTCTACACCATAGGCTAATGCAGCAGCAGTTGGTTCATTGATAATACGCAATACTTCAAGTCCTGCAATGCGTCCAGCATCTTTTGTAGCCTGACGTTGACTATCATTGAAATAAGCAGGAACCGTAATTACTGCTTGGGTAACTTGTGTTCCTAGATAATCTTCAGCAGTCTTTTTCATTTTACGTAAGACTTCGGCTGAAATTTGAGGAGGCGCTAACTTTTCACCATTTGCTTCAATCCATGCATCACCATTATCTGATTCGACAATTTTATAGGGCATGAGATCAATATCTTTTTGCACAGCATCTTCTTTAAATTTTCTACCAATTAGACGTTTGGCAGCATAGATAGTATTTTTGGGATTAGTGACTGCCTGACGTTTAGCGGGTGCTCCTACTAAAATTTCATCACCATAGGCAATGATACTAGGTGTAGTTCTAGCCCCTTCGCTGTTTTCAATTACTTTTGGATTTCCGTTCTCTAGGACTGCAACGCAGCTATTGGTAGTACCGAGATCGATACCGATGACTTTACTCATAATTTGTTCTCCTTAAAAAGTGAGTATTTTGGCTTGTGCCTTTGTAACATCCATTAGGTCTATTACAAAATTTATTTATACCTATTTAATAAATCTACCTAATTTCATCATTTATTACATGATCTGCCACAGGGTTCATTTTATCTAAATATAGTCTTTTATATTCTTCTCTAGATTTTACTGGATCATAATCATTAACAATTTCTTCCTTGGCTAGATCAAATAAAGGGTGCATCATTTTGGATAAAAGACGTTTAGTCATTTCTTCCAACACTAATTCAACATCTTCCCCTTGCGCTATTCGTTGCATGGCAACTCCATGTTCAAACATACGAGCACGATAACACCATTCTTCGTATAATTCATTATCGTTAGGCTTCATTTATACCTTAGTGCAAAATAAGTGGCTAATTTTTCATTATAAAATATAAAGTTAGTATAACGTCTTTCTACACCATCTAATGAAATTTTGGCTTGAAAATGGGCGAAATCAAAATCTACTGCTTGCTTATATCCCTTCGAACGAAGCTCTCTTACGATTTCTAGAGCCTCGTCTGGTTTAATATCAAATAGACGTATTGCTATCATACCTGTAAAACTAGATTAGGGTTCCATCCGCTGTCTGGTTCATAACCTTCATAACCTCTAGGATTACATACAACCCTAGTTGAACCAATCATATAATCAAAACAATCATGAGTGTGTCCATGCGTCCACAGTTTAATTTGTGGATGATCTAAAATGAATTCACTTAGGTCACTACGATATGCACCATTGAGATGCCAATCTTTTTCAAAACGAGGCTTTATACTTAACAAACTAGGAGCATGATGTCCGACTACAACGTAGTTTTTATTTGGGTCACTCTCTACTACTTTCTTAATATAAGACAAACTGTCTCTATGACGACCTAGCGTAGTTAAAGGACGTAATTTACTATAATTTTTGTTGCTATCTCTAATTGTTCTGTAATCATTCATATTAGTGAGGCAGATACCCATTGTAGTTGGATCTCCGTTGTTCATATCCGTCCAGAGAGTAGAACCCACAAAAGTAATGCCGTCAATGTCCTTGGAATCCATTTCTAAAAAATAGACATTAGGAAACACAGATGCTTCTTCTCTAAGCCAATCGATGGCGTCAGGATACTTACCATGGTAGAACTCGTGATTACCAGCAATATAGATAACGTGAGGAAATGCCTGACTTACACGACTTAGAAAGTTTCTAAAACGTTCTGCCTTCCCACGTTGAGTCAATAACCCAGGCAAGGTAGGATCATCTGCTTTGAACTCGTGTAGATTTTGGGCGATCATAATATCGCCACCTAGAATTAAGACATCAGCGCCTTGTTCATTGCTGATATCAACATCACTAAATTCCAGATGAAGATCTGATACTAAAGTAATTTTCATTCTATTTCCATTTTAGAACAAACCACTGGTACTCTCTATCCGAAGCCAGGTATATTCTGGTGTTATACTGATCATGTATCCACGCCCATTTCATAACATCAGTTTTAACATGGCTTAACAGGTCTAATTCTGAACTAGGACCCCAGGTTTGCCAGCACCAATTTCTTACCTCAATAAATTCATCATAAGTAGATAATGAAAACTGGGCATAATACCTAAATGTCTCGTGACCTTTGTGTCTTTTATCAAGTTTACCTATTTTCATTTAATTTTCTATAAATGTTTTGTACACCAATACTTTGACGAATTGCATCTTGTAATGCATCATGTTTATTTCCTTTGGGCATTTCAGGATCCCATCCAAGATCAAATAATGTTCTTGTATCACGCAGTTGCCAATAATTCCAAGGTAATGCTTTATTAAGTTGCTTATAGATGTTTTCTAAAATAACTAGATCAAATGTAGCACCATGACTCCAAAAAGCATCGCAACCCCAGGCAAATTTATGGAATTGATCAATCCCATCTACCAGAGAAATACGATTGTCTGGACTAAATGCTTCTTCCATGATTTTAGGATCTTGTCTAGCCCACCAGTCGATAGTATTAGGATCAATCTCTCTACCTAGACGATCTTGATCGTCTAGGTCTATTCTAAAATATATTGAATCGGTATATCCGTTCTGATATGGATCAAAATGAACTGCTCCTAAACTTAGCACTACAGCATTAGGACTTACTGCCATAGTCTCCATATCTACCATTAGATGTTTGGCCATTAGTTGAGTTTCCGTTTACGATTTTCGTTATCTTCTGATTCAAGTTTTTCGAACATTTCAATTAAAATTTGAGCCAGTTCGGGATCTTCTTCTGCCATGCTTTCAAGATCAACTGGTCTACTATTTTCTAGTATTTCACCAGTTTCTACACCTTTTTCAATTTCCTTGATAAGGGCATCTAGTTCCTCTTGCGTACCTTCAAAACTGTCAAAGGCACCTGGCATATATGTGATTTTGAGTTTTTTGTTCATGTCTTATTATAGCATGAACAGAAAGCAAAGTCAATAAAGTTTTTTAGGAAGTTCTTGATTTTTGAGTTTCTTTAACCACCGAGCCCGAGCAGCCCCTTTTTTTCTTTTTCTTTCAGTGGTAGGTTTTTCATAAAACATGCGATTTCGTAATTCTTCTAATATCCCAGAGTCATCGACCTTTTGTTTGAACTTTTTCAATGCGGTGTTAAATGGAAGTTCGCCACATATAATTTTGTTACCGATTATAGTTTTAGATTTACTCATAATTTCCAATAAAAAATTATTTATTTTTTAAATTTAATTTCGAATTGAAGGTTTCATTTAGAAAGTAACCTAAATCCGGAACCCTATTGGTATTGATTAAACTTGTAATTTTAGATTTTTGTTGGTCTATTGTTTTGTAATACACATTAGGTTTTGATAAAATATATCCAAGCAGAAGAGATATTTCATCACATGATTCGTCTATATCTATAAAGGTTAATTCTGATTTATTAATAGACGATAAAACCCATTCAGCATCTTGGTCTCTATTATAATAATAAAGATTAATATCTTCATCTGTCTGGCTTTCTGCCAACCACGAGGTAATTAACTCTTGATCTTGTTCTTTAAGGTTTATCAAGCACAAACTAAGTGATAAATTTTCAAAAAAGTCTGGTGGTGTAATTAGTGTAACTTTATTTTTCATTTAAGACCCGATTAACATCATTATGTAATTGAGAAGGAATTTGGTCTAATTTAAGTTGGTTTGATTTTATCATATTCACATAGTATTCAACTAATACACTACCACCTTTGTGCTCTTTTACTTTTAACTTAACACTTTTAGAATCGTCGGGCGCAGGATTAGACCATGGATCAACTGATTCAATGTTACTTATGATTTCCGTTTTAGGTAATTCTTTATTTTGAATTAAAGAATCAGTATTATCCTCTTCGGGATTTATTTTAAGATTTTCTAAAGGCTTCGAAGTTGTTGTTCTTAGTTTTTGAAAACTAATCTGACTGGCTAATAATAGAACAATGGCCAAAGGATCAAACACAACTATTAAAAGTAGTATAACCCAAGTGACAGATTTTTCTAATACCGTTTGATCTGTTTCACCATAGACAAAGGCCGCAATATATTTTAAAGGTCCTACTTCCGATTCAACTTGACGAACTTGAGCACGTATAGGTGCGGCCTCATTATTAAGTTCATTAAGTCGTTTCTGTTCGGTTTCAATTTCTTGGGAAATACGAGTGCGGTCCCTCTGTTGACTTTTACGTAGAGCAACGGATTTTTCAGCACCCTTCTCGTCCTGCGATCGTACCATAATTTGGTCCACTGCCTCATCCATCTGTTTAATTTCGCGGCGTCGACCTTCAATACTTTCTTTTGTGGTCTTAATTTTTTCTTCATATATTGCTAACTGAGTTAATACTTCACTACTAACAAGACTTTGATCACTATGAGATTTAGATAAAAACCCAAATATACCCATGCTGGTAATTATCATTAATAAAATTATAGCAGAGATTAGATATAATCTTATCGATTTTGGTGCAATTGACCAATTTTGTTTTAACCAAACCGTGGCAACTAGTTTACCTATTTCTAAGGTTATTCCCATTATAATAATGGGAATAGCAGCCGCAGAAAAAATGGCAGTGAGCCCGACTACAGAATAATAGACAGCAACACTTGATATTGCTAATCCGCTTAATAGAGCCAAATAGGCTAATAATATCTCATTGAATTTACTCATAGAGATATTTATTAGCCAAAAAGATTAATACTAACTAGGTATTTAAATAAACTCTCCCACAAAAATCTATAAATTCATCGTTATCTAGATGTTGTTTCAGACAATTAGCTTCCCAAGTGACTAATTGTATATTTCCTTTTATATATCCTTTAGAACTATCAATTCTATCGATAGTACAAGACTTAGGATTACACCATTTACCTAACCAATTTGTACCACCCCTTTTAAATTCTAATTGATCTCCGGTCAAGGCGCATTGCCATCCTTGATCTTCACCTATGTCAAACAAATAATCTAAGTCAATATTAATTTCATAGTTGAATTTATCTCGCCCCGTTGCACGACTAAGATTTTGATTTAAAAAGGATAAAATGTCTTTTACTTCGTAGAATTCTTCCTCTGCGTGTTCGTATTCAGATTCTGTTAATAACACTTCCCCATCTCTGCTATAAACTGGAAAATCTTTTATTGAACTTCTACATGGACCCCTATAACTATAAAATTTTTTATAGGTTTCAGTGTCAAAAATTCTCATATTATCTCCGCATGGTTGAAATATCTTTTGCTTCACTGTTAGAAAAAATTGGTACTGCATTACTCTTGTGCATGGTACCAATACCTATGATTTTATCTCCTGTATATACAGGGGCATCTTTCTTAAGAGCATTGCCTAATCCACTATCCAAACTACGAATATCGCCTGTCATAGGTCTACCTGGAGGCGGAGACAATTTATAAACAAAACTTTTAGCCTTAAGGCCTTCTATTTTCTTTTTTTCTTCTTTTTCTATCTTATATTTTTGCTTTAATTCTTGCCAACTTGACTCTAATTCTTCATGTTTACGTTTGGCTTCAGCAGAAATCCATTTGAATTTGCCTTTGCGTTTTCCAGTGGTTGAAAGCCAAGGGCCTTCGAGGTGCATGGTCATAAATTATTCACTTACTCGAGAATAGTTCAAAACATTTCCTGTACCATATTGTGCTTCTGCAAGCATTTTGGCCTCGTAATCATTGTTAGCGAAAACAAAGGTATTAGCAGTTTGATACGCATTAATTCTAACCCAAATTGCATATTTGTACATTGAATTCTCCAAAAAAGTTTCGTAGTATCATTATTATATGACCTAATTTGGACTGTGTCAAGTGTTGCTTAAATCATACAGTCCAGTTACACCAGGTCCTTTGCAATTCTTATCGTTCATAAAAGTCAAAACTTGCTGTCTATTTCCAGATGCTGAAAAACTGATATGATGCCATGGTTTACCAGTTCCTGTGGTTTTGTACTCTAAAATGAATTGATCAAAAGGAATATTATCTCTTACCCAAAGTGCCCTAGTATAGTAATCTGCTTTGCTTGCACTAGAGTATTGAATATCAGCAGCCATGCCCTTTGGGTGCTGACTGGTGGTTGCACCTACACCTGCTTTTCTAAAGGTACAGGTAATTAGTGCATCCTTGTATTTTGTCTTAATTGGATCAAGGCAGTTTTTAACAAGCAATCTTAATGCATCACACACCGCTTGAACGGTTGTTCCATTTTGGGGCGCAACAGTGGCAACATCATATGGAAATATCACATAGGGTTGTTTGGTAACTGTTTTTACATACCATTTTATTCCGGATGTACTTGATCCATCATACAATAATGTTTCGTCTATTTGAGAAGCAAGAGTGGCACTGCCTGTGGTGTCTCCTGGTCCTGCTGTAGATGCACCAGTGTCACTTTTAGCAGGATTGGCACCAGCATTGGCGCCTTTGTCTAATTCGTACTGAGTGATAACACCTTGTTTAATCAGTTCTTGCTGTTTGGCTGAAACTATTGCTTCGTCTTCTTCTCCATCTATTTCAAAAACTGCTTTCTCTCTTTCAAAACTTGGACTGGCTATGGCTGCTAAAACAAAACTTTCAGCATTTCCAGGAGCGTCCCATAGTGCCACCTGTGTTCCGTTTATAAAAACGTTTCCGCTACTATAAACATCAGTGACACCTGGAAAGTTATAATCTTTTTGTGGAGTAGCACTCTTGATATAGGGCATTATGTTTCCTTAAATTTTTACTTCCATGCCTAGTGCTGATTCAAGGTATTGATCACAGGCTTCTTTTTTTGTCTTAGCAATGATGAACGTCTGTGTTTTTCTAATAGTATGTTCTTTTCTCTCACTGAGGAAACACCAGGGAATCATACCAATAGCACCCCCCGGCCCCATGGTTAAAACTACAGGATTACTAAATGTGATTTCGTCTTTGTTTTCTGATTGATATTGTGCCACAACTTCATCACCGTTTATTAACTTAATGCTAACAACATCACCTTTTGAAAATTCTTTATTTACTAACATATTTTTCCTTATTCATCACCGATTAGTTTTTCCAGTGTCTTATAATGATCGTAGGCTTTTTTCAAAGCAGCAAACTTTTCCAGTTTTTCTGGATCTGGCTCCTGTAATACTGCCAATCTGTCCTCAATTTTTTTAAGCAGATGTAATATGCTGTGACCTTTAATTTTTACATCACCTTCAAACTCTGCGTCACCTTTAACTGACAATGATTTGTCTATTGTAGATCCTCCACTAGTAATTGAAGGCCAATTGAGACTACTCCAAGCAGGATTAGTTCCGTTAGTGCTGAGGACATAATTACCAGCAGCCGCATATTGTCCTGATCCTGATAAACCAGTTCCATAATTGTTTAAGGTTGTATCTATGCTGATAGTGTCAAGGTTAAGGTCACCGATATCTAATGGTTTTATTTGTTCAATGTCTAAAGCACTAATCACAGGCGAAGACATATTATCACCTGCTGTTATTACAAACGGGTCATTGTCTTTATCCATTGGAAACCTCTAACAAATATCGATTTAATTCTGTATACCCTCCTATCAAAATGTTGTCTATAAAAATTTGTGGAACAGTTCTCGCCGCCGGCACTGCCTCTAGTAGTTCTTCCTTTGTCCACCCATCTCCTATTTTACGCTCTTCGAATTCAATGCCTTTTTGTTTCAACAACATTTTTGCTTGATCACAAAAAGGGCAGTGATATTTAGACCATACTATTGCCTTCATTTTTTTCTCCTTATAGTGCGGGCAGATCTTCGTATTCCACTACGTCACTCATTACTCCGATGACATAGTTGGTTGATTCGTTTTCTTGGAGTGCAGTTTGTTTTTTATTGATGTTCACATGTTTGTTAAACCAAGGAATAGGATTTGATTTAGGATGATCTTCATTATACTTAATTCCTATGTCTTTTAGTCTGACAAATGCAGTATAGTCCACAAAATCCTTAAGGATTTGAGGATTCAGCCCAATCACCACACCTTTGCTGAACAAATAGTCTGCCCATGATTTTTCTTCACGTATCACATCCATATACATGTTATATACTTCAGCACGGCATTCGTCAACGATATCGGCAAATCTTTGATCATCCTTTACCACTTGATTTATAAGAAAAGCAGTCCATTCTGTGTGCAATAGTTCGTCTTGAAGTATCAAACTGATAATGTTACCATTACCTACAAATATTCTATTTTCCACCATGGCAAGGCTGGTAGCGAAACTTACCATAAACCTCAATGCTTCTAACGCATAACTAGCATTTAGAGCCAACCAAATTGCTTTAATATGATCTTTTTCATCAACATGAACTCCTGCTTCCTTAGCACAATTTATTTGATGTAGTTTATCATAGTAGTGCCCGACATTACTGGCCATCTCTACTATTTCGGTTGTGTCATGAATTTTATTAAATTCTTCTTTTGGAACACTATAGATATTTCGTATGATATGGCTGTAACTTTTACTATGAATGTTGGTTTCAAAGAAACTCCAATTGCTAACTAGTGCTTCCAATTCTGGTAATGAAATTACAGGACTAAAAATCTGGGATGGGGCTCGTCCTTGTATGCTATCTAATGCAGTTTGGCGTAGTAGATTGGATGTAAAAATATGTTTAACTGCTTCCGAAGCCTCTTTGTGATCCATTTTATCTTTTGTCAAACTAATTTCTTCTGGAACCCAAAAGAAACCTCGAGCAAGTTCTTCAAACTTTTGTATTTTAGGATATTTTACTTCTTCAAACCTTTGTACTGTAACAGGACCTTCTTGGTCTAGAAACATTTTTCTTTTTAGATAATTTGTAGGCTTTTTAATATTATATTGATCAATACTCATTCGGATTTCCTATAGAACCTTCTTCGTTGAATTCAATTATGATTCCACCCTCACCGTTAGATCTAACGGTTCGAACATCTTCTTGTCTTAGTGCAGTAAGAAGCATACCCACTGCTTCGTCATCAATTTTGACGTATTCATGAAACCCGTGATAAGCAAACAACCGTACAATTTCTTTTTTTGCCTCTTCAACATTCATTGTTCCGTCGTCGATAAAATTATTTTCACTCATAAAACACATGCCTCGCAATTTTCTTCGTCTTGTTGTATATCTTCCAATATCAAGGTGGTAGATGTCGCTGTAATTTCCGATTTAGCGCCAATTTTATTGATTAAACTATAGTAAATGGTCTTTATACCCCACTTGTAGGCCAACATAAGATTTTTAGCAATTAATGTAGCAGGTACTTTACCACCTAAAAAATTCGCCGGATTATAAAAAGTGTTGGTACTTAGACTTTGATCAATGTAGGCAGCGAGAACTGCCGCGGTCTTCAAATATCCCACGCAATCTTGCTGTTCCCACATTAATTCATATCTATTTTTCAATCGCTTGTATTCTGGAACTACCTGAACAAATGAACCTGCCTTTGATTCTTTTACTGAAATAAGTTCCATGGGCATTTCAATACCGTTTGTAGAATTTAAAACAACACTGCTAGATTCTACAGGAGCCACTGCCATTAGTGTGCCATTGCGAATTCCGAACTTCTTAATTTTTATTCTCAGTGGTTCCCAATCTAAACTAGGCGTAAAATCTGTTAATTGGTTTACACCGGCATTTCGTCTTTCCCAAGGAAATATACCTTTTCCATAATAGGTATGTTGTGAGCGTTTACATGCTCCACGTTCTTCTGCAAGTTCTACACTCATTTCAGTGAGGTAAAAGGCTTGGTGTTCCATCCAGCGTTTAACCTCAGATAAACTATCTTTTTCTCCATACCTAAAACCCTTTCGAGCATGCCAGTATGCAAGATTTGTGATACCAACACCTAGTGGTTCAAAATCCTCATTGGCCATCTTGCTTTGAACAGATAAGAAATCTTGATAGTTAAGCAAATTGCTCAGTGAGCGAACCAGTACTCTACAGGCCTTTCGCATATCCTGCGGATTGCGGAAGGCACCCCAGTTAATTGACCCAAGAGTGCAAAGAGCAATGCGTCCATTAGGATCTTCAATTCTTTGGAAAGGCTTCGTGGGTAATAATATCTCCTGGCATAGATTTGATTGATATATCGGGTCAGTGCTTGTATCAAAGGGCCCTTGTTGGATGACGTTGTCAATATTGACAAGGTATATTCTACCAGTGTCAGTTCTCTCTTTAAGAATGCCATTTTTGAATATCTCATCCGCTGATAATACTTTTTTCTTTTTTGTCTTATCT
>Ga0129333_10004087_pt1 | contig 13646 bp, 14 predicted proteins | sample CPB6_08_DNA_FD_94474 | JGI IMG/M metagenome (GOLD analysis project Ga0129333, IMG submission 94474) | Freshwater to marine salinity gradient microbial communities from Chesapeake Bay, USA - CPBay_Sum_0.6_0.8_DNA | ecosystem: Environmental > Aquatic > Marine > Coastal | place: USA: Chesapeake... | reverse complement strand
ACATAAGGGCTGACCGAGCCGACGGACGCGAGAAAGGAGAGCGAAGACTCGAGCCGCTCCATCTCACGCTGGTAAGTAGCGCGCATGGCCCGGCGTGTGCTTTCCATCACTGCGGCCGTGTTGGCCCCCGGCTCACGGCGGTGCTTGGTGAACTCGCGGAACCCGGCTTCGAAAATGCGCTCAAGGCTGCCGGCGTCCTGGCGGCTGCCGGCGCGCTGATACAGCACATTGAGATCGGCTCCGCTCCAGAACTGCTTTTCGAACTCGCTGGTCTGACTGTTCGCTCGCCGCAGCGTCATCACTTTGAGAAATATGTAATACCAGGAGAACAGTGACGCGAGCATCAGCGTGGCCATCACCAGCTGCACTGGCACACTGGCGCCGCTCACCAGGCTGAGAACCGACATGTCGTGTGAAAGATTTGCGTTCAAATTCCTGCCCCGTCGTTATGATTGCCTGTCACGCCCTCGATCGCCGTCCGCAATGACGCCGGAATGCGCTGCGGCCGGAACGACGCCACCGCCACGCACACCACATCGACCTGCGCGCTGGCCAGCACATCGTCCCCGCGACGCACCTGCTGGGCGAATCGCAGACGGCTGCCGCCGGTTTCCAGCACCGTTACATCAATCTGCAGGCTGTCGTTGAAACGACCCGGCATAAGGTACTCGATGTTGACGGCACGTACAACAAACAGGACGCCGAATCGCTCCGCCAGCACCGGTTGCTCGAAACCGAGATGGCGCAGCCATTCGGTGCGGGCACGCTCCATGAAGCCCAGATAGTTGGCGTAGTAAACGACACCGCCGGCATCCGTGTCCTCGTAGTAAACGCGCACCGGCCATGAAAAGTTACCGGAACGGCTCATGCGCGTTCGCACCTCGGGCGGCCCATTCGAGAGAAATAATTTTTTATCAATTAAATCAATTACTTATGTTGATTCCGCTTTGCGGCGGACATGCGGATGATTAACGTCTGATACGACATACCGGGGTTAAGCCGAGTCCAATATTCTGCCTGCGCCACCCCGGTTCCGGAGCCGCCGGCCTATCCCTGCCCCGCATCCCACAGATCGCGCAATGCCTCGCGTTTCGGCTCCGGCAAGCCGAAGTGCCGGTAGGCCTGAGGCGTGGCGATACGGCCCCGCTGCGTGCGCTGCAGATAACCCTGCTGAATCAGGAAAGGCTCCAATACATCCTCTATCGTGTCACGCTCCTCGCCGATCGCGGCAGCAAGATTTTCCACGCCCACCGGTCCGCCGCCGAACCGTTCGATCACGGCCTGCAGCAGCTTGCGATCCATGACATCAAAGCCCAGCGGGTCGACGTCCAGCAGCTTGAGAGCCGCATCGGCAACATCCCGGGTGATCTGACCGCCGGCGCGGACCTCCGCGTAATCACGCACCCGGCGCAGCAGGCGATTGGCGATGCGCGGCGTCCCGCGCGCGCGGCCTGCCACTTCCCGGGCGCCGGATTTGTCGATGCCAACACCGAGAAGCGCCGCCGAGCGCTCGACGATACGGGTCAACTCATCACGGGTATAGAACTCGAGTCTTGCGACGATTCCGAAACGGTCGCGCAGCGGGTTGGTCAGCATGCCGGCCCGTGTCGTCGCCCCTACCAGTGTGAACGGGGGCAGATCGAGCTTGACCGAGCGTGCTGCCGGCCCTTCACCGATCATGATGTCGATCTGGAAATCTTCCAACGCGGGGTACAGGATTTCCTCCACCACCGGCGACAGACGGTGTATCTCATCGATGAACAGCACATCATTCGGTTCAAGGTTGGTCAGCATCGCGGCGAGATCGCCCGCCCGCTCCAGCACCGGTCCCGAAGTATGACGGAGGCTCACGCCCATCTCCCGCGCAACGATGTGCGCCAGGGTTGTCTTGCCGAGTCCCGGTGGCCCGAACAGCAAAACGTGATCCAGTGCCTCCTTGCGCTTGCGCGCCGCCTCAATGAATATCGACAGCTGCCCGCGTGCCTTCTCCTGCCCGACGTATTCGTCGAGCGCCTTGGGGCGCAACGCGCGTTCGAACACCTCCTCCGGACCGGAGGCCGGCGCAGCAGATACCAGGCGGTCGGTTTCGATCATGCACTACCCCTTCGACAGCAGTTTCAAGGCCTGGCGGATGCCTTCCGTAGTGGAAACGCCACCCGGCAGCTGTGCAACCGCCCAACTGACCTCGCGGTCGCTGTAACCCAGCGCCGCCAGCGCATTGACCACGTCACTACCGCTTTGGCCTGCAGCGGACGCCGCGACCGTCCCGTCTCCTGCCTTCAGCTTGTCCTTCAATTCCAGCAACAGACGCTCGGCGGTCTTCTTGCCGATACCGGGAATCCGGGTCAACCTTGAGCCGTCCTGCAGGCGCACCGCCTCCTGCAGTTCTCCGACCGACAGTCCGGACAGCAGTGCCAATGCGGTCCGCGCGCCAACGCCGGAGATGCGGATCAGCTGGCGGAACACCGCACGCTCGCCCTCCGACGCGAATCCGAAGAGTTGATGGGCGTCCTCGCGGATCGCAAGATGGGTGTACAGCGTCGCCGTCTCACCGGTCGCCGGCAACTGGTACAGCGTGCTCATCGGCACATCGATTTCGTAGCCGATGCCGTGGACATCCACCGTGATCTGGGGGGGATGCTTGGACAGCAGCGTTCCGGTGATACGTCCGATCATCTGGGTAAACCCCTGTTTCGGCGATTGTACCAACACACGGGCAATCGCCCTGCACAATACGCAGAGTAAGCAGAGAACATCAACGCAGACGCCCATCCTTGCGGCGCCGGCCAACGCCCAGCCCCGCATAGCCCTGTCCGCCGTGGGCATGGCAAATCGCGCAGGCCAGCGCATCCGCCGCATCACTGCTCGGATCACCGGGCAGCCGCAGCAAGCGGCGCACCATTGCCTGGACCTGCTCCTTGCGGGCATGCCCGTTGCCCACCACGGCCTGCTTGACCTGCATTGCGGTGTATTCGGCCACCGGCAACCCGGCGATGACCGCCGCGCAGATCGCCGCCCCGCGGGCCTGGCCGAGCAGCAGCGTGGATTTCGGATTGACGTTGACGAACACCTGCTCGACGGCCGCCACAGTCGGTGCCGATTCCGTGATCACTTCCTGCAAGCCCTCGAGTAACACGGCCAGCCGTGCCGGCAGGTCACCTTCGCCGCTGCGCACGCATCCGCTGGTGACATAGCTGAGGCTGTCCGCCTGCTGGTCAATGATGCCGAATCCGGTCACGCGCAGACCGGGATCTATCCCGAGTATGCGAACCCGGGAACCGCTCAAACCGTCTCGTCCATGACGGCAGTGGTGTACACCTCCTGCACATCATCCAGCGATTCCAGGGCATCGAGCAGCTTCTGCATGCGCAAGGCGTCATCCCCGGCGAGCGCGTTCTCGGTCGTCGCCTTCATCGTCACCTCGGCCAGTTCCGGTTTGAACCCGGCCTTGTCGAGCGCCGCACGCACCGCGGTAAATTCACCCGGTGCCGTAATGACCTCAATGCTGCCATCATCGCTGGAAATCACATCCTCGGCGCCAGCCTCGATGGCCGCCTCCATCAGGCTGTCCTCCGGTGTGCCCGGGGCAAAGAGCATCTGGCCGCAATGCTTGAACAGAAAGGCCACCGATCCGTCAGTGCCCAGATTACCGCCATTCTTCGAGAACGCATGACGAACATCCGCCACGGTGCGGGTACGGTTATCCGTCATGCAATCAACGATCACCGCCGCACCGCCTATGCCGTAACCTTCATAGCGGATTTCCTCGTAGTTCACGCCATCCAGATCACCTGTCCCGCGCTTGATCGCGCGCTCGACGTTGTCCTTGGGCATGTTGTTGTCATAAGCCTTGTCCATCGCCAGACGCAAACGCGGGTTACTGCCCGGATCGCCGCCCCCCATCCTCGCGGCAACGGTGATTTCCTTGATCAGGCGCGTAAAGATCTTGCCCCGCTTGGCGTCCTGCCGTCCCTTGCGGTGCTGTATGTTCGCCCATTTTGAGTGTCCCGCCATGACCTTCTTCCTGCCTCCGACGGTCCTGTGCAAGAACCGGTTGAATTCGATGTAAGCCGTTAAAATACGGTCAAATTTTATCATAGCGCCTCCAGCGCCCTTCCCGCGTTTTACCTGAAAAAAGGTTCAACCATGGCTCGCCCTCTGTTCATCGCACAAAGCAAGGAACCGCTTTATCTGTTGCCCGGGCTCACCAACCGCCACGGCCTGATCGCCGGGGCTACCGGCACCGGAAAAACCGTGACCCTGCAGCGGGTCGCCGAATGCCTGTCCCGTGCGGGAGTACCGGTATTCATGGCGGACGTCAAAGGTGATCTCGCCGGTCTCGCCCAAGCCGGCGAGGCGAAGCCGAAGATCCGGGAAAGGATTCAGCAACTGGGAATCACGGATTTCAAGCACGAAGCCAATCCCGTCGTGTTCTGGGACGTGTTCGGCGAACAGGGCCACCCCGTACGCGCCACCATCTCGGAAATGGGGCCTCTGCTGCTCGCACGACTGATGAACCTGAATGAAGTCCAGCAGGGCGTGCTGACGCTGATTTTCAAAATCGCCGATGACAACGGGCTATTGCTGCTTGACCTGAAAGATCTCCGGGCGATGTGCCAGTTTGCCGGAGACAACGCAAAAAACTTCACCACCGCGTACGGCAATATTTCCACGGCGTCGATTGGCGCCATACAGCGCGGCCTGCTCACGCTGGAACAGCAGGGCGGCGACCGGTTTTTCGGAGAACCCGCACTGAATATCCAGGATCTGATGCAGACGGACGGCAATGGCCACGGAATCATCAACATTCTGGCGGCTGACCGTCTGATGGCATCACCCAAACTGTACGCGACATTTTTGCTGTGGCTGCTGTCGGAGCTGTTTGAACAACTGCCCGAGGTGGGGGATCCTGAAAAGCCCAAACTCGTGTTTTTCTTCGACGAGGCGCATCTGCTGTTTGATGATGCCCCGGAGGCGCTGCTCGAAAAGATCGAGCAGGTGGTCCGGCTGATCCGGTCGAAAGGCGTAGGAGTATTCTTTGTCACACAGAATCCGCTGGATATGCCCGATGCAGTGCTCGGCCAGCTCGGCAATCGCGTGCAGCATGCTTTGCGGGCATTCACTCCCCGCGATCAGAAAGCCGTGAAAAGTGCGGCCACAACATTGCGGCAGAACCCGGCGATTGACGTGGAAACCGCCATCACTGAACTCGGTGTCGGCGAGGCGCTCGTGTCCTTTCTTGACGAAAAGGGCAGGCCATCGATCGTGGAGCGCGCGCTCGTTCTGCCGCCGGGTAGCCGCCTTGGTCCGCTCAGTGCCGAGGAACGGGCAGCCGTCATCAAGACCTCCCCGATCGGCGATGCGTACAACCGCACAGAGGACCGCGAGTCCGCCTACGAAAAGCTGACGGCAAGACTTCAGGACGCCGGTGGCGACACCACCGGTACACCATCATCGTCCGGCAACAGCAACAACGGGCTGCTGGGCTCGCTCGGTGACCTGCTCGGCGGTTCAACCGGTCCACGCGGCGGGAAACGCGAGGGAATCCTCGAACTCGCAGCGAAGAGTGCCGCACGCGCCATTGGGTCCCAGGTCGGTCGCGAGATCTTTCGCGGCGTTCTCGGCTCACTGCTTGGCGGGAAAAAGCGACGCTGATTGGGGCCGCACGCGACGGGGCGTGCCTGCCATGACCCACGCAACGCCATCCACCCGGAACGCCATGATCGGCGTGGCCTGCACGCTGGCAGGCGCGGTTGGCTTTTCACTGAAGCCAGTGTTGGTCAAGGCCGCCTATCTGCACGGGATAGACACCGTATCACTGCTGGCTCTGCGCATGCTGTTTTCCGCCCCGTTTTTTGCGCTGATGGCCGTATGGGCAGGGCTGCCGGACCGGACAATCACGACAAAGGACTGGTTGGGCGTTGTATTTCTGGGATTCCTCGGGTACTACCTCGGCAGCTTTCTTGACCTTGCCGGCTTGCAGTGGGTATCCGCAGGCTTCGGCCGGCTTGTGCTCTATCTCTACCCGACTCTCGTGGTGTTGCTGTCATGGATATTCCTGCGACACCGGCTGCGCGGCCGGGAGATCCTGGCACTGGCTCTCACCTATAGCGGCATCGCACTGGTGTTTCGCGTTGAACTCCATGCCGGACTCGACACAGGACAAACCGCCTGGGGCGCTGCGCTGGTTTTCGGCAGTGCGCTGACTTACGCCACGTATCTGGTCGCCGGCAGCCGTCTGGTTCACCGCTTCGGATCAACGCGTTTCGCCGCCTATGCCTCGCTGGTGGCCACCGGCTTCGTGCTCGCCCAGTTCACCGCCCTGCGGCCACTATCCGCTTTGCGTGGTTCAATCGAACTCTACAGCACGGTACTGATGCTGGCGCTCCTCGCGACAGTGCTGCCCGTGTGGCTGATGGCGGAAGGCCTGCGGCGCATCGGCGCCAACCGGGTTTCGCTGATCGCGTGTATCGGCCCGGTCGCCACCATGGTATTTGCCGTTGCAGTACTGGACGAGGCCGTCACGCTGCTGCAAGTCGCCGGTGCGGTCCTGGTACTGGCCGGGGTGGCCGTGATCAGCTGGAAACCACCTTCCGGCCCAGACGCCTGAAATCGGATCACCGATTCGCGAGACTGCCTTCGCACACCTGTGTGTACCGCATTCCCGGCGGCAAAGACTCCGCGCATTGCAGCATCGGGAGTACGTGCGTGTTCTGATACTTGACTGCGAATTCCCTCGCGGTATGTCCGCCTTTTACCCGCACATGGGGGTCGGCACCCGCACGCAGCAATTGGCTCACGATCTCCTTGTGCCCCTGAATCGCGGCCATGATCAGCGGTGTATTGATATAGATCGTGCGGTCTTCGGCGTCAGCATCCACCCGGGCACCCTTTTGCAGCAAAAATCGCAGCGCATTCGGACGGTTGTTGTAGGCAGCATAGCCCAGCGCAGTATAGCTGTTCGACTCGTTTTCCAGGTCTGCGCCCGCCTCAACGAGCAGTCGCACCGCCTCATCGTGGCGCTCCGCAACACCGGTGCTCTCGTTGCGGAAATAGGCCGCCAGCATCAACGGAGTCTCACCGGCCGCGGTCCGCGCATTCACGTCCGCTTTGGCCGAAATCAGGAATCGCAACACGTCCAGCGAGGCTGCCCGCGCCGCCAGCGCGACCAGCGGGGCACCCTGCGAATAGGCGGGCGCCGGAATGCGCTGATTTATCTGCAAGCGTCCTGCGGCAACGTCTGCCCGGATGGTGCCCACATCGTCAAGATCTATCGCGTTGATCCAGCGTTCAAAGTCTTCACCACCCTGATGCTGTCCGCCAATGCCCGCGCATCCCCCAAACAGGGCTAGCAACAGGATCAGAAGGCTGCGCCCGGCCCAGGAGTTATTTCCAAATAATCCGACCATATGACACCTTCCTGACAGAAACCAGTTTGAACAATAGCCTGCCCGACGACACTACGCAACCAGTCACCGTAAAGCAGGAGCGGACTGCGGTCAGACGTTGAAGCGGAAATGCATGACATCCCCATCGCTTAGGACGTAATCCTTGCCTTCCAGGCGCATCCGGCCGGCTTCACGGGCCCCCGCCTCCCCTTTGCCGGCGATGTAGTCGTCGTAGGCAATCACCTCGGCGCGGATGAATCCGCGCTCGAAGTCGGTGTGAATGACGCCGGCCGCCTGCGGTGCCGTCGATCCCTTGCGCACCGTCCAGGCACGCACTTCCTTTTCGCCCGCAGTGAAGTAGGTCTGCAGCCCCAGCAGGTCATAGCCGGCGCTGATCACCCGGTTAAGTCCCGGCTCACTCATGCCGAGGTCGGCGAGAAATACCGCTTTGTCATCGTCCGCCATGTCGGCTATCTCCGCCTCGATCGCCGCGCAGACAGCCACGACAGGGGATTTCTCTGTTGCAGCCAGCTTGCGTACGGCATCCAGATGCCTGTTGTTCTCGAAGCCCCCCTCGATCACATTGGCGACGTACATCGCCGGCTTTGCGGTAATCAGGCACAAGGGTCGCAACACCGCGAGCTCCTCCTCGTACCAGTCAAGAGAGCGGACCGGCTTTCCTTCATTCAGTACCGACTGGCATTTTTCGAGCACGGCCACGAGCCGCTGCGCTTCCTTGTCACCGCCGGCTCGCGCGACTTTTGAAGACTTGGCGAGTTGCTTCTCGACCGACGACAGATCCGCCAGTGCAAGCTCGGTGTTGATGGTTTCAATATCCGACAGCGGATCAACCTTGCCGGCCACATGCACCACGTTTTCGTCTTCGAAACAGCGCACCACATGAGCAATGGCATCGGTTTCCCGGATATTCGCCAGAAACTGGTTGCCAAGGCCCTCGCCCTTCGACGCGCCCGCCACCAGCCCCGCGATGTCGACGAACTCCACCACGGCCGGCACAACCTTCTGTGGCCGGACAATCGCGGATAGTGCATCCAGCCTGGGATCGGGCACCTCGACGATGCCGACATTCGGCTCAATTGTGCAGAAGGGATAATTCTCTGCGGCGATTCCCGCCTTGGTCAGGGCGTTGAAAAGAGTGGATTTGCCGACATTGGGCAAGCCGACGATGCCGCATTTCAATGACATGATGGGTAATCCAGGAAAATGGTCAGGTTGATCAGTAAACGTTTCTGTCGAAAGGTCAGCGTGAAGCCGCGGGTGGTGCCGTATGTAGCCGGTGCATCGCGGCCTGCATGTCGTGCGCAGCGATCAGCGGCCAGATATCGACGGCCCGCTGCACCGCTTCATCAATTGCCGCTTGCTCCTCGCGTCCAGGCGCGTGAAGCACAAAATCGACGACTTCCCGGGAGTTTTGCGTCAGATCACGGGGATGCCCGATACCGATGCGCAGCCGCCAGAACCGCCCTCCGCTCAGTCGCGCCATGACGCTTCGAATGCCGTTGCCGGAAGCGCTGCCGCCGAACTTGAGCTTGATCACGCCGGGCGCCAGGTCCAGTTCGTCATGCGCCACCAGAATTTCCTCAGGCGCTATCTTGTAAAAATCCGCCACCGCGCCAACCGCGCGACCGGACTCGTTCATGTAGGTCGACGGCTTCAGCAGCCAGAATTCTTTCCCGCCGTCCCGGACACGGGCGATTTCACCGTGAAATTTCGGTTCGTGCCGCCAGTCCGCGTGGAGGAAACTCGCAAGGGCGTCTATCCACCAGCACCCGGCGTTATGTCGGGTGTCCTCGTACTTGCGACCGGGATTGCCGAGACCCGCAATGAGTTTCATCTGTACTGTCCGTTAATGACCGCGAACGGAGTCGTGCAATTGCGAACATGCCTGACAAGGCATTATCAAATAAAACGCCCGCCCGGTCCAAGGGACGGGCGGGCGCCAGACCGGCAAAAGCCTTATTTCTTTTCTTCCTTCTTGTCGCCGCCAGCAGATGCTGCAGCCTCTGTCGACTGGCCGGTAATCTCGGTGGCCGGCGCTGCAGTTTCTTCAGCAGCCTCCTCGCGAGGCACCTGCACCGTGACGACAGCGGGGTCATCACTCTTGAGCTTGGCGACCGGTTCGACACCTTTCGGCAATTTCAGCTCGGATACGTGAATCGAATGTCCAAGTCCGAGATCCTTCAGATCAACCTCGATGTACTCGGGCAGATCGTCGGGCAGACACTGGATTTCCAGTTCATTGAAAATATGCTGAACCACACCCTTGCCAACCTTCACGCCAGGACAGAGTTCTGCATTCATATAATGCAGCGGCACCGCCATGTGAATCCGTTTCGTCGGATCAATGCGCTGGAAATCCGCATGAAGTACCTGCTCCTTCCACGGGTGCATCTGGAAGTCCCGCAGCAGGACACGGTCTTTCTGTGCACCGACCGTCATGTCCAGAATGGAAGAGTGAAACACCTCCATTTTCAGATGGCGCAGCAGCGCCTTGTGGTCAAACTCCACGCTTTGCGCGTCCTTGCCGGCACCATAAATGATTCCCGGGACACGCCCGCTGGCACGCAGGCGGCGGCTCGCACCCTTGCCCTGATTCGTGCGCGGAAACGCTACGACTTCAATCTTCATGTCACTCTCCTGAATAAACGGAATGTCCGCGACCAGAGCATTCCGTGTTGAAAAAGGGACCGCCTGAAGGCTGCCCCTGAAAAATCACTCGACAAACAACGAACTGACCGAATCCTCCGCACTGATGCGACGCATCGTTTCCGCGAGCAGACCGGCAATCGACAGCACGCGGATCTTGCTGCACTGGGCGGCGGCCGGCGACAGCGGAATGGTATCGGTGACGACAATCTCGTCGAGCGCCGATCCCGAAATACGCTCAACCGCAGGACCCGACAGTACCGGATGCGTGCAATAGGCAATCACCCGCTGGGCACCCTGCTTTTTCAATGCGCTTGCCGCCTCGCACAGCGTATTCGCCGTATCAACCATGTCATCGACGATGACGCAGGTACGGCTCTGCACATCACCGATGATGTTCATCACGGTCGCCACGTTCGGCCGCGGCCGCCGCTTGTCAATAATGGCAAGGTCGGCCTCCAGACGCTTCGCCAGCGCCCGCGCCCGCACCACACCGCCGACGTCCGGCGACACGACAACGAGCTGCTTGAAATCATGCTTCCAGACGTCTCCCAGCAGAATCGGGCCGGAATAGATGTTATCGACCGGAATATCAAAAAACCCCTGAATCTGCTCCGAGTGCAAATCCATCGTGAGCACCCGGTCTACACCAACACTGGTGAGCATGTTCGCGACCACTTTGGCGGTGATCGGCACCCGGGCCGAACTCGGCCGGCGGTCCTGCCGTGCGTAGCCCATATACGGAATGGCTGCCGTCACACGCCCGGCAGAGGCGCGTTTGAGCGCATCCACCATGACCAGCAACTCCATCAGATTATCGTTGGTCGGGGCGCAGATTGACTGCAACACGAAGACATCCTTGCCTCGAACATTCTCGAGTATCTCGACCATGACCTCGCCGTCGCTGAAGCGACCCACCTTGGCGCGACCGATGTGTATGTCGAGATGACCGACCACCGCTTCCGCCAGTCGCGGGCTCGCGTTGCCGGTAAACACCATCATTCTGTCTAAAGCCACCGTCCGCTCCCGTCGAACGCCACGACTGGCGGCGGCGCAACCGTCGCCACGCCGCGGGGTAAGAAAATGGCTGGGGAGGTAGGATTCGAACCTACGCATGCCGGAATCAAAATCCGGTGCCTTAACCGACTTGGCGACTCCCCAACCGGAACCTGCCACGGCGCACCGCCTGCAGGGGCTGCGCCGTTCTTAACGCTGATCACACCAAACCACTCGCTCCGCGGTCACTCCCCAGCCAAACCCTGAAGGGGATGCTGGTCAAGTCCTCTCGCAACAAATCCCGCCATGTGCGCCGGTTTGCACCGGTACGCCGCCACGGCGGCCGCCTCGCTGTCGAAAACCGCAAACACACACGACCCGGAGCCGGTCATTTGCGCCGGACCCACGGAACCCAGCCAGGCAAGGTAATCCGCAATCACAGGACACAGACGACAGGCCAGCGGCTCGAGATCATTGCCACCAACCGCAGAAAAGCCTTGTATTTTAACGGGTTTGGAATCCCTTTTCAAATCAGGGTGGCGGAAAATCTCGGCCGTCGAGACGCCTTCCCGAGGCACCAGAACCAGATACCAGGCCGGGGGGAGCCGGATGGGCGTCAGCATTTCCCCTACCCCCTCGCCAACAGCAGCCTCCCCGAAGAGAAATACCGGCACATCCGCACCCAGGGATAAACCCAATTGCATCAAGTGCTTGCGTGACAAACCGGCACCGGTGAGCTGGTTCAGGGCGAGGAGTACTGTCGCCGCATCCGAACTGCCACCCCCCAGTCCACCGCCCATGGGCAGGTGTTTCTCGACAGCAATCTCGACGCCCCAGCGCCCGCCGCTGGCATCCCGCAACAGCCGTGCCGCACGCAATGTCAGGTCCGCGTCCTCGTCTACGCCGGAAATCGGCAGGCTGCGCACAATCAGGCCATCTTCGCGCAAGCGCAGCCTCACGATATCGCCGTAATCGATGAAGCGGAAAACCGTCTGCAAGAGGTGATAGCCGTCGCTGCGCCGCCCGAGTACGCGCAACATCAAATTCAGTTTCGCCGGCGCCGGGAAAGCCACCGCCTGACCACCACCGCTCAAGGTGCCGCCGGCCGTCTTTGGTCGATCACGACCCGGATGCGCTGGCCGTCCTTCTCTGCGTCAATTCGCCGCGGCAACGCTGCATGCGCCGTCACCGTGCTGGCTTCATAGGAAAGACTCACGCGCCAGCCGTCCTGCTCGACAGCGGTGAGCCGGCCGCCGCCATCCCTTGCCACGCCTGCCGCCACCATTCGCGGCACGAGCCGTCCGTCGATCCAGAATTGCAGATGATCCAGCGGCAACGACCAACCCAAGGCACGCTCCGTCAGGCTGCGCAATGAAGTGGCGCTGTATTCGGTCTGGTCCGCAGCCACCAGAGTGGCCCCAGCACTACCGGCGGTGATGTGTGCCAGCGCCTGTCCTACCGGCGTCAGCAACCAGACTTCCGTCTGGCCATCGCGGCTCTGCCAGCGGAATCCCGATGCAAACGCGCGTCCCTGATGGCTTGCAGACAGTCGTCCGAGCACATCAAACTGGCGTTCCGGCGCAGCGGCTTCCGGCACCGCGACACAACCCGATACGCCGGCCAGCAGGGCGAGGCCGCCGATCACTGATGCGCGGATCATGAACCGGCTTGCAGCATCGCGGGTGCCAGACGCCTGATCGTGGCACGCAGCGCCTCGTTGTCCGGCTGTTCGCGCAAGCCCTCCTGCCAGCGCTGACGGGCGAGATCACGCTGGCCCGCTGCCCACAGCACTTCGCCCAGATGCGCTGCGATTTCCGCATCCGGCCGCTGCGCATAGGCAAGCTCCAGGTAGCGACGCGCCTGCGCCAGATCACCCAGCCTGAAATACACCCAGCCCAGACTGTCCAGGATGAACGGGTCATCCGGTGCCAGTTTGTGCGCCGTTTCGATAAGGCTCTTGGCTTCCGGCAAACGCAGGTTACGGTCAGCCAGCGTGTATCCGAGCGCGTTGTGCGCATGCGCATGGGAAGGCTGCAATGCGATGACCTTGCGCAGGCTCGACTCGAGAACATCGAGACGGTCTACTTTCTCGGCAGCCATGGCATAGTCGTACAGCAGGTCAATATTGCCGGGAAACTTGCTCACCGCCACGTCGAGAAACTCAAAGGCCTCCTGAAAAGCATTCGCTTCCCGTAAGACCGTCGCCTCAGCCAGCGTCAGCTGCGTACGCTGGCGACTGTCAACCGCCTTGATTCCCTGCAGGTGGCGTCGCGCCTCATCGATACGCCCCTGCTTGGCAAGCGTGCCGGCAAAGCGCGAAACCGCCGACATGTAGAGCGGCCCGTGAGTCACTGACGCGTACCAGCGACGCGCCCCGTCGAAATCGGAGAGGCGTTCGCTGACCTGACCGAGATTGATCCGAATCTGATCCGGGTTGCGCGGATTGAGCTCCAGCACACGGCGGTATTGGCTTTCAGCTGCCCGATAATCGCGCATCTGCAACGACAAGCCGGCCACCGCCTGCGCGATATCCACATTGTCCGGCGCCTGCTTCAGCAATAGCGCAAACTGCTCGCGCGCGATGCCGTACTGTTT
>Ga0129333_10004086_pt1 | contig 13647 bp, 17 predicted proteins | sample CPB6_08_DNA_FD_94474 | JGI IMG/M metagenome (GOLD analysis project Ga0129333, IMG submission 94474) | Freshwater to marine salinity gradient microbial communities from Chesapeake Bay, USA - CPBay_Sum_0.6_0.8_DNA | ecosystem: Environmental > Aquatic > Marine > Coastal | place: USA: Chesapeake... | reverse complement strand
TCGCGCGCAGCACGATTGGTGGGTTCGAACGGTCGTATCATCCTCCAGAGTCGAAATCCGTCTCACCCAGTGCTCATGGCACTCCTTGAGGGAACACTCGAGAAAGTTCTCGCCAGTGAATTGCAGATGCGTCATGCGCTGCACTTGCCACCGTACAGTGTCATCGTCGAGGCGACCGGAGAGATGCATCGTCTGGACGACGTCCAATTGCCGCTCGGGTGCTCGCTCGCGAGAGTCTCATCTGATCGCGCATTTTTGCGTTTTACTGACAATGATGTGATGCGATCCGTGTTGACCGACTTGAAAGCAAGCGTGGGGCGCCACGTCCGTATGTCCGTCGAGCCTTATCGCCAGTGACGACTGCTCTAGGCAGGATCTGTAGGTCGCGTCACGTGGAGAAGTCGAAAGCCTGACCGACTTGAAACTCGGTCGCAGGCAAAGCTTCGCGACGCGAGCCACTTCTGAAGTGAGTCGCTTCCAAGATTCTTGTGAACCACCAATCGGCCGTACCCCGATGTCGACAAGCGACCAAACCACGTCATCAAGATCTCATGGAGCAGTTCTTTGCCGCCCCGAATCGGAGGATTCGACCAGATTCCCGCAAAAACCACGTCGGGATCCACCTCTTCTGGACGGGCGATGATCACGTTGTGCAAGTCGTTGTTCTCTGCATTCGCACGACAGAGTTCAAGTGCACGTGCGTTCACGTCGACTGCATAGATGACGCGATCGGGGAAGCGGGCCGCGAGTGACAAGGTGATCGGGCCGGCGCCGCACCCGATGTCAAGAAGGGGTCCAGGTGGCAACTCGGGCGTGCCGGTGAGCAGCTGCTCGAGGAGCACTTTTGTTCCCTTGTCGAGGTGTCCGTGGCTGAAGGTGCCGGTGTCGGTGGTGAGGGTCATCTTGCCCTTCGCGGTACGAAGCGTGTAACTGAGCGGTCGGGATGCCGACGTGGGTGAAGCTGAGAAATAGTGGTCCGTCGAGCTGTCGTCTGAATCGTCTGACGAAGGATGTTGGTCGGTTGTCATGCTGCCTGTGCGATTAGAAGTCTGAATGATCGTCGGGCGAGTGTCAGTGCCCGTGGGTAGCCTGCCAGATATGGGTTACGACATCCGTACATACGGCGATCCTGTGTTGGCCACTGTTGCTGCCACTGTCGACAACATCGATGGAAAGATCGTGCGGCTCGCTGACTCGATGTTGCAGGCGATGTACCGCGCACCGGGGCTGGGTCTCGCTGCGCCACAGATCGGCGTACAGAAGCAGGTCTTCGTGTACGACGTCGAGGACGAGCCGACAGTGTTGGTGAATCCGACGATCGTCGAATCGTCGGGTGAGTGGGTGTACGACGAAGGTTGTCTGTCGATTCCGGGTCTTTACGTCGAAATGGTGCGACCCAAAGAAGTGCTGTTGAGGGGTGTCGACCTCGACGGCAACGAGGTCGAAATCGAAGCCGACGAGTTACTCGCTCGACTGTTCCAGCATGAGCTCGACCACCTCAATGGAGTCTTGATGTTCGACCGCATGAGCGATGACCAGCGGAAACGGGCGCTCGCTGAGTATCGAAAGTTGCAAGACGATGCAGTTCCACTCGGAGAAAGTCGCCGAATCAGTCTCGACTGACCTTCGGCACACAACCATGCGCCGTCGCATCGTTTTTCTGGGCTCGCCTGCAGCGGCAGCGATGGTGCTTGAAGCCCTCTATGCGGCCGGTCATGAGATTGCTCTCGTCGTCACTCGTCCAGATGCGCGTCGAGGTCGTGGGTCGTCCACCGTTCCCACAGAGGTGAAGAAGTGGGCGCTCGACCACGACTTGGAAGTCACAGATGATCTCGGGCGTGTCGGCGAGCTCGCCGATGGCGACACTCTCGGTGTTGTTGTCGCCTTTGGTCGCATCATCCCTGAAGATCTCTTGGTCAAGATGCACATGGTGAACGTCCATTTCTCGGTTCTTCCAAGATGGCGAGGTGCCGCTCCCGTCGAGCGGGCGATACTCGCGGGCGATGACCGTACAGGTGTGTGCATCATGGATGTCGAGAAAGGCCTCGACACCGGCGCGGTTCATGCGACGGCTGAAACGGCGATCATGGACACCGACACGACGGTCTCGCTCACCGAGCGACTGGCGCGCATGGGAGCACAGCTTTTGTTGGAAGCGTTACAAGGCGATCTTGCAGATCCTGTCGCACAAACTGGTGAAGTGACATATGCGCACAAGGTCGAAAAGTCTGAATATCTCATCGACTGGAAGGCCTCGAGCGTGGTGATCGGACGTCAAGTGCGTGCGCTTCCGGCACTGACACTCCTGAACGGTAAACGCCTGCGAGTTGTTGAGTGCGACGTGGCAGACGACCATGACGGACAGGTTTCAACCGAGCAACCTGGACGTCTCGATGCGACAGGGCGAGTCATGTGCGGCACTGGAAGCGTGACTCTCCATCGAGTGCAACCAGAAGGCCGTTCAGCGATGGCTTTTCGCGAGTGGGTGAATGGCTCGTCCGTGTCGTTCCCCGTCGTTCTCGGGGATTGACCAGATACAACGCCAAGAAGTCGCGATACGGTTTGACCGATGTCAGAGCCCGTCTTTCGTGCCAAAGTGCTCACGGTCAGCGACGGTGTGATCGCTGGAACCCGAGAGGACACCTCCGGTATCGCACTCGCTGAAGCCCTCACCGCACATGGTGCAGAAGTGGTGGAACAGCGCATCTGCAGTGACGGAGAGCAGGTGGTGGCGGGCATGCTCATCGAGCTCAGTCATGACTTCAGTGGCGTCATCATCACGACCGGCGGTACCGGGTTTGCGCCGCGGGACCAGACGCCGGAAGGCACGAGGAGCGTGATCGACCGCGAGGCACCGGGTCTTGCCGAGGCGATGCGTCTTGTGAATCCGCTTGGTCGACTGTCGCGTGGAGTCGCCGGAACCCGCGGTCGAGCAGTCATCGTCAATGCCCCCGGTTCGCCGCGCGGCTGTGTCGAGCAATTACTCGCCATCATCGACGTGCTTCCACATGCGGTGGCCCTGCTCGCAGACCAGTCGACACAGCATTGATCTGTCGTTAATGCGCAGGTAGGGCGGCAGGCTCGTCGGTAACCTCCATGTCGTGCTGCGCATCGTCGTCCCAAAGGGTTCCCTTGAGAAGGCAACTTTCGAGTTGTTCGAGGCAGCAGACCTTCGCATCGTGCGGTCGTCTACAGTCGACTACCGAGCGTCCATTGACGACCCGAGGGTGGTCGACGTTCGAATTCTTCGACCACAAGAAATTCCCATGTACGTGGCCGAAGGGTTGTTCGACCTCGGAATCACTGGTCGTGACTGGATAGCAGAGACCGGCAGCAATGTTCAGTCCTTGGGCGAGTTGAAGTACTCGAAAGCCACCGACAATCCGGTACGTATCGTCGTGGCCGTGGCCGGCGACTCCACGGCCCAGTCGGTGACAGATCTTTCTGATGGGGTGCGAGTCACCACCGAGTACCCACGCCTGACGGAGGCTTTTTTTCGTGAGCGCGGCGTGACAGCCGACGTTCGCCTCAGCTACGGCGCGAGCGAAGCCAAAATTCCTGACATTGCCGATTGCGTCGTGGACATCACAGAAACTGGTCGTGCGCTCCGCGCGGCAGGCCTCCGTGTCATCGACACCATCCTCACGTCATACACCGAACTCATCGCCAACCCGGCCTCGTATGCCGACGTCGCAAAACGTCATGCAATGGAGCAGTTGCTCACCTTGTTGAATGGAACACTCGAGGCACGTGGCAAGGTTCTCATCAAGTTGAACGTTGCCGAGGGAAAACTCGAGGCCGTCCTCAAGGTACTTCCTGCAGCGAAATCACCGACGGTCTCACGACTTGCTTCCGGTGACTATGCAGTCGAATCTGTTGCTGAGAAGCGCACGATCAACACGCTCATCCCGGCATTGAGCGACGCGGGTGCAACAGACTTACTCGAGATCCCCATCTCAAAAATCGTTCACTGAGTCGCTCGTGGTGTCATCATCGGACCCATCCCGCCGCTATCGCGGGCGTGTCGTCAGTTTTGACGATGTGAGTGGACTGGGAATAGTGGCGGCAGATGACGGTGCAGCGCACATGTTCCACTGCATCTCCATCGCAGATGGAACTCGCACTATTGCTGTCGGAGCGACAGTGTCTTTCGTGCTTGTCAGTCGCCACGGCGGCATCGAGGCAGTCGACGTCGTTTATGCTGACGGCGATGCACAGCGTTGAGTTCTTGAATGGCCGCTGACGGGCGCTCCGAGGTGTCGATACACACCTTCTACGCGGAGCATTACGAGACCATTGATGCGGGCGGAGCCTTGGGAACGTTCCATCGCATCACGCACCGGTCACTCGAACGGGGGCTTCGAAAAAAGAAGTTCAGTCGAGTCCTGGAAGTTGGTGCGAACAAAGGTGAACACGTGCGGTTCGTACGTCATGATTTCGATTCGTATGTGTTGTCAGATTTCCGGTTGCCTGCCGAGGAGATCGCCAGCCTCGATGATCCACGGTTCACATACCGGCAAGCCGACGTGCAACATCTTCCATTCGACGATGACTCTTTTGATCGCACCATCGTGACCTGCGTGTTGCACCACACGAGCCATCCTGGCCTTGCTGCACAAGAGATTCGGCGAGTCACCGCGCCCGGCGGTGTGATGTCGATTCTTCTTCCTTGCGATCCGGGCCTTGCATATCGTGCAGCGTGGAAGAACTCCTCTGGTCGAGCGCTTCGAAGAAGAGGGGTGGACGATCCGTATCTTGTTCACGCCGAAGAGCATCCGCAACATTTCGCCGGTCTTGCCGCGCACTTGCGTGCATCATTCGCCAAGGATGCTGTGACTGTGAGGTGGTGGCCACTGCCAATTCCGTCGTGGAATGTGAATCTGTACACCGTCTGGCACGTGGTGAAGTCGCACGACTGACACCGCTCATTCTGGAGCTCGGGCTGAGAGCGGTCACGTGATACTTGACAGCCGTGAACGTCTAAGCGTGGGCGCCCTTGATTTGCACGAAAGCCAAACGAATGTTGGAAAGTGCCGTAGAGAGCGTGTCGTGCTCTGGCCCGAGACGGGTGCCCAGGCCCTCGACCAGGCAGGCAACCGCGTCGATTGCCAATGCGGCCTCTGCAAGTCGCGGTGGCTCGGCGGAGAGGTGAATAGCGGCTAGTTCGTACAGCCCCATCACGTGATTCACCACGACCACCTCTGGTGGCACATCGGCAAGGCGGCGACGGGCATCGGCGAGTGCCTCTGCGCCTTCGGCAACTGCATCGGCGGCGTCAGAGTGTGAATGGGTGTCGTCGGGCGTCACGGGGCGGTACCCTACAGGTCGCCATACATACGAAGTGGGGCACAGTCCCTGGTCTTTCCATAAAGGCCGAGCTGCTAGCCCCCACCTAGTCACTCTCGCGCGGTTCATCCGTCATGTGCACTGGGTCGAGAATTCACGCGCGGTTCAATCTGCGCTGTGCCTTCTGCTTCGCACGTGAGGTCGACGAAGAGAAGGAGGGCGAAGCCCATTGCAGACAAGTAGGCAGCCATAGCAACGCCGACGAGCGAACCCCGCTACAACGAGCGCATCAGAGCGCGCGAGGTTCGCGTCATCGGTCCCGATGGAAGTCAGGTCGGAATCCGTGCAACGGCCGATGCTCTGACTCTCGCTCGGGAACTTGATCTCGATCTGGTCGAAGTGGCCCCATTGGCAAATCCGCCAGTGTGCCGCATCATGGATTACGGCAAGTTCCGGTACGAAGAGGCTCAGAAGCAGAAGGAATCGCGCAAGAAGACCAGCCACATCACCATCAAGGAAGTGAAGTTCAGGCCGAAGATCGGCAAGGGCGACTTCGACACGAAAGTTCGTCACATGCATGACTTTCTGAACGATGGACACAAGGTGAAGGTGACTCTCCAGTTCCGTGGGCGCGAGGTCGCCCACCCCGAACTCGGCTCGCGCATCCTCGATGCGGTGCTCGAAGAGTTGGGACCGTTGGCGAAGGTAGAGACCCAAGCGCGACTTGAGGGAAGGAACATGACAATGGTTCTGGTTCCAGACCGAAAGTCAAGCAAGAAGTCCGACAACGATTCGAAGACCAGTCAGAACAACGAAGGAAGGCAATCCGATGCCAAAAATGAAGACCAGCAAGACAGCGGCGAAGCGGTTTAAGAAGACCGGTTCGGGCAAGTTGCGCCGCCAGCAGGCCAATCGCCAACACCTGTTTGAAAAGAAACCGAGCTCACGCACGCGCCGTCTAGACGGCTATGTCGATGTGCACTCCGGTGACGAGAAGAAGATCAAGCGTCTCCTCGCTGAGCGCTGAGCAAGAACGACATTCTGAGAAAGGAGCCAACACATGGCACGCGTCAAGAGGGCTGTACACGCCCGTAAGAAGCACAGAGCGGTACTCGAGAAGGCCAAGGGTTACTACGGCAACAAGAGCCGGTCGTTCCGCGCCGCGAATGAACAAGTACTTCACTCCGGTCAGTACGCATTCCGCGACCGTCGCGCAAAGAAGGGCGAGTTCCGCAGTCTGTGGATCCAGCGAATCAATGCCGCATGTCGTCAGAACGACATGAGCTACAGCCGATTCATCGCCGGGCTGAACGCTGCTGGGGTCGAGGTGGATCGCAAGATCCTCGCCGATATCGCAGTTCGCGATGCCGAGGCATTCGCCAAGCTCGTCGCCACGGCGAAGGGCGCACTCAACTGAGCGGACACAATATGTCCTCGTCGAACCCAAGGGTTCGAGAACTGCGGCGCCTCATTGGGCGCCGCAGTTGTCGTTATGACGCAGGGCGGTTCATCGTGGAAGGGCCGGGGCTGATTCGCGATGCTTTCGACGCAGGGTGGAACGTTCTCGAGGTGTATGTCCGTGATGGAATGAATGACCCACTCGATGGTGCGGTCGAGTGCAATTTTCTCGACAGCAAGACTTTCGACTCTGTCAGTGACACCGTGTCTCCACAGGGCGCACTGGCCGTCGTTGAAATGCGTGCGGCGACCTTTGATGCGGGAGCATCGACAGATTCATGGGGCGTCGTCCTCGAGAGTGTGTCAGACCCAGGAAACATGGGAACCATCATCCGGAGTGCAGAAGCATCGGGATGCGAGTGCATCGTGCTGGTCGATGAATGTGTCGATCCCTTCTCGCCGAAGGTCGTGCGGTCGTCTGCTGGGGCGCTGTTTCACGTGCCAATCATCGCGCGGGCGACATGGGCGGAAGTCACTCGAGGATTTGCACGCCTCATCGGCACCACTTCGCACGACTCAATCGGCACGGTGAAGGTGCGGTCCATCTACGACGTCGATCTGAACGGGTCGCTTGCCTTGGTGTTCGGTAATGAGGCGCACGGGGTTTCTGCGGCTGCGCCTGTGTCTGAATGGGTCACTGTCCCACATGCGGGTCGCTCGGAGAGTCTGAATGTCGCGATGGCAGCGACGGTGCTGTGTATGCACGTTGCTCGTAGTCGAATGGAAATGGTCTCAGGAAGCCAAGAAGGCGGGGAGTAGCGTCTTTCGCGCATGGGTTCGCAAGCTGACGACATCTCCGCCGCACTGAACGAGGCGCTCGCTTCCCTGAAGGCCGCCGAATCGCTAGACGCGGTGCGCTCGATCGTGTCACTCGCAACTGGGAAGAAGGGTTCGCTCGGCGTGCTCAAGTCCTCACTCGGGTCCATCGCCGACATAGAGCAGCGCAAACAAGTTGGTGCCTCGATCAACGGTGCAATGTCCGAGATCACCCGCGCAGCCGACGTTCGAATCTCTGAGTTGTCCAAGGCGGAGTTGCTCAGCGTCATCGAACACGACCGTGTCGACGTCACCGAACGTGCTCTGAAGAACGAAGTTGCTGCGCGTCTTGGTCGAACACATCTGGTGACCCAGGCAACCGAGCGACTGGAAGATGTCTTCATCGGGCTCGGCTTTCAGATCGCAGAAGGTCCAGAAGTCGAGAGCGATTTCTACAATTTCGAAGCGCTGAACATGCCGCCGTCGCACCCCGCGCGCAGCATGTGGGACACACTTTTCATCGACCAGGATCCGCAGGGAAGTGTTCTGTTGCGCACTCATACTTCGCCTGTGCAAGTGAGGGTGATGCAAGAGTGGCCACCTCCGATCTACGCCATCATGCCCGGACGGGTGTTCAGGCGAGACACGCCAGATGCCACTCACATGCCCGTCTTCCATCAGATCGAAGGCATGGTCATCGACCGCGATATCACCTTCTCGGACTTAGCCGGCACGATCGAGGCATTCACGAAAGCATTCTTCGGTTCAGGTTTCACCTCGCGACTTCGTCCTTCGTATTTTCCATTCACCGAACCAAGTGCCGAATTCGACATTCGTCGCCCGGATGGATCGTGGATCGAACTCGGTGGTTGCGGAATGATGCATCCTCGTGTCATCCGCGCCGGTGGACTCGACCCAGATGAGTGGAGTGGATTCGCATTCGGATTTGGCATCGATCGAATGGCAAAGGAACGTCACGGGGTCGCTGACCTGCGAGACATGTATTCGAATGACGTTCGGTTCCTGGAGCAATTCGCATGAGAGTGTTGCTTTCGGTGCTGCGCGAGTTCGCAGACCTGCCACACGATGCTGAGGCTGTTGCCACAGCGCTCAACACATTGGGCATGGCGGTTGAGGCAACGGAGGAAGTCGGCGTGCCCGTAGCGGGTGTGGTTACAGCTCGAATCGTTCGAACTGAACGTCATCCTGATGCCGACAAGGTGACACGCTGTTTTGTCGACAGCGGCGACGGGCGCGAGATGCACGTGTGGTGCGGAGCCACCAACATGGTCGCAGGAGATATCGTTCCGCTTGCGACCATTGGCACGACCATGCCAGATGGTCGTGTGATAGCGCGTCGTGGAATTCTCGGCATCGACTCTGAGGGCATGTTGTGTTCGCCGGTCGAACTAGGAATCAGCAGCGAGGCAAGTGGTCTACTCATCCTTCCTGCTGACACTTCGTTAGGTGTCGATCCTTTCGTGGCGCTCGGTGTCGACCATGACGTGGTGTTCGACCTGGATCTCACTCGTAATCGTCCGGAATGTTGGGGCCATGCTGGCATCGCTCGCGACTTGGCGGCTCACTTCAAGGTTTCCTACAAGGGACCTCGTCTGTCGACAATCACGCGAGGCGAGTCTCGATCGATTTCCGTCACGCTCTCGGATGTCGACAGATGCCCGATGTTTTCAGCCACGGTGTTGTCAGGTGTCGTCGTCACGACGTCACCCAACTGGGTGAAATCGCGGTTGTCCCACCTTGGCATGCGCAGTATCAACAACGTCGTCGATGCTTCGAACTTGGTCATGCTCGAGTTGAATCAGCCGAACCACGCTTACGACCATGAAACGGTGTCGTCGTTCAATGTGCGACGTGCACGTGCGGGTGAGACATTGCGCACATTGGACGATGTGGAACGTGACTTGAGCGAAGACGACCTTCTCATCGTCAATGCCGCGAGCGACTCACCGGTAGGTCTAGCCGGAATCATGGGTGGTCTCGAGTCGGAAGTCACCGATGGAACCACGACGATCTCGCTTGAGATGGCCTGGTTCACGCCTGACCCGATTCGCTTCACAGTCAATCGTCACGGACTTCGCAGCGAAGCCTCGCTCCGCTTCGAGCGCGGAGTGGACCCTGACGGGGTCAAGCTCGCTGTCGAGCGATTCGCGACGATCCTCACTGAGACATGCCCCAATGTGGTCGTGCACGACGGAATGACCATTCAGCGAGATTCGTCGTGTCCGACGGCTCGCGTCATCACGATTCGCCCCGCGCAGATTCAGCGCACTCTCGGCATCGATCTCGGAATCGAAGAAGTGTCTCAGCTGTTGACACCGATTGGTTTCACGGTGAATGCATCCGGAGCCAATGCTCTCGTCACCACGCCAACTTTCCGACCGGATTGTGAAGAAGAAATCGACATCATCGAGGAACTCGCCAGGCACTATGGCTATGACAATCTCGGAAAATCAGTTCCTTCGTCGACGGTCCATGGTCGACTCTCACATGTTCAACAACGGCGCCGCGAAGTGCGCAGGCTGATGGTGGCACTGGGTCTTGATGAGGCGATGCCGTCTCCGTTTCTCGCCCCGGGTGAGCTCGCAAATGTCGGGTTGGTAGAAGAAGACGTTCTGCGACTGTCCAATCCGTTGGTCACTGAAGAGTCAGTTCTTCGCACCTCACTTCGACCGGGGCTTCTGAAGGCGGTGGTGTACAACCGATCACATCGCGCTCCGCGAATCGCACTCTGGGAAATCGGCCGCGTGTATCCGCCGAGTACCGATGTGTCCGCACAACCGCTTCCACGAGAGCACGAACAGCTCTGCATTGTCGTTGCTGATGCCGATCTTGACACTTCATTGCGACAGTGGAATGCGTTGTGTGAATGTCTCGGCGTAGGAGCTCAACTTGATCAAGCACGCGTGCCCGACGGTTTCCATCCCACTCGATCAGCGACAATTGCTCGTGGAAAGCAATACATCGGAGCAGTGGGGGAGATCTCGCCGGTGGTGCTCGCCAACTGCGGTATCGAAGGTCGGGTGTCCTGTCTGGAGGTCGATTTGTCCACGTTGCTCCGGGAGAATCCGAAGCCGGCACAGGCCCGCGACATCAATCGATTCCCATCGAGCGACATCGACTTGGCATTCACACTTGCCGATGACGTACCTGCGGCGAATCTTCAGCGGTCACTTCGGCAAGCAGCGGGAGCAAGCTTGGTGTCCATCGAACTCTTCGATGTCTACCGCGGACAAGGCGTAGGAGAGGGCAGTCGTAGTCTCGCATTCCGCTTGCGCTTGCAGAAACAAGGCGGCACGCTCACGGATTCGGAGATCGGTGATATCAGGGACAAGTGCATCACTGCCGCACTGAAGGCCGGAGCGTCGTTGCGCTGACCCTTAATTGAGAGATGGGTCATCGGGAAAACGAGACAAAGCCGCAATGTCACCATCCTGGCGAGCAAGCACACGCCTCCACAGGGACTCTGGTGTGTTCGTGTATAGGTCATCTGTGACGGCGTCAAAGACAAACCATCCGTCTCGCCTGATCTCATCGTCGAGTTGATCGGGGCCCCAACCGGAATACCCACGGAAGAAACGCCATCGACCAGATGTATCCGTCGACTCCGAATCGATGTCTATTGATCTGATTCCATGTGGTGCCGAGGGGTCTTCGATGAGCCCGAAGATGCCGTGAGGTTCCACTGGTCCGCCTACGAAGAGTGACGCAGGTGGTGCCGAGGACTCGATCCATGCACGTAAGACGTCGTGGAGGGCGGCCGCGTCGTCGATTGAAGGGCCAGCATGATGAGCAGACAAGGTCAAGGGACGATTGAGGACGACTCCGAGAGCGCCCTCCTCATTGTGGGCGAGGAGATACACGCACGTGCGGCTGAAGTTCGGATCGTCCAAGTCGGGGCGTGCTACCAGTAACTTGCCGCTCAGGCCGGGGGTGCTTGCATAGTTATGCATTAGTCTGTATGGTAATACATCTGTGAAACCTGCATCCACACTCAAAGTAGGCATTCTCGGTGCTTCCGGGTATACCGGCGTTGAGTTGCTTCGTTTGTGCGCCCAGCATCCTCACCTTGACGTGGTCTATGCGACCGGCGACAGTCAAGCCGGAACACTTGCGTGCAATCTGTATCCATCGCTGGCTGCTGAGTATCCGAATTTGGTGTTTGATGAATTCGATGCAAGCAAGATCAGCGGCCTTGACGTCGTGTTCCTCGGGCTCCCTCATGAGGCATCACTCGAGATCGCTCCATCGCTAGTCGGGCGTGTCGAACATGTCATCGATTTGTCTGCGGCGTTTCGACTGACGAACGCAAGCTTGTATCCCACCTGGTATGGCTTCGAGCACCAGCGGCCTGATCTGCTCGCAGAAGCCGTCTATGGCCTGCCCGAGTTGTATCGCGATGACTTGCGTGGCGCGCGCCTCATTGCAACTCCGGGGTGTTATGTCACGGCTGCAAGTCTCGCATTGACACCACTGGTTCGGGGTGGCCTCATCGAACCGACCGGAGTCATCGTGGATGCAGCATCGGGAGTGAGCGGTGCAGGTAGAGCTCCGAAACAGACGTCGCACTTCTCGACGGTCAATGAGGACTTCACTGCGTACGGTCTTCTGGATCATCGTCACACTCCAGAGATCGAACAAGTCACAGGCGCGCAGGTGTTGTTCACTCCACACCTAGCTCCGATGAACAGGGGAATCCTGGCCACGTGTTACGCGCGACCGGTGGGAGCAGTGTCTACTTCTTCGTTGTTGGCGGCACTCGCGCGCAGTTATGCCAATGAGCCGTTCATCGTCGTTCGACCGACCAGTCCGAGCACCAAGGCGACGCTCGGCTCCAACGCTGTACACCTGACTGCGAGATTCGACGAGCGAACGGGCTACGTGATGGTCATTGCAGCCTTGGACAACATCTGCAAAGGCGCTTCCGGTGGTGCCGTCCAGGCTCTGAATGCAGCCCGATCCTGGGATGAGACTCTCGGTCTGTCGCGCGTGGGGGTGTACCCATGAGTGCGCGGCAATCGTCGATCGATGCGGCGAACATCCTCGTCGAGGCACTTCCATATATCCGTCGTTTCGCGGGACGCACGGTGGTCGTGAAGTACGGCGGAAACGCGCTCGCAGGTTCCACCGAAGACGATGCCTTGAATCTGTTCGCCCAGGACATCGTGTTGATGCACTCTGTCGGAATCAAGCCGGTGGTGGTTCACGGTGGTGGCCCGCAGATCAATTCCTTGCTCGATCGGTTGGGGTTGAAGAGCGAGTTCGTCGGAGGCCTTCGTGTCACTGACGAAGAGACCATGAAGGTCGTTCAGATGGTGCTGAGCGGACAGGTCAACCCCCAGATTGTCTCTGCCATCAACACCTTCGGGAATATCGCTGTGGGTGTGGCCGGCGGTGATGCTGGTCTCATTCGTGCGGTGCAGCGCGACCCCAAGTTGGGAAGGGTGGGCGACATCGATCGCATCAATCCTGCAGTTGTACAAGGACTTCTCGATGAGGGTTTCGTGCCGGTCATCTCGACAGTCGGCGCAGATGCACACGGTGCTGCCCTCAACATCAATGCAGACACTGTTGCGGGTGCCATCGCAGAGGCGCTGAGCGCCGAGAAGATCATCTACCTCACGGACATTGAAGGCTTGCGTTCGAGAGTCGACGATGCTTCATCGCTCATCCAGCGAATCGGTGTGTCGGATCTGGCTGTGTTGGTGGCAGACGGCACGATCGCCGGAGGGATGATCCCGAAAGTGCAGAGCTGTGTGCAAGCTGTCAAAGGCGGAGTCAAACGCGCACACATTTTGGATGGCCGAATCGCCCATGTTCTCCTTTTGGAGCTGTTCACCGATGAAGGTGTCGGCACCATGATCACGCCAGATGTCGTGCGGAACACTGTCGACACGCAAACGGGCAAGGTGGGATGACATGAGTCAACATGATTTTCTGTCCTCGTCGATGGCTCGAGAATTGTTAGCCGGACAAGATTGGTGTCCCTTTATGCCGGTCTTTGGTCCGCCAGCGGTGATGTTCGCACGTGGTGAGGGAACAGAACTGTGGGACGTGAACGGCAAGCGCTATCTCGATTTTCTGTGTGGCATAGCCGTGACCTCACTTGGTCATTCGAACAAGGCGGTT
>Ga0129333_10004085_pt1 | contig 13649 bp, 10 predicted proteins | sample CPB6_08_DNA_FD_94474 | JGI IMG/M metagenome (GOLD analysis project Ga0129333, IMG submission 94474) | Freshwater to marine salinity gradient microbial communities from Chesapeake Bay, USA - CPBay_Sum_0.6_0.8_DNA | ecosystem: Environmental > Aquatic > Marine > Coastal | place: USA: Chesapeake... | reverse complement strand
GCCCGTGCCCGTCCCGTAACCGGGAATCACCTGCCCGTCCGCGCCGATGATGTAGGCTTGGTTGGGCTGCATCCCGAGGTTCTGGGGCGCGGTCACTTGCAGTGTGAGCTCCGCGTCGTCTTGGAAGACCCCACGGAACTCATTGGGTGGTCCACCACCCGTGAGCGTCGGCGCGTCGAGTTCTTGGAGAATCAGCCACACGGCGTACTGACCGTTGGACCATGCGTCCACTCGGAACGAGTCCCCGAAGGTCGCCGTGGACAGGTCATTGCGGACGATCTGGTAGCCCGCCTGACGGACCATCTTGGTGAGCGGGACGACGACGTAAGAGACGCCCGCCGTGCCATCGATCTCCGCGATCACATCACTCCGTCTCAATGGGTCGCCCAGCTTGAGCGTCCCGATGAGGTACTGGAGGTTGTTGCGGATGGCGATGTCTACGTTGGTGCGGTCGTAGCCCTTCTTGAGGATGACCGTCGCCGTGAGGTCCACGGGCGTCCGCACCGCTTGCTTCGCCACCACGTCCGCCGTGGCGTGAGCCATGTCGTCGAGCTCCTGTTGGAGCACCGAGGTCACGAGGTTGGTCTGGTACGCGACCACGAAGTTCTCGTAGTAGCTGTACGAGATGGTCACCGTGTCCCCGTCTAGGATGGCGCTGCTCTCCGTGCGACGGATGCCCGCCGCCACGGTGCTGGACCCCTCGATGATCGTGTAATCGGGCGACCCGCTGGGGTCATACGGCCCCTTGTAGGTCACGGCACCCGACTGGCTCTTCACCACGATGGAGAGGGTCTCCGCGCCGAGGTTGTACAAGAACTCGGTGTAGAAGCCCGTGACGACGTGGAGCTCGTCCACCACGGGGATGAGGTTGCCCGAGGGCGAGACCACCGTGGGGTCCGTGGACTGGTTGATCTGGAGGTAGTCGCCCGCCTTGGTCGAGTTCCCGAGGCCCAAGGGGCTGTTCGGGCGCACGAGCGTGTAGAGGGAGATGTCCACCGGGCCAATCACCTCGCCCGTCACGTTCAGAATTCCCGCCACGGGCTGGCGCGTGAAGACGTGACGATTCCCGAGCCGGAACCGGAAGTCACCCAGCACGATGTCGGTGAGGGTGACCGGGGGCTGCGGGATGGTGATGTCAAGCTGGATGGTGTTGAAGTTGAGGTAGGTGACGTTCGTGAGGTCGAACACCTCTCCCGTGGTTACATTCTTCAGCCCGAGTCCGTAGGTGGGGTAGTCGAGCATCTGGGCGAGCGGGTTGTCGGGGGTCACCTCGTCGCTCACCGCCCGGAAGACGTAGTTGAGCGGACTCCCGATCACCACGAACTGCACGTCGTTGCGGCGCTCGTAGGTGAAGGCAAACGTGTCGTTGACGGTCACGGTGCGGACGCCCCTCGCCCACACGTCCACCTTGCCGCCCAAGTGACGCTTGAGGGTGGGGTCGTAGTCCCGTTGCATGAGCGGGTCGCCCGCCCGGACCACCACGTTCTGGATCGTCCCCGGCACACCCGCCGCGACTTGGGACATACCCTGCGTCGTCCCGGTGTCCACGGACGCGAGAGCCGTGCGTGCCCTCGCCGCCAACTGGGCGTTGGTCTCCTCGTTGGCTCCCCCGAAGGTGGCTGCGTCGTTGGTGACGGCCATCCCGTACACGTTGGAGCCCGTCAGTTGGCGCGGTCCGACGTTGGTCACCGTCCCCACGGTCAACGCTCGCACAGGCACCGTGACCGAGTACTCCCGCGTCGAGGGGTTGTAGTAGCTGGCGAGCAGGGCCACGTCCATGACCGCCGAGCGAGACGTGCGGAACTGCACCCCCCCGCCGAGGACCACGGTCCCGAGAGGGATGGTGATCGTGCGCGTCGGGGGAGACAACGTGAAGAACCGCACTTCTCCCACGGCGGGGAGGCCCGCGCGTCGAATGACCCCGAAGTTCGCCGCGATCTTGTCGAAGCTCCCGTCGATGACGCTCTGCACGTCGTCCACGTTGGAGTAGAAGAAGGCCGCTGCGAGGGCGGTCTTGTACGCCGACGAGGCGGGGGGAGTGGACACACCCGAGCCCGTGGGGTCGTCCACCAAGAGCAGGGTGTCGAACGAGCTCGCGCGGTAGACATAGTCGAGCAGCAACCGAAGGCGCTCTGCCTCCGTGGTGAACGGGTCCAAGAAGATGTCCCGCACCACCGAGCCGGGTTGGACCGCTACGTCCGGGTTCTGTCGGTAGATGGTCGCGATGGCGCTCTCAAGCATCTGCTGGCGCGTGACCGCCGTGAGCCCGTTGATCTGCTGGCGCACCTGCGCTGGAGCGCCCGCCACCTCCGAGGAGAAGTAGGACTCGTACTCGACCTTGATGACCGGGTCGTAGTAGATCGCCGTCGCGACGTAGTAGAGGAGATCCGTCGAGGGAGTGCTCGCGAACACGCCGCTGAACACCGTGGCGGGGTTGGACAGGGCGTTCGCGTTGCGGACGTGCGTGAAGCTGAAGTAGTTGATCGTCGTGACCGACGACACGGACACGTTGGTGCGGATGGTGGTGATGTCACTGGGGAGCTCCACCCGCGAGTCCACGTCCGTGGACAGCACCACCTCGCTGCTGTTCTCTTGGTCGATCTTGGCGCGGTAGTAGAGGGGCGTCGCCGTCTGCGCCACTGCGTCCGCCGTGAGGGCGTACAACTCCGTCGAGTTCTGCACGGGGGTGCCCGTGGTCACCCGGTTCACGTTGATGATCCGGTAGCCGTCCGCGCCGCCCCCCTGCGTCGTGGCCGCGTAGAAGTTGTACCCGACGATGCGGCTGTCGGTGAGCCCCTCGACCGTCACCTTCACCGAGCCGTCGAGGCGCTCGATGGTCACGCCCGTGGGAGGGAGGAACACGTCGGCCTCCTCCGGGGGGAGGAGACGGACCACCACCGTCGCCGGGACGCTGCGCCCACCCGCGAGGTTGACCGCCCGGACTTGGATCGTGTTGTCGCCCGAGAAGAGCTCCAGCCCGGTGGGGTACGCGCTGGGGTTCGGGACGGTGAACCCCGTGCCCACGAACGCCACCAGCGTCGGGTCAGCCGTGAAGGGTTGCCCGAAGAGAGACACCTCCACGTCCACGGTGTCGTCGGGGAGGGTGCCCGTGAAGAACCGGGTGGTCTGCGTGGTCGAGAACGTGGAGGTCTCCCGCAACACGTTGTCGGGACCAAGGAACTGCACAGAGGTCGCCATCAGTAGTTCCCCAAGGACAGGCGGTTGGTTCCCGGCAGCGCGAACGTACCGGGGGCCGAGTACACGATGGAAATGGTCACGGGTTCAGACGAGTAGTTCCGCACGTCTACCTCGATGAGGAAAGTCGTGGGATCGTTGGGAGACGGGGCCACGGCGATGTTGTCCACGGCGAAGAGCCTCTCCTTGGCCGTCACTCGCTGGTACTTGGACTGCGCGTTCTGGAGGTTCTGGAGGTTCGTGAGGGCTTGGCTCACCGACTGACGGAGGCCAATCGCTGTGCCTCCCAGCACCTTGCCCCCGATCCGCGAGACGAGGTCAGACCCATACCAAGTGTGGTAGATGTTCGACCCGAGCTCCGTCAGGATCATCTTGAGGCACATCTGGTAGAGCAGGTTCTCGTCCTGCACCACCAGCGCCTCGCCCTGCGGGTCGAAGCGGTAGTCGTTCTCGACCTCCGTCGCCCTGCAACGGAGGCACAGGTACGGGGCCACGGGATACGTCACCGTGAAGAACGCTTCCTGCTTGACGACGGAGTCGAACCCGATGTAGTAACCGAGAGAATCCACGGCGTCTTCGGGGTTGACCGCCGTGCGAGAGTAGAGCCTCCACGGGGGGATCACCGTCTTGCCACGGTCGCCGCTCTGCTGATCGAAGCCCAAGGGCTCCAGCGCCGAGCCCGTGAGTTGAATCCTCGACGTGGGGCCGGGATTCGCTGTGTCCGTCAGGGTGATGTACCCGTTGGGGGAGGCCACCACCACGAGCCCCTTCACTGCTGCGGTGATGGTGGCGGACACCTGCGCCGCCGACAGGTAGCCCGACGAGAAATTCACCGTCGCCGCGCCCGCCCCCGTGGTGATCCCCAGCGTGCGGGTGGCCATCGTGATCTTGTAGGGCTCGCGGCGGTAGGACCGCACTGTCGCCGGGGTCACCAGCCCCGTGAAGGGGGAGACAACGGCGTCGTCGTTGACACGGACTTGCACCAGCGTCGGTCCAGAGATGGGCTTGGCCGTGTACAGCGTGCGTCGGTCGGTGCCGAGAGAGACCCTCTCCTCACCGATGACGTGCGGGCAAGTGAAGGCAAGCTGTACGTCGCGCGACATGGTTCACCGTGTGGTCGTGATAGCGGGGAAACCGCTTCAACCAATGGCCGTCCACGCCTCCTCGCCGTTGGGGGCGTCGTCCAACAGCATGGGCTGCGTCGGGTTCGGACCCGTCTGGCGCGGGCGGTCGAAGTTTCTCGACCCATCGTCCAAGGTGTCCGGGTAGAACGCCGTGTCGATCTGGTCCACGATGGCCGAGACGTTGTGCGTGATCGCGTACTCGCCGTTGTCCGTCCACTGCAACCCGGGCACAGCCCCTCCCACGGCTTGGGGGAGGAGCTCGTCGCGCTCGATGGTGAGTTGCTCGCGGAGGTCGCAGAGCTTGATGATCCGGGCCTCCAAGTCGTTCCGCAGCGTTCGGATTTCTTGGGTGACCCACCCGCGCATGGCGTGAACCGTCCGGGTCATGTCCGCCGACTGCTGGGTGTAGCTCACAGCGTTGCCAAATCTCCGTGGGGGGTACCGCCACAGGGGGAGCCACCCGCCGAGGTAGATGCCGCCCGTCATGGGGTCCGTGCTCCCGGCGCTCGCGATGCCCCCGTAAGGCTGCGTCTCTTGGATGTTGCTGGCCGGGGTCGCCTGTGGGTTGTCGAGGTCCGTCTGTGACTGCTCAGTCGCGTCCTCGACCACCTGCACCGCGTTGGGCGTCAGGAACATGGAGATGTCGAACGGGTTGCCCCCAGCCGCGATGTACGCGCGGAGGAGCTTCTCGATGCTGGTGTTGGGAGTGACATCCAGCCCGATGCGCCGCTCCGTCATCGCGTTGGGGTTGCTGGCGTTTCGCTCGTAAAGGATGCGAATTTCTCCAATGCGGGCGAGCTCCGCGTTGATCGTCGTGACCCGCGCCATCACGTCCCGACGCTGGTCGAGGATGAAGCGTCGGAACTCGCGCCATGCCCCCTGCCTGTAGAAGCCTGTCCAGCCGAAGCTCATGGTGTCACCTACTCCAAGGGGGTCATAGACGAACTGAAGGCGCGCTCCCGGTCGAGCATCTGCACGATGGCCCGCGCCCGAGCCCGCCGGAAGTTCACCACCTCACCGAAGAGGTAGAGGGCGAAGGCACCGCCCAAGGTGTACACCCCGTAGACGGCCTTGTCGGGCTCATGAAAGACGGGTGCGAAGAGCATTACACACGCACCGATCATGGCCAAGAAGAAGGCAGGGACGCCCAAGTAGCTGCGCCCGAGGTTGGCACGGGTGCGGAGAGATAGCTCTTCCCTGTCCGTCAGGTCCATTCCATCACCCTACGCGAGCGTAATCCGTTACAGGAGCACCCTTGGCTCCGTTGAGGTCTTGCCATGGCCACCATCATCCCGACAGAAGGGGAGCTCGTTGAGATTCCCGCCCCCGGCAACGCCACGGAGGCCCAGACGATTTTGGGCGCGGTCGGAGTCGTTGCACACGGAGCCCCGGACGGCTCGTCGTGGTGGGTTCTCGACCCCCCTCTCGTGGGCGATACGGCCCCCAACCACCGGGCCACACGCTTCTACGCCAACCGTGTGGGGGGTACTGCGCCAAGGACCCTGTACGGCAAGGTGCTGTACATGAGCGCCGACGAGACCAAGGCTCTCGGCGGCGCGAAGCCCGCTGAGGAGATGGTGCCCATCCGTGGGCGCACCTACGAGGTGCGGGACCGTCTCAAGGCCATTGGCGCGCGGTGGTTCGCCGCCGAGAAGGTCTGGAAGATCGCCAAGGCCAACCTCGCGGAGGCCGAAGAGATCGTGAGGCGGGGGTGAAGAGGAAGCCCAAGGGGCCTCCCCGGTGTGCCATCAAGGGCTGCGTGGGATGGGGTGGCACTTGCGTGTGCCCGCGCATCTCGTGGGCTCCCGCAGAGAAATCTACAGGGGTCGGAGTCCGTGCGTGGCTGGGCTTCCGTCAGTCGCGTCGGAAGTAGTCGTAGAGCTCCCTGCCCATGTCCCGGTCACAGAGGTAGCAACGGATGCCCTTGGGAGTGACCCGCAGCCACTTGTGCTCGCAGGACTCTTCGATGATGGATTTCCAGCTATCCTCTTGGTCAGGCTCCTCGTCCTGCATACCCTACGGAGACGATAGACGCTCTGTAACCGTCTTCACGAGGGGGTAGCATCGCAGAGGAGAACCGATGACCTTGACCGTGATTTGCGGACCCATGTTCGCAGAGAAGTCCACCACCCTCTACCGCTACGTCTCACGCGCCCTGCGCTCCAAGAAGCGCGTGGATGTGGTCGTGCCCACGGTGGACACCCGCAGCAAAGGTCAGGTGGTCACTCACAGTGGGCTCACCCTTGAATCGCTGGGGGTGACGCCGAGAACGGTGGCCACATCGTCGGACCTGTACTGGAAGATGCCCGACCCCGCCCCGGACCTGATGGTGATCGAGGAGGCCCAGTTCTTCGACATCGACCTCCCGCTGTGGGTGGGGAAGCTGGTCGAGCAGGGCGTTCACGTCGTCGCGGCGGGGCTCGATCTCACCAGCGAGGGCGGACCCTTCGGCCCGATGGGACACCTGATGTGTCTCGCGGACCGGGTCGAGAAGCTCACGGCGATCTGTGCGTGCGGTGCGGAAGCCACCCGGACGATGTGCCGGGTCAAGAAGGACGGCGCGGTATTGGTGGGAGGGGGCGGGGAGTACGTCCCGGCGTGCCTACCGTGCTGGGCGAAGCGCCCTCGCTAGTCGTCGCTGGCGAGGCTCGTCAGAGCCTCAAAGGCTTCGTTCATCGGACGGCTCTGCGAGCGACGGAAGTCTGTCAGATCCTTATGGATCTTGGAGATGTCCTTGACCAAGAGGTTATGGCCTTTTCCGGGGTTCTGTTCGGCCCCGTTGATGGCGGCGTCGAACGCCGTGCTCGCGCTTTCTTCAGCCATCCGCAGGTAGGCGATGGCGTTGTTCATGGCTTCCTTCGCCGCCCCGTAATCCGACTTGCTCGAATCGACCGACTCGAAGACCATCGGTCCCGCCGTCTTGGTGAGGAGGGGCATGAGGTGCGGACGGAGCTCCGGGTTCTGGTGAGCCAGCCGGATGATCTTGGAACGGAGGTCGCTCATAGAGATGGAACCTTTCCTTACGAGGTGCGGGGAATATACGGTCAAACGAGCCCCGACCAGCCCCGTAGGGCGGTGAGGATCTTCTTGGCAGCAGACGCCCCGTCCGCGACCTTCACGGGCTTGGTGGGGGACTCTTCGTTCGTGCGGTCGATCACCGTGAGGTAGACGTTGGTGTCACCGAGGGTGCATTGGGACAGCAAGAACTGCTGGTACTCGGGAGCCCCCTGCGCGGTGTCCTTGGGTTGGGGGTAGACGGTGAGGTACACGTTGAAGGCCATCCCGTCCACGGTGCGGTCGCCCACCTTGCAGGGGACGAAGTGCGGATGGACGGTGATCGACAGGGAGTTGGGGAAGCGCATCCCCGCCCGCACCTCGTCCACCGCCGCGCTGGAGATCAGTCGGAGATCTTTGGGCATGATCTTCTGCGAGAGGGCCGAGAGAACCTCCCGCGCCTGTGCCCGGAACGCCTCAAACCGCTCGTAGAGCATCTGGGCGTCCCGAAGCGCCGCACTGAGGGTGGCGTCACTTGGGTGCTCGGTGAGGTAGGTGCGGCAGTGGGCGATCACCCGCTCGGCGTGTCGCATCCCATGCTCAGACTTGGCGAACACCTCCGTCTGCGAGTGCAGGGTGAGCGCCGCGATGCGCCCCACCACGGGCATGGGCACCGTCTCCGCGTAGGTGTCCAGCACCGCTTGGATGTCCGACGCGAGGGACTCCAGTGTCTCCAGTTCGCCCGTGATCGTGGCCACGGGGTCGATGGCATCGAGGTGCTGGGACACGACACGGCGAACAGATGCACTTCTCACGGGTACCTCACAGACAGTCGGCGGGGGGTCTTGGCGACCCTTCCAGAACACGGTGACGATCTCGATGCGCCCAGCGTCGGTGGCGAACACCACCTTCAGCCGGGTCTTGGGGTCCACCCACTCGATCTTCTCTTGGGAGAGTAGGGCTTCGTACTGGTCGGGGTTCACCTTCTGGAGCCCCTGCGCGTAGACGATGAACGAGTTCAGCGCAGCCTCCACGTCCTTGACCGTCACGGAGCGGTAGTCCATGCGGAACTGGGCGTGGGGGAGGATGGTGAAGCTCTTGAAGGCCGACCCGCTCTCAGTGGTCAGCGGGTAGACCTTCCGGGCGTCCGGGTTGGACAGATCACCCGTCTCGGCGTCGTCGGTCAGCTTCTCCCGCAAAGCGGGGTTGCGGATCGCGCGGTTGATCCGGTCCACCACCTTGCAGGGGCCACCGTTGACACCCAGCGGTGGTGACAGGTCGGCGGTCTTCTTGGCCTTCTCGTCGGCGGCTTCCATCTGCTTCTTGACCTTCTCGGCCCACGCCTTCCCCGGGTCACCCCCCCAGATCAGCCACGACACGTTGCCCTTGTCGTTCCACGGCTCACCCTTGTGCTCTGGTGCAACCCCCTTGTTCTTCTCGTGGCGCGAGAAGAACGCGGCCATCTGCTTGATGGTGTCGGGCGAGATGTTGTCCCGGTTCTTGAGGTTCACCGCGCGCTGCACGCCGCTCCCGATGCCCTGCTTGGCGGCTTCCGCCGGGGTGAGCCCACCCTTCTGGGAGGGGCTGGCTTTCTCACGGTACTCCAAGCCCTTCTCCGCTGCGTCTGCGACCGACTGCGGGGGCTTGAAGTCGATGTGCTTGTACTTCTCAGGCACGTCGGCGGTGATGAACCGAGAAGCCACCCTCGCGGCGAGCTTCACGGGCTCGACAGACTTCTTGACCAGCCCGGTCTTGGGGTTGACCTCCACGAGCTCCTTGCCTCCGTTGCGGTAGCTGAACACTTTGACCGTGATCTTGGGCGAGTAGCCCTTGGGCAGATTGTCTTCCAACCCCTCGTAGTCCATCTTGCCGGGGATGACGTAGAAATCCAACTCCCGGTCGGTGAGGTTCATCACCATCTGGGAGGTGGTCGCCATCGAGTCCGTGTCCCGCACCGGGTCGTTGTGGGTGCGCGGCCCTTCGGAGCGGTTCCGCATGAGGTCTGGGCCAAGGTCCGTGGGCGTCTTGCTCTGACGGAGGATCTGGGTGGACTTCTCTTTGCGGGCAGCGGACGAGAGATACCCCTCGCCGTCCGTGTAGCCCGTCCCGCCCGTGTCGCGCCCGTGGTTGGTGCGGACGTGGATCTCACTGCCCTCCAAGGGCTTGATGACGCAGTCCCCGTTGATGAGCTCGACCGAGAACGCCCGGTTCGGGTCACTCACGAACGAGTGCCCTTCCAGCCCCCCAAGGTGGGAGCACAGGGAGTCAATGGCGTCCTGCACGGTGCGGCACGAGAGGGCCTTGAGGATGCGGGCACCGTCGAGCGCCTTGCCCTTCTTGCCCTTCTTGTCCTCGACAGCCTTGGTGGTGCCTTCAGCCTCATCGAGTCCCACGGCAAGCGCCGCGTTGGCGATCCCGATCCCGTGCTCGTTCAACCCCTCGCACCACCCCGTGACATTGTCGCGCATATACGCGACCTCGACGCCGTCGAGAAGCTCGCGGACGAGCGTCACCCGTGGGGTGTACTTGCGGTCGCGGTTCTTGAGAAGCGCCCGCTTCCCGTCCCAAACGCCAGCAGCGATGACGCAAGCGAGTCTGTCCATAGGGGTGTGACCTACGGACGGCGGGGGATAGAACGGGAAACGGCTAGTCCCGCTTGTTCGTCGGGATCACCCGCGCGCGGGCGAGCCCTAGCGCGGCGATCTTCGCCTTGGCTTCGTCCTCCGTGTCGAACGTCACCGTGCCGTGACCGCCCCAGATGGTCGCGGCCTTCACCTCGTCGGAGGCGTTGAGAAATCGGTTGCCCACTTGAACGACGTAGACCTTCATGGCTTCCCTCTCAGACCAGCGCGCCCGTGATGCCGTACCAGACCCCTGCTGCGCCCGACGTGTAGATGCTTCCCGCGACCGACGCGGAGATGTTCGCCGTGGGCGTGCCGTCACCCGCGTTCAGCGTGTTCTTTGCGGGCATCGTCCCGATCTTGATCGTGGCGTTGACCGAGTTGTTCGCCTTGATCTGTGCGCCAGCCCGGTTCACCATCGTCAGTGACCCGAAGGTGCAGAACCCGCCGAGGGTGAGTCCCACCGTGCCTACGGGAGCCGCGCCCGCCCCCGCTCCGTCAACCATCGACAGGAGGTACACCGTCGCCCCGCCGACGAACTGAACCGAAGAGGAGGCGTTGCCGTTGTTCGCGGCATCGCCGCCCACGGACGAGTCGTTGGACGGCCCCCCGTTCGCATTGAGAGTGTCCGTGCTCACTCGCCCTCGCACATACACCGTCCCGGCATTCCCGCCGTTGAGTCCGCGACCTTCGCCGCCGTTCACGTTGATGCCGTCGCAGACGAGGCTTCCCGTGAAGACAGAGAGGTTGCCGCCGTTGCCGCCGACGCTGTTCGGGAAGTCCGTCGTTACGTCGCCGCCGTACAGGTTGATGAACCCGTCCACACAGGCGTCTCCGCAACTGACGAAGAGGTTGCCGCCGTTGGGGGGGGTGTTGGTCTCCGAGACCGCCGTCACGCCGAATCGGTTACCACCGTGAATCTCTACGTCGCCGTCAACGTCGAGGTTGCCCACCGAGACGTTGAGGGAGCCCCCCGTGCCCGCAGTGTGCGCCGAGTTCGCGGACCCGCAAGTTCCCCCGCGAATGAAGACGCTGTCGAGGACGGTCAGGTTTCCGCGCACCGTCACGGACCCGCCGTTGCCGCCGAAGCCGTCCGTGCCGTCCCCGCCGTCCACAAACAGTTCCCCGATGCGGGTATCGCTGCGGACGGTGAGGCTCCCCCCGTTGCCCGCCGCGCCGTTGATGGCGTACCCTCCAACGAACTCTAGTTCGTCGTTGACGGTCAACCGCCCGTGGACGAGGGCGTACCCGCCCTGCCCGCCGTTGCCGAGATCGTTGTTCCCGCCGTTGGCCCGGAAGTCATCCGCGCAAACGAGATCGCCGTTGACGATCACAGAGGAGCCGTTTCCCGCGTCTCCCACGGTAAATCCCGTCACGAACACGTCCCCGCCTCGACCGCTGAAATCCCCGTCGATGACGAGGCTTCCGCGCACGGTCATTCCCCCCGCGTTGGCGGGAGGGACGCTTCCCGAAGCGGTCAACGCGCCGAGACGGTCCCCCGCACTGATGTTCAGAAAATTCTGGCTAATGACATTGCCGCCGACGCTGATGGAGCCCCCCGCTCCCGCAGTGTGCGTCGAACTGGTGGACTGACAGTCGCCGCCGTAAATTTGAAGTTCCCCGACCTGCAAGTTCCCGTGTACGTCGAGCGTGCCGCCGTTGCCCCCGTTGCCGCCGTCGCCGTTGCCGCCGTAGAGGTAAACGTCGTCAAGGACGGCGTTTCCGTACACGTCGAGCGTGCCCCCGGTTCCGGCGTCGAACCCGGTCGAAACCGAGACGCCCCCGTTCATGTTGAGGTTGCCCCACAACTGGATGTCGCCGTAGACGAGGATATTCCCGCCGATGCCCGCGTTGCCCGAGACCGAGCTCCCACCCGTCAGGCTGATCGTGTACGAGGTGAGGTTCCCGTAAACGATGATCGTCGCGCCCGCCGTGTCGTTGTCACCGTTGGCGTTGATGTATGACCCGGCGGCACCGTAAGACCCGATGAGATCGCCGCCGACGCGCAAGGTCGCCGCTGTTCCGCCGCACTGTTGGTAGTCGAGCGTGTAGAACTGGAAGTCCCCGTCTACCGTGATGTTGCTCTGCGGAAGGCTGGTGATCGTTCGGTTGAAGCTCATGAACTTGGCGAAGAGGTCCGCACGCACGGTGAGCTCAAAGCCAGCGGTATTCGTGAAGGTGCCGATGACCGTGAGCTTGCCCTCCACCGTCACGGCCCCCGCCATCGACACGTCCCCCTCGCAGAAAACGTCCCCCTCGTAGGTGCCCGAGAGGGTGCCCCCGTTGGGGATGACGGTGACGCCGCCGCCCCCGCCGCCCGTGCTGCCGCCGATTTGTTTGATGGCGGTCTGTTCCGTCGCGCCGATGCCCGCGAAAATCGTCATTTCAGTCCTCGTCGTCCTTGAACGTGGGAGTGAACACGGGCTTCTTGCCCTTCGGTGCCTTCTCCTGCACCTTCATCTTCTCGCGAGCCTTCTCGGCGCGCTCCTCCTTGGGCATATCGTGCGCCTTGGGACGCGCCATACACTTGAAGGGGGTCTTGCCGCCCTTGGTGAGGTCCTTCCAGTTCGGGTCGTCGGTGAGCGATCCGCACGGCCCGATGATGTCACCGGGCTTGTAGGTCTTCTTGGTCCCGTCCTCGCGGGTGATCGTGCGCTTCACGGGCGAGATGGCCACCCAATCGCCCCACTGGGCCTCTCCGGGTGACTTGCCCTTGCCCTGCCCGTGGCCGCTGAACCACTCGTCCAGCCCGCCGTGCCCCACGTCCTTCTTGGCCTTGCCCTTGGCGGACAAGTAGCGAGAGGCAACACGGGCGGCGCTGGCGAAGCGCCCACGGTCCTTCTTGGCGAGGAACGCCTTGAACCGCTCGATCTGGTCGCGGGTCATGTCCCGGCCCAGAACGAAGTGCGCGAACACCTCCGCGAAGTCCTCCTCCGTGGCGGTCCCCCCGTACTCCGACACGGCAGCGACTTCTTTGAAGTAGCTGTCGAACCGAGCGCGGTCGGCCCGGTCCATGAACTTGAAGTAGTAGCGATGACCTAGCTCATGGATCAGGAGCTCGACCATGAAGGGCTTGGGCTCAAGGTACACCACGACATGATCGGCCCCGGTCATGTAGTGCGCCCCCACTCCAAAGTGCTTGCCCAGCGGGTTCTCACCGCCACACTTGGGGCACCCGACGAACACCGGGCCGTACCAAAGGTCGCCAAAGCCCTTCTGGTCGAGCAGCGCCTTGGCCTTCTGGAAGTAGGGGATGTAGTCAGACAAGCCACGGGGGTCAGCGGGGTCGGGGCGGGTGATGAGGTTACGGTCGGCCTCACCGTCGTACACGAGCTTGACGCGACCGATGTCGTACTCCAGCAGGATCTCATCCTGCTCAAAGGGCTGGTCGTCCGCGTACTTGCCCAGAAATGCTGTGATCGCCCGCAGGAGCTTGCCTGAGAGAATGTCCTCGACCTTGGAGATAGTCTCTCGCGCGGTCTCCTCGTAGCCCTTCAGCGCGGCAGCGAACGGGTCGTCAGGATTGATCCGCTGGTAGAAGCCCAGCACGGACCATTCTGGACCTTGCCGCGCGTCCATGTCGTAGGTGCGAGTGCCGGGGGTCATCGCGTCCAGCGTGTGCTGGAACTTCGACAGATCATCATCGAGTAGTTCCCGCGCCGCCTTGAGCTCGTCGCGGACCTTGACCTTCAGCCTCTCGATGATGCTGCCCTCG
>Ga0129333_10004084_pt1 | contig 13650 bp, 10 predicted proteins | sample CPB6_08_DNA_FD_94474 | JGI IMG/M metagenome (GOLD analysis project Ga0129333, IMG submission 94474) | Freshwater to marine salinity gradient microbial communities from Chesapeake Bay, USA - CPBay_Sum_0.6_0.8_DNA | ecosystem: Environmental > Aquatic > Marine > Coastal | place: USA: Chesapeake... | reverse complement strand
CAGCCCAACCCCTGATCACGGTTTCAGAATCCTGTGTGGGGGAATATCCCCGCTGTCCTCGTCCTGAGTTGTGGCGATTGGGTAGCTTTCGTACCCGCCCTGCTCAAGGTTTTCAGAGTTGTCCCCAGGGATTTAATCAATTGGCACCGGGTTCAGTGTTAGCCAGTACGATCGTTTGTCGGGAGGGGTTAACCCTGCCGAGTCTGTGGTGGACTCAGGAGCAATTTGGCTCTCAGGGGCGAGGGTATCCCGAATATCCAAAATTGGTTCAGGATTGGTTGACCTATGTGCCGGAGCAAAATCAAGCAGGTCGGGTGGATTTGGTTTTAGAGTTGCAGCGCTGGAGCACGATGGACTATTTTAAGCGCTACGAATTTCTCTCCGTTTTTGGTAGTGCGGCAGAATCTTTTGGCTATAACCTCAGGGCTTTTAGTTTTCGAGGAGAATTTCTGGGGGCTTATACCTGTTTGGCAGCGGATGGTTCGGCTAGAGAGTGCCAAATTGAGGTGGAGGGCAGTGGGGCTCAGGCTAAACCTTCTACTTTTTTAGCCCAATAAGTTAGTGGCCAAGAAACTCCGCAGCACTAGGTCTGTTTTCGGGTACACTAGCGCTGATTCGTGGTGTACTGCTTTTCTGCCCCGATAATCTATGAAGGCTCTGATTTCGCTCATTCTCATCCTCGTCCCGTTGCTGTTCAGTAGTCCAACATGGCCAGCTTGGGCTCAATCTGAAGCGGACATTGAGGCGATCGACTTACCCCACTATACGGGGCGAGGGAATCTCGCTAATGATGTTTTATACTATATTCAAGTCGATCGGTTTGCGGATGGTAATCCTCATAATAATATTCCCCTAGATGCTTTTCCTTTGGATGAAGGTTTACCGGAATCGATCCAAAATTATAATGAGGCAAATCGAGTCCTTCTGCCGTATTTATATGATCCGAGCCATCGCTATATTAATTTATATTGGGGGGGCGATCTAGCCGGAATTACCCAAAAGTTAGACTATCTCAAAGGCTTGGGAGTTACCAAATTAGTCCTATCCCCTATTCAAGATGCGGCGAACGGGTTGATTTATAATCCCTGGCAAAATGGTTATCTCCACGATCGGGTTGCCCCAGAGGAAGAAAATTATGATCCATTTTATGCCCATGCCTCTACTGGGTTTAATCGCTCTTGGACGAAGGATTGGTGGAAAATTGATGAGCATTTAGCGGATGAACCTTTAGCCTCAGGAACCGATCGTTTTCAGTCCTTTGCACGGCTATTGAATGAGGCTCAAAAACGGGATATTGGGATTATTTTAGAATTTAATCTGAATCATACTTCTCCTTTTCGCGGCTATGATCCCTATCCCGAATTTGATGCTAGCCAATATCAACAATGGTTCGTGGATCAGGGGGCAGTTTATCAAGCGGGAAAATTGGTGGCAGAGTATGTGGATCCTAAAACCTATGAAAGTAACCCCCAGGATTGGTTTCATCCCTATAGCAATATTGACTATAATCGTCCCACTCCTGAAGCTTTAGAGCAGGGGGCTGTGGATGGGTTACCCGACTTAAATCATCAAAATCCAGCAGTTTATAATTATTTACTCAAGGCGATCGAATTTTGGCTAAATTTTAATCAAGATCAAGCGCCGATCGCTGGGTTATATTTACCTGCTATTCCCAATGTACCCCTAACCTTTTGGCAAGATTTAGAAACGATCGTTACGGAGGTTAATCCTCAAGCGATTCTGATTGCGGATTATGGAGATGGAGGCTATCGCAATCTAAATAGCATTGAATGGTATAAGAACACGAAAAATTTTGATTTAGTTAACTACAGTTTGAGTATTGCGGCTCGTCGTTTCTTTGGTAACGATCGGGGTTGGGATGGACGGACGATCGTTCTGCGGGAACAGACTTTAGGGAAAGATGGAGAATACTACAATCAGGGGTTATCTAAACAATTCCTCAAGTTTATGTTAAACCCCAGTCAATCCTTAGAAATTCCCCGCTCCGCTCTCAAAAGTGTACGGGGTGAGGATGCCTTAGCTTGGGTCAATTTTCTGGAAGCAGGGAATCAAACCCGATTGTTAACCTACTACCCGAAGATGACAGAAACGGCCTACGCCAGTGCAATCAAATTTCTGTTTACCAGTCCCGGTATTCCCCTCTTATTTTATGGCGTAGAAACGGGTTTAGCCGTTCCCTATCATATCGATCATCGTAGTCCCTTTGGGGCAGGGGGTGATCCCTTTAATGTACCCATGATGATCTGGCCAGGGGATGAGGGTTGGAACGATCGCTTATATCAATTAACTCAAAAATTAGGGCACCTGCGTCAAGATTATCCCCTACTGCGCTATGGACAAACCCATTTTATTTTTCCCACCGGATCCCATGCGGATAAAGATTTATTTATGGTGCGTCAAGACGATCGCTGTGGGGAAGAAACGCCAACGAATCCAACCTTAAATCCCATACTGGATACCATCCGTAATCCGTCACTGGATCCCACTGGGGATTCAATTCCTAATTCCCCGGAATGTTCCCTGATTTTATATGCCTATTCCACCGCAGGGGGAGACTTTAGGGTGAACTTAAATACCCTGTTTGTATCCAACCCCGATGGAAAAAACAGCGCCCAAACCTATCGGGTTAAGCACATTGAAAACTTAGAAACTGCCCAGGTTTTCAACCCTTCCGATTCTACCCTTTCGATTCCCTTAGAACCGGAGGCATCCCAAATCTATCTGATTCATTTCAGTCCCCACCCCTAGGAGATCCAGAATTCCGCCATCTTTTGGGGGGGATTCTGCACTCCCGATGATTGACCTTCCGCTTTACCATAGCATTGAGCATAGCCATAGTCGGAAGTTCAGGAGTTTAGTGCCCTATGCAACCAACAGACCCCAATAAATTTACGGATAAAGCGTGGGAGGCGATCACCCATACTCCTGACATTGCCAAACAAGCTCAGCAGCAGCAAATTGAAAGTGAGCATTTGTTCAAAGCCCTGTTAGATCAGGAGGGTTTAGCCAGTAGTATTTTTACAAAGTTAGGAACGCCACTCCCCCGTTTACAGGACTATACGGATAACTTTTTAAGTCGGCAGCCGAAGGTCAGCGGTAGCAATAGTTCAGTTTATTTAGGCTCATCCCTCGATAAACTCTTAGATCGGGCGGAGCAACACCGTAAAAACTTTGAAGATGATTATATTTCCATTGAGCATTTACTCCTCAGTTATGCCAAAGACGATCGTTTTGGACGAGGTTTACTCAAGGAATTTAAGGTCACCGAAGATAAATTAAAAAGTACCATTGTTCAAATTCGAGGAACCCAAAAAGTGACGGATCAAAACCCTGAAGGTAAATATCAATCTCTAGAAAAATATGGACGAGATCTGACGGATTTTGCCCGCCAAGGTTTACTAGATCCTGTCATTGGTCGGGATGATGAAATTCGCCGCACTATTCAAATTCTGTCCCGTCGGACTAAAAATAATCCCGTGTTGATTGGGGAACCGGGTGTGGGTAAAACTGCTATTGCGGAAGGATTAGCTCAGCGCATTGTTAATGGGGATGTGCCGGAATCCTTGCAGGATCGCAAACTGATTGCGTTGGATATGGGAGCCCTGATTGCCGGGGCAAAATATCGGGGTGAATTTGAAGAACGCCTCAAGTCCGTGCTGAAAGAGGTGACGGATTCCGATGGCAAAATTATCCTCTTTATTGATGAAATTCATACCGTTGTGGGGGCTGGTGCGGGTCAAGGCTCCATGGATGCAGGTAATTTACTTAAACCCATGTTAGCCAGGGGAGAATTGCGCTGTATTGGGGCCACCACGTTAGATGAGTATCGGAAATATATTGAAAAAGATGCAGCCTTAGAGCGACGGTTTCAACAGGTTTATGTGGATCAACCTAGCGTGGAAGATACGATTTCGATTCTGCGGGGGCTGAAGGATCGCTATGAAACCCACCACAACGTTAAAATCTCCGATACGGCTTTAGTCGCAGCAGCCACCTTATCTACCCGTTATATTAGCGATCGTTTTTTACCGGACAAAGCGATCGATTTAGTGGATGAAGCAGCAGCAAAATTAAAGATGGAAAGTACCTCAAAGCCGGAAGAATTAGATGAAATCGATCGTAAAATTTTACAACTGGAAATGGAGCGGTTATCCCTCCAGAAAGAAAGCGATCAAGCGTCCTTAGAACGGCTCGATCGCTTACAAAAAGAACTAGCGGATCTGCGGGAGTCTCAGTCAGGTTTGAATGCCCAATGGAAGGCAGAGAAAGAGATTTTAGATCATCGTAAGAGCTTGAAAGAGGAAATTGAGCGGGTCAATGTGGAAATTCAAAATGCCGAGCGAGACTATGATCTCAATAGGGCCGCAGAACTCAAGTATGGAAAATTAACGAGCCTCCAGCGGGAATTAAAAGCGGCGGAAGATCAATTTGAAAATGCCCAAACTGGAGAACGATCGCTGCTTCGGGAGGAGGTTACGGAAGAAGATATTGCGGAAATTATTTCTAAATGGACGGGTATTCCCATCAGTAAACTGGTGGAATCGGAAATGCAAAAGTTACTGCTTCTCGAAGACGAATTACACCAGCGGGTGATTGGTCAAAATGATGCGGTGACCGCTGTGGCGGATGCGATTCAGCGTTCCCGTGCCGGGTTAGCGGATCCCAATCGTCCCACGGCAAGCTTTATTTTCCTCGGGCCTACGGGGGTTGGGAAAACGGAATTAGCCAAAGCGTTAGCGGCCTATTTATTCGACACGGAAGACGCAATGGTGCGCATTGATATGTCGGAATATATGGAAAAACACGCCGTTTCCCGTTTAATTGGTGCGCCTCCGGGATATGTGGGCTATGACGAAGGGGGACAACTCACGGAAGCGATTCGCCGCCGTCCCTATGCGGTGATTTTGTTTGATGAAATTGAAAAGGCCCATCCCGATGTCTTTAACATCATGTTGCAAATTCTCGATGATGGTCGGGTGACGGATGCTCAAGGTCATACCGTAGACTTTAAAAATGCCATCATTATTTTAACCAGCAACATCGGATCTTCCTATATTTTGGATGTGGCGGGAGATGATAGCCGCTATGAGGAAATGCGAAGCCGAGTGATGGAAGCCCTGCGATCGAATTTTCGACCGGAATTTTTGAATCGTATTGATGAAATCATTATTTTCCATAGCTTACAACGTCATCAATTGCGCCATATTGTCCGTATTCAAACCCAACGCTTGGCCGATCGTTTGGCGGATAAAAAAATCAGCTTAGAACTTTCCGATGAAGCGATCGATTTCTTGGCGGAAGTGGGTTACGACCCCGTGTATGGTGCCCGTCCCCTCAAACGATCGTTACAGCGAGAACTGGAAACCCCCATTGCCAAAGCCATTTTACGGGGTGAATTTTCAACAGGTAGTACGATCGTGGTGGCGATCGAAAATGAGCGATTAAGCCTGAAACTTGGGGCAATCTAATTTCTCGGCGGCAACCTGCTGCCCACCAGTCGGCCAAAGGAGCCAGGGTTATGGGTTTGGCAATAGAGCTTGCCCTTGCCTTGGAACCGCAAGACTAACCCCTCTCCCCCTAGGAAAGAAGCGAGCCAACTGGTTCCTGCCTTACCGATCGTAAAAGTGAGGTTTTTCTCGAAGGCTACGACGTGACCCGTGTCTACCACATACTCCCCATCCACATCCACTTCGTAAATGCCCCCAAAGGAACTGAGCAGCACTAACCCCTCCCCGGAAATATTGAGCCAGAAAATCGATTCCCCGGAGAAGAACGATCGTAAGCCTTGGAACCCTAGCTCAATATCGACTCCCGGTGTACTGGCCAGGTAGCCCGTAGACTGCACCACTAAGCCGGTGGGGGTCAGCATATAGGGCAAAATATCCCCCATTAATTTGGGAGCCAAGTAAAGATCCGCCTCCGCATGGCCCGATCGAAACACACTTAAAAAGAGGGATTCTCCCGCTAACATCCGTTTCAATCCCCCCATGATGCCGCCGCCTTTGCCTTGACGTAGGGTGGTGCTGGCTTGGATATGGCCACTCATGGCCACCATGGCCCCCGCCTCCGCATTCATTTCCTCATTGGGATCCATCATGATATGGGCGACGGCACTATCCGGCTGTTTGAGAATATCGTATTTCATAGGGTTTGGGGGTCACTCGGTTAGTCACTGAACAGTCAGACTCAAATCAGACTCAAAATTCAAAATTCAAAATTCAAATCTAGGAGAGATCTAGGGAACGCGGGGTCTTAAGAAATTCACCAACCCGCCAATACTACGGGACTGGAGATAAATTTTGCCCTGGCCAGTCATGCGGTTCACCAGACCTTCGCCGGAGGTGATGGAACCCATTAAGCCTCCAGCAAGTTGAATATTCATTTTCAGTTGGGGACTATAGGCCACCAGATGCCCCGTATCCACAATTAAATCCCCTTGTACCCGACGCTCCGTAATGCCGCCATAGGCTCCAAAAAAGAGCAAGCCCGGCCCTTGCAGTTTTAGCTTAAAGAGCCCTTCTCCCGATAACCAACTCTTGAAACCGGCCCACTGCACCTGCATGGAGACTCCTCCCATGTGGGCGATGTAGGCTCCGGGTTGAAGGCAAATACTTTCTCCGGCTTTCAGTTCTAGGCGAATAATGTCCCCCACGGTAGATTGGGTCAGCACTAGATCTAGGGGACGATCGCTTTGGTTGTAAAACGTGTTGACGAATAGGGATTCTCCCCCCAAAAAGGTCTTGAGCAGGGCGGGAAAGAAGCCTCCAGAAAAGGCTGTAATCATCTGCATGGCCCCATCCATACTGGCCATGGATCCTGCCTCTGCGGTGAGCCTCTCCCCTGGCTGAAGTTGCATAAAGAGAGTGGCGAATGAGGGCTTATGGCGGATTTCGTATCGCACGGTAACAGGCTCCTTAACGATGGCTGAAATGTAGCATAAATCTAGGAGGTTTCCGCATATTCCCAAGGTCAAAATCAAAAATGGGAGCTACCCCGCTTGCGGCGGAACAACTCCCTATTCCCTAGGCATCTCTCAGATGCGGGTGTCTAGAGTATCTAGGTGTATGATTCCCGGATGATTCTAGGCTGATTTGGGCTACGACAGAGCTAGTGCGAAACTAGTGCGAGACTACGGTCAAACTAGCGTGAAACTACTTATAGATTCCATTGTTAATGCGATCGAATCCGTAGTTCAGAGCCGTACTGGGATCGGTAACGGTAAACAGATCTAAGTATTCTCTGAGGGTCTCTTTTTGACGATCGCTGAGGTCAGGGATGTTAAAAATATCTTCCACGGACTTGTAAGGGGAGTTATTCACAATCTTGGACGCTAAGGTGGGATACATCCCGCGCAAAGAGATAAAAGCGCGAACCGGTGCATTGTTAAGGTCAATTTTGTTGCCTGCTTCCCGACGCTTTTCATCCGCTGCGTTACGGAAGTCAACGGTGGGATCCACCGCCACAAGATGGGGGACGAGAGACTGCATTTGAGTTAGGGGGGCAGCCTCAGCGGTGGGGGCCAGGTTGAAGAGACAGGTCAGGGAAAACAGGACTGCGATCGTCCAACGGAGGAAAGATTTCATAGTTTTTTTCTGATTCCTTTTAGCGAAACGTCAAAATGGAGTATTGGAAGTTTCTATAGACTACCCTAGAGCGGGGCTTACCGCTTAAACCGCTTAAAAATTAGCCTAGGCTTGTACCAGTTGCTGGGCGATCGTTTTGAGGTGGGAGAGGGCTTGCAGGGAACCTTGGATGAAGTGAGCGGCTCCTAGGGGCTGTTGAAGAAAGCTTGCGGCTAGGGCTAGGGCATTAATGCCGCCATCGGGTCGGAGGGCTTGGCTCAGATCGGGAATATTGCGGCTGAGGTCGTCACTGATTACCCGTACCATGGCCCAATGCAGTCCTTTTTCCCCTAGAGCTTGGGCCACGATCGCCCCTTCCATTTCCACTAGATCACAACCATAGCGGCTGCCTAAGTCCCGCTTTTCAGCAACCTGGGTGACAATTCGATCGCTGCTGAGGGCATGACCCACGGGGGCCTGGGGCAACTGCTGGCGCAGCCAGTCCAGTACCTGGGGATCACAGTCATAGCGATGCTGGTCTAGGGTTTGAAGGCTGGCGCTCAGGATAGCGGAGGCAACTGGGTACTCAGCGGTCAGACTACCCGCCACCCCCAAGAGCAGAACGGCAGAGCCGGGGGGGGCTTGCAGTTGGGGCAACCAACGATCGAGGGGACGACTGCCGAGGGGAATAGGAATCAGTTGGGGCATTCGTTGGGGAATTTCAGCGGGGGGGATGGTGCGTGCGGCCAGGGTTAGCCCTTGGCGAACGGCTTTAAATTCTGCGCCTTGGGGCACTAACCAGTAGGGAAAATGGGGCATGGACGATCGGAGATTAAGACGGATCAATGCCCAAGGATCGTAACTGTTCGGCTAAACGATCGGCACGTTGGCGCTCCTGTTCAGCGGTCTGGAGTGCAGTTTCTTGTATAATCAATAAACAATCTCTTACCCCATTACCGGTCATGGTAGAAACAGAAATCCGGGAGTTAATTAAAAGAGAATTACCCCACCTCATCGCCGAAGACCCAGGAATTCGAGACTTCATTCTCAGAACAGTGTCAGAATACTACACACCCAGGGATGAATTTAGCGATCGTTTTGACCGCATCCTGGCAGAGTTACAACGCGATCGGGAAGAACAATCTCGTAAATGGGAAGAACAGCGCCTTGAACGGGAACGCGATCGGGAAGAGCAGCGCCTAAAATGGGAAGAACAATCTCGTAAATGGGAAGAACAGCGCCTCGAACGAGAACGGGAGCGGGAAGAGCAGCGCCTAAAATGGGAAGAACAGCGCCTCGAACGGGAACGCGATCGGGAAGAGCAGCGCCTAAAATGGGAAGAACAGCGCCTCGAACGAGAACGCGATCGGGAACGCGATCGGGAGGAACAGCGCCTTGAACGGGAAGCTCTCCTAGAAAAAGTCAATCGGCGCTATGACAGTACGATCGGTGCATTGGGTTCTCGCTGGGGATTATATTCAGAAACCAGTTTTCGGAATGGTCTTCAGGGAATTCTTGCAGAATCCTTTGGGGTGGAAGTGCTTAACCTCCAGGAAAGTGATCCGGAGGGAGAGGTGTTTGGTAGACCGGATCAAGTGGAAATTGATGTAATCATTAAAAATGGATTGGTGATTGTCTGTGAACTCAAATCCTCCATCAGTAAGTCAGAAATGTATACCTTCGATCGTAAAGTCGCTTTTTATGAAAAACGCTATCAGCGATCGGTGAATCGTAAAATTGTCATTTCGCCCATGGTTGATTCCCGTGCCTTTCCAGTGGCTGAACGATTAGGGATTGAGGTGTATAGCTACGCCGATCAAGTTGAGGCTTAAAGCTCTTCGGCAATTACACCGACCAACCTAGAGGGATTCTGCCCAGTCCTTGGCCCAGGCTAAGGCGGACTGTACGGCCTCTAAGGAAGCGCCTTCACAGTACAGACGCAGTAAGGGCTCGGTGCCACTAAACCGAATCATTAACCAGCGATCGTCCGCTAACCGGAATTTATAGCCATCGGTGGTAATGCAGTCCACCACGGCCTGACCGGCGATCGTTTGGGGTGGGGTTTGGGCTAAATTATCCCGTACCTTGTCCTGGACGGCCTGGCTGGCGAGGGGTAAATCAATGCGATCGTACACGGAGGTAAAGTTTGTTTGGGTGCAAAGACGATCGTAAATGGTATCGAGGGTTTCGCCGGAATCCACCATGGCTTCTAACAGGTACAACGCCGAGAGCAAACCGTCCCGTTCGGGGATGTGGTTCCCGTAGCCAATGCCCCCAGACTCTTCACCGCCCAACAATACCGGCACCTGCAACATCCGATCGGCAATATATTTGTAACCTACGGCGGTTTCGGACACCGTTAAGCCATAATGACGGGCCACCAACGGCATCAGATCGGAGCCGCTCACGGTTTTCACCAGTTCCCCCGGTAAGCCTTTGCGGGAGGCCAAATGCTCGATCAAAATGGGAATGAGAATTTGAGAACTCAGGAATTGCCCCTGAGCCCCTACTGCTGCAATCCGATCCGCATCCCCATCAAAGACGAACCCCACGGCTAAAGCGGTATTGCGGGGAGATGCTAACGTGTTCATCAATTCGGGAATATAGCGGGCTAAGGGCTCCGGTGCGCTGCCCCCAAAGAGGGGATCCCGATCGCTGCGGAGTTCGGGGATTGGATACCCCAGAATTTGACCCATCCCCCCAGCGGCGGCTCCGTGCATGGCATCCACATAGGCGAGAATGTGCCCGGATTCTAAGGCTTGGCGAATTTTGGCAATATCTACCTTGCTGCGTAGCACTTGGCAGTAGCTCTCCCAGGGATCAAAGGTCTCGCAATGGGGCGGGGTGGCGGGGGGAGAACTGCCCTGAATCCCGGAGGCAAGGCGCTGTTCAATCTGGTGGGTTACCTCTGGCGGCACCGATCCCCCAAAGGCTCCCTTCACTTTTAGACCGGAATAGCTACCGGGGTTATGGCTGGCGGTAATGACTAAGGCCCCTAGGGCTTGACGATCGTAGGCGGCCCAACTGAAGGCGGGGGTGGGGGCATAGCGATCGGCCAGGAGAGGCGTGAACCCGGCGGACTGCACCGCGAGGGCAGCGGTTTGGGCAAAGGTTTCGGACAGGAAGCGGCGATCGTAACCGATAATCACGGTTTTGCTAGGGCGATCGGTGCCATAGACCTCCGCTAGGGTGACGGCGGCGGCCAGGGCTGCTTGATAGAGCCGATCGAAGGTGAAATCAGACCCAATGATGCCCCGCCAACCGTCGGTACCAAATCGGATTGCGCCGGGCGCTTTGTAAGGAGAGGAGAGCAGAACCATAAACTCACTCAATGGTGATTATCCTGTGATTAGAAGAATTAATAATTATCAATTATCAATTGTTAATTATTTGAGATGAACCAGGAGTTGGGCAGGCTTCGATCGCTCTCCCTCTAACACCACCCAACGATCGTTTGCATCCAGGTGGCGCAAAATCCGGTAGAGGGTTTCCACGGCTTCCGGCTGACCCATCTGCTCGGCCAGGGCGGGAATGGTGAGGGGGGCACCGGCACTTTGGAGGGTGGCGATGGCTTGTTTTTGGAGATCCAGTACATCGGCGGCCGCTTTTTTGCCCGCTTCTACTCCCGGTTGGTGGTAGGCATTCACGTTAATCAAAAAACCATAGAGCCCCACCGCCCGATCGTAGAGGGCAATTAACGCGCCAATACTTTCCGGAGTAACGGCGGGTAAGGTTACCGTCAGGGAATCTCGATGATTTTCGTAGAGAGCTTGGCGAGTGCCTTGCAAAAAGCCCGATAAATAATCCCCACTGGTCACGCCAGGGTCAATATCTGGTGACGCACCAGCACGATCGTTGAGGACTTCGATAAAGGTCATAAAGAAATTCAACACCCCTTCCCGCAACTGTTGCACATAGGCGTGTTGATCCGTTGAGCCTTTGTTGCCATAGACGGCGATGCCTTGATACACGGTTTTCCCGTCTAGATCTTTCTCCTTACCCAAAGATTCCATTACCAATTGCTGAAGGTAACGGCTAAAGAGCAACAGGCTATCTTTATAGGGCAACACCACCATATCTTTTTGACCCTTGCCATCCCCCGCGTAATACCAGGCCAGGGCTAACAAAGCGGCAGGATTTTCCTTGATGCGGGGAGTGCGGGTGGCCTCATCCATCAACTTCGCCCCTTCCAGCAGCCCGTAAATGTCAATGCCCAACAACGAAGCAGAGACTAAACCCACCGCAGACAGTTGGGACGTGCGCCCCCCCACCCAGTCGTGCATGGGAAAGGTGGTCACCCAGCGCTCTTGGAGGGCTTGTTGCTCTAATTTGCTCCCTAAACCGGTAATGGCCACTGCTTGCTGGGCAAAATTCAGCCCCCGTTCCCGGAAGGCGTGTTGCACCTCTAACATCCCATTACGGGTTTCTGGGGTTCCCCCAGACTTAGAAATCACTAAAACGAGCGTACTGCTGAGACGTTCCCCTAACTGAGCAATTACCCGATCGATCCCTTGGGGGTCGCTATTGTCGATAAAGTGAATGTTGAGCAGGCTATCCGTAGGGGTCAGGGCTTCCGCTACAAACTGGGGCCCCAGAGCCGATCCACCAATGCCGATGGAAAGAATATCGGTAAACCGGGACGCAGAGGGGGGGCGAATGGCTCCGCTGTGGACTTTGTGGGTAAAGTCCGTAATGGCCACCAGGGTTTCATCAATATCTTTTTTAAGATCTGCATTGGGAGCCAGATCGGAATTACGCAACCAGTAATGACCCACCATGCGGTTTTCGTCGGGGTTAGCAATTGCGCCGGTCTCTAGAGCCGCCATCGCGGCAAAAGCCTTGTCAAATTTCGGCTGGAGGGCTGTGACAAAGGCATCATCAAAGCGCATTCGACTCACATCCACATAAAATCCGAGGCGATCGTGGTAGTAGAGCCAATCCTGATAACGTTGCCAAAGCGCAGCGGCATCCATAAGCGTTTCCTTTCGGTTGCATTCTGGAGATCACTATACCTTTGGGATGCCCCTTCGCATAGTGTTCGTTTTTGCCAATCCCCCACAAACCTCCCTCGCCATCTGTTGCAATCCCCACAGGGCAATTAAGCCACTGTTGAGGCTGGTGAGCATCAGCAAAACCTCATAGCCTAGGGCAATGAGGGGGTCAATATCCACCAGTAACTGAGCAGCAAACACCAAAGGCAAACTGATCAGACCGAGGGCGGTAATCTGTTGGAAGCGCAGATGTAGGGTTTGGGTGAGCACGTCCCGCCAGAGGGATGTGAGGGAGTTTTGAGTTTTGAGTTTTGAGTTTGGAGCTTGGAGTGGGGAGACTTCGGGGGGCGGATCTGGGGGTAAGGCTTCTGCTAGCCAGGGCTCTGCTTCAAGGGAGTCTTCTTCTGCCCCCTGAAAATCGAATCCCAGAGAATCCTGAGAATTGGTGGCCTGTTGGCGCTGAACTTGCTGCCATACCCCGTTTCCCCCCTGCAAAACGATCGCAGAGGCGCTGGCTAAACTGAGGCTGAGGACGGGAAGCCAGGCCTGAGGCGCAAAAATGGGGGTGGGGCGCAAAACCAAGACGACGGTGTAAAGGGTGGGAATCATTGCCGCCAGAAATAAAATCCCCCCCACCCTAAAGCGATCGAGGGGCAGTTCTAAGCGGTTGTAGGTAAATTGAGTGGCAATCATCCCCAAAAATAGCCCCAAACCGATCGTTCCCCAACCGGGAACTTCCAAAGCGATGGACACCCCCACCGCCAACACCGTCAATTGCAAAAGCGATCGGCCCAGCGCTAAAACCAGAGAAACCCAAAGATTAATCCGCAATAGCCCCAGAACCATCACAGCCATTGCCCCTAAGCCAAAAGTAAGGATAACTTGACCGGGTTGCCCTAGAATTTGTAGCTTTTGATACAGATTTTACCTTCTTAAAATTGTGCAATCTTAAACATCCTAGTCGTTGACAGCGATCACTGTCACAAGTTGCTCAACTATTTGTCAAGGGAATTTGTCAAGGGAAATTTTGTCAGGCCAGAGAACTTCTCAAGGCAAGATTACTCAAGACGAAGATT
>Ga0129333_10004083_pt1 | contig 13650 bp, 21 predicted proteins | sample CPB6_08_DNA_FD_94474 | JGI IMG/M metagenome (GOLD analysis project Ga0129333, IMG submission 94474) | Freshwater to marine salinity gradient microbial communities from Chesapeake Bay, USA - CPBay_Sum_0.6_0.8_DNA | ecosystem: Environmental > Aquatic > Marine > Coastal | place: USA: Chesapeake... | reverse complement strand
CGCCACCATCTTTGCTCTCTTCTTTGCTCTCTTTCTTTGCGTCATTTTTCTTTGCTCCTGGAACACCTGCTGCTGCTGCGGCTCGTCTTGCTGCTGCCACTAAAGGAGCACCACTCATTGTAGGCGGTGCTGAAACTAAAATGTTTGTGCCCACTGGTGTGCCAAATAAATTCACTGTCAATGGAGGTGTTGGTGGAGCACCTGCTGTTTCTACCATAGTGGCTTGAAATGGACGATTCATAGTGACTATGTTTGGGCCGCTTTCTACATCAATGGCTCCACTACCACAGATAGCACCCTTAGCATTTGGTCCAGCACTGTCTTCACAACTGGGCATGAGAATAACTGTTGAAGCCCCTACTTCATTAACTGCCATGACAAAGTCTGTGCCACGAACTGCGATTGCGGCAGTGGGTGTATTGATTTTTACAGCATTGGGATTAGCACCTGCTATAGCACCCGACACATAACGAACAGCACCCCCTGTGGCCTTTAGACCAAGTTTTCCCCCTGAAGCATTTTTAGGATCAAAGACAAAGTCATCAATAACAAGGCTACTATGCTCAGAAACGCTGACAGTGGTATTGTCCTTGAAAGTAATTTTAATTTTGCCATTCTTGGTTTCTACCTTGTCGTTGGTCTGTATCACAGTGCCTTTGGCAGCAGCGATTGATTCCTTACCACGCTTGACAGTGCCCGAGCCTGTGAGTTCAGTAATAGAACCTATGTCCGCCCAGGCCGTGGTCGCACAAAATAATAAACATAACGCAATATATCTCACGACAACTCCTTATGGTGTTGTTCTTTGAATTATATTCCAAACTCCACTGCTGCCCACTGTGGTGATTTTAACCACATTGTCCTGTGTGCCTGCTTGACTGATAGCGAATCTATTGCTGGCTCCGTTGACATCCATCCATATACTGCTACCATAGGCACTGGTTCCAGTTTGGCTTAGGTTAAACACATTGAAGTTACCTGCTACTGTGATAGTTTGATTGTGATTGTTGCCTACAGCATCAATGTTAAATTCATTGCTGTTACCACTGGTCACTGTGATTTGACTGTTTAGATCATCACCTGTGCCACGAAACTGTATGGCATTGCTGTTACCTGTAAATTTCCAATTTATCACAGCATCCTTACAGCCTGTTAGAGCTGCTCCACCTGAACTTGATCCTGATCCACATAGAACATCAGCGAAGTTACTGTTGCCAAGTTGTTGTATGGTAACGTCAACACCCTGTGCTGCTATGTCAGGACTGATTGCCTTCATAGCGATTGTGTTATTATTACCTACTTGATTGAGTATGATATTCTGATCATCACCACGCAGATATATAGCACTGTTAACTGTGTATTGACGAACTCCACCTGGGTTTAATCTATCTACGATACCAGTTATGATTTTACTGTAAGTTGAATCACTGCCCGCAGTGTTGCCGCTGCCTGTTTGTGTAATGCTGACATTAGGACGCTCACCGTCTTGATCAATGAACACACGATTGGTAGCACTCTGTGTCAGTGCTGTGGCAGTGCCCGCCATTACACCTCCTGTGGGATCAGTTGGTGTTGTTGGGGTTGGTGCTGACACTGTGGTCTGTGCTAGGACCGGAAATGCCGCTGCCATCATGATTGTTAGTAGTGTTTTTTTCATGTTCGCTTCCTAAATTAGTTTGTGTTGACGGGTTTTCCACTGCTGTCAACGAGTGGTGTGCTCTCTTGGGATACTGGTGCTGGTACGGAGGTGATTTTGCGGGGCGGTGTCTTATCCACGTCATTCTTGGGCTGCTCCTTGTATTTCCACAGTCCTTGACGCTCACCTTGTGCTATGAGTTCTATTACACCTGCTTCAATGGCACTACGCAATGCGTAGTTTCCGGGCTCATTAAATGTTTGACTTGAGTCTAGTTCAAATGCTCTAGTTGCGGTATTAAAGAATCGTAACGCTGTCACGCCTTCTGCTGTGCTTAGTAAATTCTTTTCTATGGTTATGCTGGTCAATACTTCGCCTGATTGAACACTGACCAATCTAAGATTGATCACAACCAAGTCTTGTGTATACTGTGTATAAGGACCAATGCCTAACCAACGAGCACCAGTTCCACCTGTTAGTGTGTTTGAGTTATAATCTACAATTCCACCTTCAAGTATAACACCAGCAAGTGCTAAAGGTGGTAGCATTTTGGCCTTTTCACCATCATAGATCTCACGAGTTTGTTTGATCATTTGACGCTCTTTTAATAGGTTATCTAGACCCACACGTTCGACCACAGTAAACCACTGACGATTGCCCACTTCGCTCAGTGTTTTGATAAGATAGGTTTCTGCTCCCTGTGTTACTGCTGATGAAAATAAACTTAAGGTATTGCTTGGCTTACGCTGTCCAGTCATGTCCTTAAAACTGTACACTGCTACAGTGATAGGAGGACCTGCTGGCGCTGGAACCTTGACCAGTTCTTTGAGCATATTTTGTGATACACGTGGTTCACTGGCTGCTTGTGCGTCCAACACAGGACGAATGGCATTACAACCAGATATGGCCACTGCCAATGCTAGAGTTGTTAGTTTGAATAGTGTGTTCATAGGTTAAAATCCAAAACTTGCTATGGGCACTTTTACTGTGGTCACTGTGCCTGCTTTGTCCACTACAGTTAGAGTAACGTCTTTGTCAGTCTTAATCCAGGTTATGGTATTACCATCTAGGGTAAACACACCTGATGAAGGATTAATACAGCCTGCTATTGGTAATCCATCTGCTCCGTTACACTTGTTCTGAAATAAGTTTGTGCTCAATTGACTGGCTAGCTGAGCATATACCTGACTGGTAAACAGGCTCATAAAACGGGCCAATGGTGTATTCTGTGACTCGGCTAACAGTTTAGCCTCTTCTGATTTCTTTTGACTTTCAATATTATCTTTGCGAGCACGTTCTATACTGTCTATGGTTAGAACGTGGCTACTCCAGTTTTGTCCGTTAAAACTGGGGCTTTTAAATTGTTGAACTAGTTCAGCACAGGCCAAACCGGGTAAAAGAAACAATGCCAACGCAATTTTCTTCATATTCGCTCCTAGTTACATATATATTTATAGGAGACAGCGTTAAAAAATTGTTACATTACCGTATTAATAGGAACCAGATTATATAAAGGTAACAAAGATGGTGGGCAAATTGATCTAGACCAAATTCTCGCCAAAATCTAGGTTTTGTAGCATCTTTAATTCCATATTTTACCTTAAACCAATCTATATGATAATGTAAAAAACCTTCAATGAAACTAATTGCTAGGATTAATTCAGGTTTTACAGGATGAATTAAACTGAATATCAACAGTGCGATAAGAGTCCAGAGCATGTGATCTAAACTGTGGCTTACTCCAACAGCATCACCGTAGAGGCCCTTTTTAACTGTTTGATCGTAGGTTTGTATAAAAAAGTCTGCGTACCAGTGTTTGGCCTGTAGCAGAAACATCAATAGTAATATTTCCATATAATTATTTATATAGATATAGAACTTAAATGACTATATTACTTTGGTTCTTGTCCTATTGGTATTTTGTTACCGGACATGGTTTTCTTCATATTTTGAATGCTCTTTGGTTCCGGTAATGGTTGTTGAGGTTGTTCAGTAGACAACGAACCTAATAATTTTTTAATAGAATCTACATCGTCCAATGTATATGGTGAACTAGCAGCACTTTTAAATCTACCAGAAACTCTATAGCCTGCTGCTCTGGCTTGAATAAGAGAGTCGCTTCCTGCTTTTTTAGAAAATGCCCTGCTTGTAGAACCAGTGCTATCCCCAGCTTTACCTAATCTAAACTCAATATTAGCAACGCCTTCAAATTTGGGAACCGGTAAGTTTAAAGGATTACTTCCTAAGTAAAACAATCCAGCTCCACCAATTTGTATATAAAATACATTTTTTCCGTTATACAAACGTGCTATGAAATCTGCTGTTAATGTTAACTTATTATTAAGAGATGCTAGGGCCTTTGAATTTTTTAATTGGTTCCAAGCATCATATGAACAGACTAAAGGTATTCCTTTATCTGCTGCTGCTTTGTGTAGGCTAATTGGTTCAATTTGTGCTAGGCTATCTAACCACGCATCAAGGGCTGCTTTTTTTGATTGTGTAGCCTGTATAAGTAAAGTTAGATCACCTGGATCAGAACTGGCTTGTAATTTTTCACTGGCATAAAAACGTTGATTTGGCCTATCATAAATTATAGAACCACTGCCCATTTGAGCATCTTTATTAAGTTTTACTTCTATAAAAAATGGTTTATTATTAAGTGTAGCTTCAATATCTCCTGAGCCATGAGAACTAAAGCCAGCTGCGGGTTTATCTCCTGGATTAAGACCGGGAACATTGGCCTGCTGTATTGCAGCATAAACTTTCAATTCATACTGCCTTCCAGCCTCCCCCACGGTCTCATTTACATGAAGATTAAATTCAGAAAATCTCATTATGGAATTATCCTAATCGAGTATAGTCTGATATTTATGCTGCCTCTGGGAACAGGACCTCGTCTACAAATTTTAAAATGGTAGGTTCAGGGACACCCATTGATACCATACTTTTAACTACCTGTGGATTTTGCTTTTGGTAATGACAATAACGATTTTGCGCCATATGATAGTCAGCACCACTGGTCTGTGAAAGCCCTACATTTTTTAAGTAGTAATCGAGTGTATCAAGGGCTAGGTTACAGAGTAGATCTACCTCGGCTTCCTCTTGTAGATTACCTGCGGCTACCATTCCTGGACTGAATATCTGTTGTGCCCATTCTGGCAACTGACGTGGCTTTGACCATTCTAGATTTCTCACACGATGAAAGAACCATTTGATCATGTCATGTCTAGGTTCTCCAGCTGATGAAAAATCGTGAAATGCGCCTGTGATTTTACTGCGCCCGCATACAGCATCAAATCCCCAAATAGGGCTAGGATCATTATAGTGGGGAAATACAGTGGAATGTAGTATGTAGATTCCATGTGACTCTCGCTTATCTACAATTTCTATATGAGCTCTACGATACCTAAGACTGCTCCAGAGAACATTATGCCAATCAAATTCTGAATCTATTTTGCCATCTATAGGCTCCCCTGTGGCATCAAATCTCTTTTCAAATTCTCTAGATAAATCTTCAATTTTGGACCAAATTATTGTCATAGTCTTTCATCATTTTAATTGCCCACTCAAAGGCACAGATGGCTTCTTTTGCTAGATCATCTGATAGTTTTTTCCTAAAATTTGTCATTAGAGTGGGGATGTCTTCAAATTCTAAGTTGTAGTGGCTACCTGGAACTACCTTTTTAATCATTTGTCCGCCGAACATGTCTCCCATGTGCCATGTATACAAGTGAGATAAAATCTTTTTAGAATCGTCGCCGATGCTATGTAGGTAATTTACATATTCAATAACAGGATGGCGATATGTATGGCTAATTTGGCCACCATTCATGGTAGTGTAATCTTTAAATAGATAATAACTGCGTTTTATACCCGGAAGATCTTCAAGTAATCCTAGTTGGTCTGCGTAATTTTCAATAACATTATAAAAAAGACTTTTTTGTTTAGTCCAATCTATCCACAGGTCTTGTGGTAGACTACGGGCGAAGACTGCCTTCATAAATGCTGTTGATTCTGCTTCTGCGTGTTTTTCTTTAGTTAATTCTTTTAATGCCATGTTATTCCGGTTCTAATTTTACTTCTAAAGGAAAAGTATTTTGCCGTGCTAATGCTACAGTCTCTATCATTTTTTGTTCGGCAATTTCGTAACTATAAATTCCGACAACAGCACTGCCTTCATTATGAACTTTTAAGGTGAGATCTTTAGCAATATTTTCGGGGTGTCTATAAATTGTCATCAATATAACAATGACAAATTCAGCAGGCGTGAAATTGTCGTTTAAAAAAATCACCTTGTATTTCTTAGGTACTCTCGACCGTTCAAAAACTTGGGGTGTCTTTTCTACAACAGATTCTGTGCTCATAATTATATTTAGTTATAATTAAGGGGCACAAGGCCCCTTAATTTTAATCCTCTTTAATTGTTAATACACGAGGTTTTAGTGATTCTGGAATAATTCTTTCTAATTTAATAGTAAGAACTCCATTTTTAATCCTGGCATCACCTACTTGAATATGTTCTGCCAATGGCCATGTTCTTGTAAAATCTCTTGATGCTAGACCATGATGTAGGTAAACAGTTTCAACTTCTTCTGATTTAACACGTTCACCTTTGACAATCAGTTGATCTTGATCAACTTCTACAGTGATTTCATTCTTTTCAAACCCTGTTACTGCCACTTCCAATTCGTAAGTGGTAGTTCCAGTTTTGATAATGTTGTATGGAGGATAGTTGTTGTTTACTTGATTTTGGAAACGACGCTCAAAATCATTAAACAAAGTATCAAAACCTAGTAGAGCTCTGTTAAGAGCATTTGTATCAAAACGAACGATTTGTGTCATAATAATTTCTCCTTAATAAAGTAAGATTTTGTAGGGCCCTATTAGGTACCCTACGTTTATTTTACTAACAAACCCCATGTTTGTCAATAAAAATTGGTTTAATTTTTAACCTCAGTAAACTGTGCATCAACTATGTTATCATCTTTTTTATTTGATTCAGTTGATGCTTTTTCTTGCTCTGCCTTGGCCTTGAGTTCATCTTGTTTGGCATTGAGCAATGGCATACAAACATTTACTAATTCCATTACTGCGTTTTGAATTTCTTCAGGTGTCTCTGCTTTTAATTTTTCTTCAACTTTAGTTATTTCATTTTCAATTTTAGATTTTTCTTCGTTGGTAATCTTTCCACCGTATTCAGATAAATCTTTCTTTAATGTGTTGATCTGTGTCTCTGCCTGATTTCTAGCAAGAATTAATTCACGCTGCTTTTTATCTGCTTCAGCATTTTCTTCAGCATCCTTAATCATTTTTTGAATTTCAGTTTCACTTAGGCCACTATTACTCTTAATAGTGATCTTATTTTCTTTGTTAGTAGTTTTGTCTTTGGCCTTGACATTAAGGATACCATTGGCATCGATATCAAATGTTACCTCAATTTGAGGCACACCACGTGGAGCAGGTTGTATGTCATGTAGATTAAATTCACCTAGTAACTTATTATAGGCTACTAATTCCCTTTCACCCTGATATACTCTAATGGTTACAGCAGGTTGATTATCTTGTGCGGTACTAAAAATTTCACTAGCCTTAGTCGGAATAGTTGTATTTTTATTAATTAATTTACTCATTACACCGCCTTGAGTTTCAATACCTAGACTTAACGGAGTTACATCAAGTAATAGTACATCTTTACGATCACCGGCTATCACTGCTGCTTGTATAGCAGCACCTGCAGCCACTGCTTCATCTGGGTTAACATCTTTCCTTGGTGCTTTACCAAACAGACGTTCAACTGCTTCTTGTACCTTAGGCATGCGTGTCATACCACCAACTAGAATAATCTCATCGATATCACTAGGTTGTACACCAGCATCCTTCATTGCTACCTTACATGGCTCAATACTACGTGCAATTAAGTCATCGACTAAAGACTCAAATTTAGCCCTAGAAATATTAATATTCATATGTTTAGGACCGTTGGCATCAGCAGTAATATAGGGCAAGTTTACAGTGGTTTGTTGACTGCTTGATAATTCAATTTTGGCTTTTTCTGCGGATTCTTTTAGTCTTTGTAGAGCAAGCACATCTTTAGTTAGGTCAATGCCGTTGTCCTTTTTAAACTCTCCAACAAGGTAATCCATAATACGTTGATCAAAATCTTCACCTCCGAGGAAAGTGTCACCGTTAGTTGACAGCACCTCAATCTGTTTGTCACCATCAATATTAGCCAATTCAATAATACTAACATCAAATGTACCACCACCTAAATCGTATACTGCGACCTTACGATCTTTTTTATCTGTTTTATCTACTCCATATGCCAAAGCAGCCGCGGTTGGCTCGTTGATAATACGTAATACTTCAAGTCCTGCAATGCGACCAGCATCCTTAGTAGCTTGACGCTGACTATCATTGAAATAAGCAGGAACAGTAATGACAGCCTGAGTCACTTCGGCTCCTAAATAATCTTCAGCCGTCTTTTTCATTTTACGAAGAACTTCGGCAGAAATTTGTGGAGGAGCTAGTTTTTGATCATTTGCTTCAATCCATGCGTCGCCATTTTCTGATTCGATAATCTTATAGGGCATTAGATCAATATCTTTTTGAACTGCTTCTTCTTTGAACTTACGTCCTATTAGGCGTTTAGCAGCATAGATTGTATTTTTTGGATTTGTCACTGCTTGCCGTTTTGCTGGAGCACCTACAAGGATTTCTTCTCCATAGGCAATGATACTAGGTGTAGTTCTAGCACCTTCTGAATTTTCAATTACACGGGGATTTCCATTTTCCACAACTGCCACGCAGCTATTGGTAGTACCGAGATCGATACCGATGACTTTACTCATAACTATCTCCTTAAAAAGTGAGTATTTTGAGCTTATGCTCGCTTATAATAGCCATTAGGTCTATTACAAATTTTATTTATCCTAATTTATAACTTTACCGTAAAATGCTAATATATTTAATCTTTTGTTACATGGTCTGCTTTTAATCCGATATTTTTTAGCTTCATATATTCTTTATATTCTTCTTGTGAAGCGTATGAATTATAATTTCCTGTATGTAATAATTCAGTATATTTGATCAAAGGATGCAGAACCTTTTGAATTAATCTATGGCTTAATTCTTTTAGTACAATCTCAGGATCTTGACCATTTTTAAGGTTTTTCTTCGCCAAGTCTAATTCTATTGACCTAGCACATTTTATCCATTCTTCCAATTCCGCTTTATCTTCTTTGTTCATTGATATCTCAGTGCAAAATAAGTTGCTAATTTTTCATTATAGAACATGAAGTTAGTATAGCGTCTTTCTTCACCTTCCATGGATATTTTACCTTGGAAATGGGCAAAGTCAAAGTCTACAACCTGCTTATAACCCTGTGCCCGTAACTGCCTTACGATTTCCAAGGCTTCGTCTGGCTTGATATCCCAAAGACGTATTACTATCATACCTCAAAATAGAAGTTAGGATCCCAACCGCTATCAGGTTCATAGCCCTCATAGCCTCTTGGATTACAAACTACTCTAGTTGAACCAACTTGATAATCAAAACAATCATGAGTATGTCCGTGGGTCCATACTTTGATCTGAGGATGATCTAAAATAAACTCACTGAGATCACTGCTATAAGCACCATTTAATAATACATCCTTTTCATACTTTGGCTTGAGACTAAGTTTGGTAGGAGCGTGATGTCCCACTACCACATACTTGCCCTCAGAGTTTTTTGCTAGTTCATCCTTAATATAAGACAGTGTATCCATATGACGAAGTACTGTATCCGTAGGTCTTAGTTTAGCATATCCTCGCTGACTATGCCTAATCACACGATAATCATTCATAGCATCTTTAACAGCCATCGATGTTAGTGGATCTTGCTTGTTCATATCAGTCCAAAGTGTAGCACCAATAAAGGTAACATCCTCAATTACTACACTCTCCATTTCCAACATATGTACGTTAGGGAACCTAGCGCACTCTGTTTTTAAATAGTCAATACTATCTGGATACTTGCCATGATAGAATTCATGGTTACCAGCAATATAGATAACATGTGGAAACTGGAAACTTACACGCTTCAGGAAGTCTCTAAAACGCCTAGCCTTATCTCCTCTAGTGCCCAATACCAAGTTCATTATTTGGTCGTTTTCAGGATGATCGTGTAGGTCTTGGGCCACCATAATATCCCCACCCAAGATTAAAACATCCGCACCATTTTGGTTAGTAATATTGATGTCACTAAACTCAAGGTGTAGATCACTAACTAATTGAACTTTCATATCACTTCCATTTTAGTATATACCATGAATATTCCGAATCGGACTCGAGATAAATTCTAATACTATATTGATCGCTTAACCATGCCCATTTCGGCTTTATAGTTTGTTTGGAATGAAATTCTAACTCACAACTCGGACCCCAAGTTTGCCAACACCAATTCCTATGTTCTATAAATTGTTCTGGATTAATAAAACTAAATTGAACATAGTACTTAAAAAATTCATGTCCATTATGTCTACGATCTAATTTTCGAATCTTCATGACTTAAGATCCGAAATTTGTCTATAAACATTTTGAACACCTACCGCTTGCCGAATAGCATCTTGTAGAGCATCGTGCTTTGATTCTTTTGGCATGTTAGGATCAAATCCTAGATCAAATAAAGTCCTTGTATCACGTAATTGCCAATAGTTCCAAGGCAGAGGTTTATTAAGTTGGCGATAAATGTCTTCTAAAATAATCAAATCAAATGTAGCACCGTGGCTCCAAAATGCTGTACTTCCCCAGGCAAATTTATGAAATTGATTCATAGCGTCAACTAAAGGCACTCTGTTGTTTGGGCTAAAAGCCTCCTCCATGATCGCAGAATCCTGCTTACTCCACCAATCTATTGTGTTGGGATCAATTTCTCGTCCCAATTTGTCTTGGTCGTCAAGGTCAATCTTAATATACAATTGATCTAAAATCCCTTCACTGTGAGGATCAAAATGAACTGCTCCTAAAGATAAGACCACTGACCGTGGACTAACTGCCATGGTCTCCATGTCTACCATAAGATGTTTGGACATTAGTTTAACTTTCTAGGTTTAGGGTTATCAAAATCGTTTAGTTGCTGTTTCAAAATTTCAGCCAGTTCTGGATCTTCTCTTTCAAGTTTTTCCATATCTACCGGTGTAGAATTCTTTTCAAGATCTCCAGATTCAACCATTTCCTTAAGGGCCTTCATTAGATCATCAAGTTCTTCTTGACTTCCTTCAAAGGTGTCAAAAGCGCCCGGAGCAAATTTGATTTTAGGTTTCTTTTTCATACTAAGAGTATAGCATGAATAAAAAACAAAGTCAATACATCTTTTTGGGTAATTCTTGTCCGCGAAGTTTCTTTAACCAACGTGCTCTAGCAGCACCTTTTTTTCGTTTACGTTCTGTGGTTGGTTTTTCATAAAACATTCTGCTACGTAGTTCTTCCAATTTTCCAGAATCATCAACTTTTTGTTTAAATTTTTTAATGGCGGTATTAATCGGCATTTCACCGCAGATTATTTTTGTACCGGAAATAGATTTAGTTTTACTCATATATTCAAAAAAGATATTTATTCAGAAATAGTTGGAGACAAAATTTCATCCAAAAAATATCTTATGTCAGGTAATTGATTTCCATTTATTAATTTTAATGCTTGAATTGTTTCTTCTACTCTTGTTTGGTAATAAACATTTTTCTTTGATAATATATATCCTAAAAGCAATTGAACTTGGTAAGATAAATTATCAACATCAATAAAAATCAAATCAGATTTATTTACAGCAGACAATAACCATTTAGGGTCGTTATCTTCACTGTAATAATAAAGGTTGAGATCTTTTTCATTAGTGCTAGAAGATAACCATTGAGTAATAGTTTCTTGATCTGTTTCTGTAATATCTATTAATAATAAACTGAGAGATAAATTTTCAAAAAAATCTGGAGGTGTAATTAAGGTAATTTTATTTTTCATCTAACCTACTTTTGACATCTTTAATCAATTGTGAAGGAATTTGTTCAATATTGAGTTGATTTGATTTTACCATATTAACATAATAATCAACTAACACGCTTCCGCCCCTATGCTCTTTTAAACTAATTTTAAGTTTTTTAATATCAGTTTCAGGTTGAGGATTTGGTTTTGACCAAGGATCAATTGATTCAATATTACTTACCTCAGGTTCTGGTTCTTTTTCAACAGTTTTGACTTCTTGATCAATTGGTTCTGTTTCTAATGGAATTGACATTGTTTCTTTAGGTTGATCTTCGATAAATTTTGATTTCTGTCTTAAATTTTGAAAACTTATTTGACTTGCCAATAACAATACAATTGCCAAAGGATCAAAAACAACAATTAAAATGATTATGACCCAAGTAACAGACTTTTCTAATACTGTTTGATCGGTTTCTCCATAGACAAAGGCCGCTATATATTTTAAGGGTCCTACTTCTGCTTCGACCTTACGAACTTGAGTCTGTATAGGTGCGGCCTCATTATTAAGTTCACTAAGTCGCTTCTGTTCGGCTTCAATTTCTTGGGAAATACGAGTGCGATCCCTCTGCTGACTTTTACGTAGAGCAACGGATTTCTCAGCACCCTTCTCGTCCTGCGATCGTGCCATAATTTGGTCCACTGCCTCATCCATCTGTTTAATTTCACGGCGCCGGCTTTCAATACTTTCTTTTGTGGTTTTAATTTTTTCTTCATAGATTGCTAGTTGTGTCAATACTTCACTACTTACTAGATTTTGATCACTATGGGCCTTACTTAAGAATCCGAATATGCCCATACTTGTAATGACCATCAACAATAATATTGCGGTCATTAGATATATTTTAATAGATCTAGGTGCTATAAGCCAATTCTGTTTTAACCAGACTGTGGCAACTAATTTTCCTATTTCTAAAGCGACGCCCATTATGATAATAGGTATTGCGGCAGCAGAAAATATAGCAGTCAGACCGACTACTGAATAATATACAGCTACACCAGAAATAGCAAGTCCGCTGATTAAAGCCAAATAGGCTAATAATATCTCATTAAATTTACTCACAGAGATATTTATTAGCCTATTTTGGCTAAATTATCTACGCATACTGCTAATTTCTTTAGCCTGACTGTCGCTAAAAATCGGAACAGCATTGCTCTTGTGCATGGTCCCAATACCTACAATTTTATCGCCGGTGTAGACTGGAGCAGTTTTTTTCACGGCGTTTCCTACACCCGAATCAACGCTCTTAAGATTAGCAGTTGTCGAGCGACCAGGAGGTGGCTTGAGACTGTAAACAAGAGTTGGAGACTTTAGTCCCTGTTGTTTCTTTTTTTCTTCTTTTTCTATTTGATATTTGGCTTTGAGATTTTTCCAACTTTGCTCAAGTTCTTCGTGCTGTCGTTTGGCCTGGGCTGAAATCCATTTGAATTTGCCTTTTTTCTTACCTGTAGTAGAAAGCCAAGGTCCTTCAAGATGCATAGTCATATTAAAACATCCCTGCTATAAAAATTGCTAATAAAATCCACCAGCCGCTGTAAGGACTGGTGATAATCCACCATGTAAAAATTAACAGTGCGACGACTTTGATCGCACCTGCCATTATTCGGATACTCTAGTATAGTTAAGAACATTACCTTGACCGTACTGAGCTTCTGCTAGCATTTTAGCCTCATAGTCATTGTTAGCAAAAACAAAGGTGTTAGCAGTCTGATATTGATTGATTCGAACCCAAACGGCATATTTATACATAATATTCTCCAAAAAAGTTTTGCAGTATCATTATTATATGATCGATTTAGAGTCTAGTCAAGTGTTGCTTAAATCATACAATCCGGTTACACCAGGGCCCTTACAATTTTTATCATTCATAAATGTAAGAACTTGTTTACGATTTCCTGCCGCATTGAAACTAATATGATGCCAGGGCTTACCAGTACCTGTAGTTTTGTACTCTAAAATAAATTGATCAAAAGCCACATTATCTCTTACCCATAATGCTCT
>Ga0129333_10004082_pt1 | contig 13654 bp, 12 predicted proteins | sample CPB6_08_DNA_FD_94474 | JGI IMG/M metagenome (GOLD analysis project Ga0129333, IMG submission 94474) | Freshwater to marine salinity gradient microbial communities from Chesapeake Bay, USA - CPBay_Sum_0.6_0.8_DNA | ecosystem: Environmental > Aquatic > Marine > Coastal | place: USA: Chesapeake... | reverse complement strand
TTCTACCGGCGTCACGGTTTCACCGTGGTCGGCACGGGTTTCATCGAGCCGGTGACGCAACTCCCCCACCATGTCGTGATCGCCGAACTCTGCTGAACCGATTCCACATTCCGCGCGTGAGTTCGGAGATCGCACCCCTCGTGGAACGAGCGATCGAGACCGTGCGGCGGGCCCGGATGTTGGCGGGCGACGACACGTGGTGCGGACCACGCGCCGATCGGGTGGTCGACGACCTGCGCCTGATCGAACGACTGCTCACCGAACGACTGCTCGAGGCCACCGCCACTGGTTCGACGTGACGGGTTCGACGTGACGTCCGGATTCCTGGGTGTCGATCCCGAGCGACTGCCGCGCCTGCGCGCAGCACTCGACGAACTCGACCTGCGACTCGTCCGTCTGATCGACTCGACGACGTTCACCGACGTGGCGATTCGGTCGCGACGCCTCGTTCGGGAATGTCGCGACGCCGTCGCCGACGTGTCGCGCTCGTGGTTCCTCGGCACCATGGCTTCGGTCGCCCTCGCCGACTGGTCACGACCCGACTCCGGCTGGTGGGTGGACCGGCTCCGATCGACCACGACTCTCGCCGACCACGTTCTGCACTCGGTGGCCGACGATCCGGTGGCCATCGACGTGGTGGCGTCGCGGGAATCCTCGATGGCCGCCCTTTCCTGGGGTGCCATGGACGGCGACGCGGTGCTCCGATTCTGGCTGGACGCCACCGATCCCGGACGGGTCGACGAGGCGACGGCCGGTCGACGCATCCGAGCCCTGCTGAGGGTTCATCTCGACGAGCACTACTGGCGAGGCGGCATCACCGCATCGACCGTCGAGGACCCGGGCATGCACGAGCGGGAGCGGCACATGCGCGAATGGTTGGGACACATCGTGGCTCCGTGGCAGCTCCACTTCACCGGACTCGCCGATCGATGGGGCTGGACCCCGACGGAGGGTGGTGCGGTCCTGCGCGCGATTCTCGACGACCCGCGAGCCGCCGACGCCGTGACGGCCGGCTTGCCCAGGGCGGTCGAAGTCGCTCTCGGGAACCTGCCGAGCAACGAATCGGAGCGCGGTTCCCTGGTGGAGCAGCTGGCTTTCGGCATCGGCGCATCGGGCGAGTTGCTCGGTCGCGCCGACGTCGAGGAGTCGTACGCCGCCGCCGGAATCCTCCACGATCTGGTGAACCTGGTCGGATTCGGTCTGCCACTCACTCGCTCCGAGCAGATGGTGGTCGGTCTGGCCGAGTCGGCGATCTCCCGCCGACTGCGCGACCCCGACACCCGTCGTCGTGCGGCCGACGACGAGACCCGACGTCGGACCGCCGTCGCGGTGCACGCCGCTTCGGTGTACGCACGAGCCGGATCTTTCCTCGCCGACGACGTGCTGGCCGACGAGATCGACGACCTCGTGCGAGCCATCGACTCCCCGGCGCATCGCGGGGACGATTTCGCCTCCGGGCTCTGAGACGCCTCACCCACCGGGCGGGATTCGTCGCGCGGCGCCGCCCGATCAACCGATGATCGGTATGTCGGCGACGAGACGAACCGACGTCGACGGATCGGGCTGCACCAGCACCTCGAGGGTCCAGGTGCCCGGCGACAGGAGCGCGACCCGACCGGTGTAGTGGTTCGGACCTTCTTCCACCACCTGAGCCGCCACCGGTGGCAGCGAGGTGTCGGGATGCAGGAACCTCATCGTCACCGACTCCATGCGCTCCAACGTTCCGCCCGAGGGCGACAGGATCACGTGCACCTCGTTGGCACCCACGGTTCCCGGCGTCACGGTGATGTCGGCGATCAGCGAACCCTGACTGACGGTGGCCGAGTACACCGCCGGCGGGGTCACCGGTTCCGGGGGTCGGGCCACGAGGAACGACGTCGTGGCGAGAACCACCAGTGCGAATCCGGACTCCACCGCCACCAACCGACGCAAGGGAGCCGATTCGTCGCGGTGCACGATCCAACGTCCGAACGCGCCGAGGGTGGCCGCCACCACCACGAGGGCCGACTTCAGGAGAATGGCCCGTCCCCAATCGGAGTCGGAGAGTTGGGTCAGTCCGCCGCCCAGTCGCCAGGTCTGCCACGAGCCGGTGGCGATCACCACCGGCACCGCAAAGGTGGCGGTGCGCGAGAACCAACGCACGGCGTCACGATCACGCGCGTCGCCGATCAGGAGCGACACGAGGCCACCGAACCACAACGCGACGGCACCGAGGTGCACGGCATCGACGGCCACCGCGACGCCCGCCAATGGTGCGGCGCTCGGATGGCCGGCCGCCGCAAAGGTGGTCACCGTTCCGGCAGCCGCGAGCGCGGTCGACGACCGCCACCACGACGTCGAGCGCCGTTCGGGGAATTCGACCACCGCGAGCGACAGCATGGCCAGGAGCGCGAGCAGAACGAAACGCACCACGAGAGCCACACCGAGTCGCGTGTCGAGCACCTCCGACCAGCGATCCCCGTCGAGGGCGCCCGACCAGTCACCGGCGACGTACGCCGACTGGAGGAGGAAGATCACCACCGTTCCGACCTCGGCGGCGGCCAGCGAACCGAAGACCAGTCGCCAGGTGCGTCGGCCCTCCACGACCCGCGCTCCCACCAACGCCAGGGTTCCGAGCAGAACGGTGACTCCCACGTACACCACCAACCGGGCGATCACGAAGAGGTTCGACAATCCGTCCGGATCACCGCGGTCGGACAGCACACCGTCCAGCAACGCCCCGGCATCGACGCCCCCGGCCACGTCCCCCACTTGGAAGGTGTACGCACCCTGGGCGACGTGTCCGTCCGACGACACGACCTTCCACGACACCACGTAGAGCCCATCGGCCAACTCGTCGGGAATCGATGCGATCATCGCGGTGGCGTCGGCCGATGACATGGCGGGCGCACCGAGTGGAACCGTCTCGCCGGTCTGGTCGTAGAGAAGCACCGAATCCGGCGCGGCCTCCACCGGCTCGTTGAAGTCGAGGAAGATCTCGTCCGGACTCTCCTCGAGCACCGCCGATGGTGAAGGGTCCGACGAATCCAGATTGGCGTGGGCCGACACGGGGGAACCGAGGGGCGACGGCAACATCGTCAGCGCGACCACACCGGCCACGGCACCCAGGAGGCGTGCGGAGATTCTCATGGCCACTCCCCTCGTGGGGCACCTTCCACGTCGAGCCGACCGAGCATCCAGGCGAGTCGTTCGCGTGGCGGACGGGCCACCACGGCGGACGGCAGTCCGGTGAGTCCCATCGATCCCCGGGCGACGTGCGACATCTCGAGCCGTCGCAGGTCGTGCCGCACGTAGTCATTCGACCACACGTCGAACGAATCGAGAGACAACTCGGCGAGGGCCAGATCGACGGAATGCACCTCGACCTCGCGCCAACGACGCATCGGAATCTCGACGACCGGAAGTCGGTCTCCGTCGATGGTGAGGCCGGCGCCGATCCACGCGGCACGGGCGCAGCTCCACGCCCCCTCCAGCCGATAGATCGCGTCGCGCAGAGCGGCCACGTGCTCGGTCGCGGAACGCCCGCTCGTTCGTTCGATGTCCGATTCACGGGTCGCGCGCGACGGATACTGCCGCACGATCTCGCCCCGCTCGGCCCCCTCGATCACGCCCACGAAACTCTCGGCGTTGCCGGTGAGGTGCGCGAGCACGTGGCCTACCGTCCAACCGGGCAGAGCCGAGGAGCGAACCACCATCTCGTCGGTGAGGCCTCGCCCGTCGGGGCCGTCCGGTGGGTCGAGGGCGGCGAGCAAGCGCTGATGAGCCGCGCTGGCTCCGGCGACGTGTTGGTCGACCTCGCGCCAGTCGATGTCGTTCTCGGGCACGCCGCGACGCTAACCGGCGCTCGCCAGAACGCGCGTCAGACTCCGGGCGAGCGACGAGGAATCACGACGACGGTGCCGTCCGGTTCGTGGTGCACGGAAACCGAGACGCCGTAGAACTCCGTCAGAGTCTCCGCGCGCAAGACCGCCGAGGCCTCACCGGACGCGACGCAGTGACCCTGATGCAGGAGAGCGAGCCGATCGCTGTACAGACCGGCCAGTGTGAGATCGTGCATCGCCGACACGACCGTGAATCCGTGCTCACGACGAAGCGAATCGACCAACTCCAGCGCCTGTTGCTGATGGCCGATGTCGAGCGCACTGGTGGGTTCGTCGAGCAGCATGATCGGGGCCTCCTGCGCCAGTGCCCGCGCGATCACGATGCGCTGACGTTCCCCGCCCGACAACGTGCCCAGGTGGCGTCCGGCGAAGGACTGCAGGTCGAGACGTTCGAGCACTCCGCGAACCATGTCCCGGTCGTGCTTGGTTTCCGATCCGAAGTAACCGACGTAGGGGTTGCGCCCCAGCAGCACGTAATCGAAAGCCGACATGTCGTCGGGTAACGAGGGCGCCTGGGGGACGTGGGCCACGAGGGCCGCCCGCCGACGCGAGGTGCGCAGAGACAACGGAGCACCGTCCACGAGGATCTCACCGTCGTGGGGAACCAGCCCGGCGATCGCTCGCAGCAACGACGACTTGCCGGCGCCGTTCGGGCCGATGAGGCACAGCCACTCCCCCGGACGCACCGTGTCGGTGAACGGTTCGAGGGCTCGGGCCCGTCCGTACGAGACGGTGACGCCTCGAAGCGACAGTGACGTCATCGCGCCGCCGCCTGACGCGAACGAAGTACGAGAATGAAGAACGGAGCACCCAGAAACGCGGTCACGACACCGATCGGCGTCTCCGATGGGTTGGTGAGCATACGCCCGGGGACGTCGGCCACGATCAGGAACGCCGCTCCGAGCAGAACCGTGAGCGGAAGCAGTCGTCGATAACTGGCTCCGGCGAGGAGGCGCACCAGGTGCGGCACGACGATTCCGACGAAGCCGATGAGACCGCTGACGCTCACCACCGCCGAGGTGCCGAGAGTCGCCGCCACGACGACGGTGATGCGAATACGGTCGACCCGGGCGCCGAGGGTGCTGGCCTCGTCCTCACCCACTCGCAGCACGTCGAGCAGTCGACGATGCGCCACGAGGACGGCGGAGCTCACCAGCACGTACGGGAGCACGAGACGCACGTCGTGCCACGTCGCCGACGACAGTCGGCCGAGAATCCAGCTGTACACCTGACGGACGACGTCGGTGTTGCGCTGCAGGAGGAACGTCTGCACCGCGGTGGCCAGAGACGTGACCGCGACACCGGCGAGCACCAGGGTGGCCGAGGCTCGCGCCGCGCCGAACGCCGCGCCCACGGTGTAGGTCAGCAGCACGGCCACCAGTCCACCGACGAAGGCGGCCAGCGGAAGCGGATCGATCGGCCACGAATCGGTGGTGGAACGTCCGGCCACGATCACCACCGTGGCACCGAGTCCGGCACCAGCCGCGACGCCGAGCAGATACGGATCGACGAGCGGATTGCGGAACACGCCTTGGTAACTCGCACCGGCCAACGACAGCATGGCACCGACGATCGCGGCGAGGACGACCCTCGGCATTCGGATCTGCCAGAGCACCTCGCTCTGCACCACCGATGCACCGGATTCGATCGAAACGAACGGGAGTCGGTCGAGCAGTTCGAGAGGCACCCTCCACCAAGCAGGTCCGGCCGGACCGATCATGGCCCCGAAAAGAAAGGCCGCGGCGAGGACGACCGAGGCAGCCGGAAGCCACCACGACCGACGATCGTCCTGCGCCGCGGACACGTTCAGTCCTCCAGGCTCGCGAGCGCCTCGGCCACCGCGCGGGCGTAGTCGACGAGACGCGGACCCGGCCGGGAGGCGATGTCGTCGTCCATGGCGAAGACGTTGCCGCTCGACACCGCCGTGAGCGCGGCCCAACCCGGACGAGCCGCCACCGACTCCGCCGTCACGCCGCAACACTTGGTGTCGGCGAGGAAGATGAGGTCGGGGTCCTGGCTCACCATGAACTCGGCCGACAACTGTGGGTACGCCGTGTCGGACTCGGTCGCATCGGCGATGTTGCGCAGACCGAAGAGTTCGTAGACCGCGCCGATGAACGTTTCGCTGGTGACCGTGTAGAGCGTGTCGTCGAGTTCGTGGAAGTACGTGAGTGGCTCGTCGAACACCGGGGCCTCGGCCACGATGGCGGTGAACTCGGACGACATGTCCTCCACGAGTTCGCGGGCACCCTCGGCTCGACCCACCGCGATCCCGAGATCCAGGATCTGCTCGTAGACCTCGTCGAGTGTCGTCGGGGGTTCGCTCGTCCACGAGTCGATTCCCACCGCGGTCAACTGTTCGGCCAGACCGAGGAAGTCGTCTCCGATGACCACCACGTCGGGCTCGAACTCGGCGATGACCTCGACGCTCGGCTCGTAGGCCGAGATCTCGGTGACGACCTCCGCGGTCTCTGCCGGGAAAGTCGACAACGAATCGACCGCCACGACATCATCGCCGGCTCCGATGGCCCACAGGACCTCGGTGTGCGCGGGAGACAGCGACATGATGCGCAGACCGCCGGCGTCCTCGCTCTCGCCTCCGGCGCCACCACCCGTCACGGCGGGCGCCTCGGTGGCGGCACTTCCATCGGCGTCGCCGTCGTCGGAACCGCATGCGACGGCGAGAGCCGCGAGCGGCAGGAGCATGGACACCCAACGTCTCTTCGACGATGTTCGTCGGGTCTTCTGGTTCACTTTCATTGGAGCCTCCTCGGGCCTGGGGAGGCAAGAGGAGTGCTCCGGCGGGAACCGGTGCGATCCGCCCTTGCCTCGAGGGTTGATGACGCTCGTGGAGCAGGCGACCGGACTCGTCGGAATCAAGTTCCGAACCACCGTTGCGGGACAGTGCCGGGATCTCACCGGACTTCGCTGACAACCACGACCCCGGCTATCGCCGGTGTGACGAACCTAACACACCCGACGCACTCGGACGGCCGGAATCGAGGGAACTTTCAGGAACGTCCGACCAGATCGGCGATGCGACGGATTCCCTCCTCGAGATCGGCGTCGCCGAGTGCGAACGAAAAGCGCGCGTAACCCGGTGAACCGAACGCCTCGCCGGGAACGAACGCCACCTTGGCCTCCGACAGAACCAGGTCCGCCAGTTCCATGGCGGTGGCGGCGCTCTTGCCGGCCAGTGGCCGACCGAGCAGTCCCGAAACGTTCGGGTAGCAGTAGAACGCGCCTTGGGGTTCGATGCAGGTGACACCCGGAATCGCCGAGAGAAGTCGGTGCATGGTTCGGCCGCGACGTTCGAACGCCTCGCGCATCATCGTCACCGCCGAGAGATCGCCCGACACCGCGGCCAGTGCCGCGACTTGGGCGACGTTGCCCACGTTCGACGTGGCGTGACTCTGAAAGTTGATCGACGCCTTCATGACGTCGGGAGGCCCGATCATCCAGCCCACCCGCCATCCGGTCATCGCGTAGGTCTTGGCGACCCCGTTCACGATGAGGCATTGGTCGGCGAGGTCGGGCACGAGGGTGGGCATGCTCGCGAATCGGTGCGGACCGTAGGTGAGGTGCTCGTAGATCTCGTCGGTGATCACCCAAATGCCCTTCTGCACCGCCCACTCGCCGATGGCCTTCACTTCCTCGGGTGGGTACACGGCACCGGACGGATTGTCGGGTGACACGAAAAGCAACACCTTGGTGCGCGGGGTGAGAGCCGCCTCGAGCTGTTCGATGGTGACCCGAAAACCCGTCTCTTCGTCGGTGTCGATCACCACCGGCACTCCTCCGGCCAGAACGATCGCCTCGGGATAGGTGGTCCAGTAGGGAGCCGGCACGATCACCTCGTCACCCGGATCACACAATGCAGCGAACGCGGTGAACACGGCGTGCTTCCCGCCGTTGGTGACGAGTACCTGATTGGCGGTGGTGGCGAAACCACTGTCACGAAGGGTCTTGGCGGCGATCGCCTCGCGCAACTCCGGCAAACCGGCCGCCGGGGTGTAGCGGTGCATCTTCGGATCGCGACACGCCTTCACCGCGGCCTCGACGATGTGATCGGGTGTCGGAAAATCGGGTTCGCCGGCTCCGAATCCGATGACGTTCTCTCCGGCTGCCTTCAGGGCCTTGGCCTTGGCGTCGACGGCGAGTGTCGCCGATTCGGCGATGGCGGCCAAACGAGCCGAGGTGCGATTCCGTTGGGATGACGAGGCCATGGGTGCCATGCTTGCACAGTGAACCCACCCGACCCCCGATCGATTCGCCTCCCGGACGACCTGCTCCCCCGCGACGGACGATTCGGTTGCGGACCGTCCAAGGTCAGACCCGAACAGATCGATGCACTCGGTGCCGCCGGCCGGAAACTGCTCGGAACCTCGCACCGCCAGGCCCCGGTGAAACGGTTGGTCGGATCCATCCGGTCGGGTCTGCGCGACCTGTTCTCGTTGCCCGACGGTTGGGAGATCGTTCTCGGCAACGGTGGCTCCACGGTGTTCTGGGACGTGGCGACCTTCGGTCTGATCTCCGAACGCAGCCGGCACCTCGTGTTCGGCGAGTTCTCGTCCAAGTTCGCCGAAGCCGCCGCCGCGGCTCCGCACCTCGGCGACCCGGTGGTGGTTCGCACCGATCCCGGCACCCATCCGGCCATCACCGCCGATTCGTCGGTCGATGTGCACGCGTTCACCCACAACGAGACCTCGACCGGCGTGATGATGGATCTTCGTCGGCCGGCCGACGACGGACTGGTGGTGGTCGACGCCACCTCGGCGGCCGGCGGGCTCCTGTGGGAACCGAGCCAAGTCGACGTCTACTACTTCGCTCCGCAGAAGTGCTTCGCCAGCGACGGCGGACTCTGGGTGGCCGCCTGCTCGCCGAAGGCGCTCGATCGAATCGAATCGATCCACGCCTCGAAGCGTTGGCGGCCGGCATCGCTCGACCTGAAGATCGCTCTCGACAACAGCGTGGCCGACCAGACCTACAACACGCCCGCGGTGGCGACCCTCGTGATGTTCGCCGAACAGGTGTCGTGGATGAACTCGATCGGCGGTCTCTCGGCCTGCAACTCCCGTTCGCGGGAGTCGTCGTCGATTCTCTATGGCTGGGCCGAGGCACGCCCGTGGGCGTCGCCGTTCGTGACGAATCCCGCGGAACGTTCGCACGTGGTGGGCACCATCGACATCGCCCCGGCGGCCGAAGGCGGCGTGGACGCGAACGATGTTTGTGCGGCCCTGCGGGCCAACGGGATCGTCGACACCGACAGCTACCGCAAGTTGGGTCGCAACCAACTGCGCGTGGGCATGTTTCCCGCCGTCGATCCGGCCGACGTCGAGGCCCTCACCGCCTGCATCGACTTGGTGGTGGATTCGCTCCGCGGGTGAGAGACTGAACCCGTGCAAGTGACCGATGTGCTGCAGTGGTTCGGCGTCGAGCGACCGTTGCGCCGTCCCGTCCTGGTGACCGCGATGGGAGGCTGGTTCGACGTGGCTCGGGCCGCCACCAACGCGATCGATCACCTTCTCGAACTCGAGGACGCCGACAGTGAGTTGGTGGCCGCCATCGACCCCGACCCCTTCTACGATTTCACGCAGATCCGCCCCGAGCAGCGCATCGACGTCGACGGCGAGCGAGAGATCGTCTGGCCCGAGAACGAGTTCATCGCCATCAGCAACGAACGGGCCGCGCGCGATCTGGTGGTGTTCTCGGGCATCGAGCCGCACCTCAATTGGCGCACGTGGGCCGAGTGCATGCTGGTGGTGTTCCGGCGACTCGACTGCGAGGCCCTCGTCACCATCGGGGCATCCGCCGAGGCGATACCGCACACCCGGTTACCGCAGGTGGTGGGGTCGTCGGCCGATCCCCGACTCGCGCGTGCTCTCGGGCTGTCACGGCCCACGTACCAGGGAATCACCGGGCTCGCCGGAGTGTTGCAGGAACAGTTCGAGCGCGAGGAACTGCCAGCGGTGTCGTTGCGAGTCGGCGTGCCCCACTATCTCGGCAACGCCGAGCACCCGCAGTCGACCGCGGCCCTGTTGCGCCATCTGGAGCACGTCCTCGCGATCCCGACCCAACACCAGAGTTTCGACTCCGAGATAGCCCGGTGGCGATCGCTGCACGACGACGCGGTCGCCGAGGATCGCAACGCTCAGTTGTTCGTGAAGTCACTCGAAGTCGACTTCGACCGTCGCGCCGAGGCTTCGATGCCGACGGGAGACGACCTGGCGGCCGACTTCCAGCGCTATCTCGACGAACGACGACCCGACGACGCCGGTTGAACGACGCCGGTTGAACGACGTCAACTGAACGACGCCGACTGAACGACGCCGACTGAACGACGTCAACTGAACGACGTCAACTCAACGACACGAGTTCGATCCGGCACCGGGACCCCCGACACCGGATCGAATTCGACGTCAGGACTTGGCGGCGGCGAAGCCGGCGTCGAGGTCGGCGAGGATGTCCTTGATGGATTCGAGACCGACGCTGAGTCGCACCAGACCCGGAGTCACTCCAGCCGACGCCTGTTCCTCGGCGGTGAGCTGGCTGTGGGTGGTGGAGGCCGGGTGGATCACGAGGCTGCGCACGTCACCGATGTTGGCGACGTGACTGTGGAGCGACAGGCCTCCGACGAACTTCTCGCCGGCCTCGCGTCCGCCCTCGATCTCGAAGGCCAGCACCGAGCCGTAGCCACGGCCACCGAAGTACTTGGTGGCGCGGTCGTGCCAGGGGCTGCTCTTCAGACCCGCGTAGTTGACACTCTTCACCTGCGGATGCTTGGCGAGGTACTCGCCCACCGCGTGGGCGTTGCTCCAGTGCCGCTCCATGCGCAACGAAAGCGTCTCCAGGCCCTGCAACAACAGGAACGAGTTGAACGGCGCCACGGCCATGCCGAGGTCGCGCAACAACTGCACTCGAGCCTTCAGGATGTACGAGCCGGGACCGAGCGCCGGCCAGTACGCGAGGCCGTGGTAGCTCGGGTCGGGCTCGGTGAAGTTGGGGAAACGCCCGGAGGCCGAGAAGTCGAACTTGCCACCGTCGGTGATCGATCCGGCGATCGAGGTGCCGTGACCACCGACGAACTTGGTGAGTGAATGCACCACGATGTCGGCTCCCCATTCGAGCGGACGAATTCCGTAGGGAGTCGGCACCGTGTTGTCGAGGATCAACGGAACGCCGGCTTCGTGGGCGACCTTCGAGACACCCTCGATGTCGAACACGTCGTTGCGCGGGTTGGCGAGCACCTCTCCGTAGAAGGCCTTGGTGTTCGGGCGCACCGCCGACTTCCACTGCTGCAGATCGTGCGGATCGTCGACGAACGACACCGCGATGCCCATCTTGGGCAGCGTGTAGTGCAGGAGGTTGTAGGTGCCGCCGTACAGCGAGGGGGACGCCACGATGTGGTCGCCCGACTCGGCCAGCGTGAGAATCGCCAGGGTCTCGGCGGCCTGACCCGAGCTCACCACCAGGGTGCCGGGCAGCCCGATGGCCGTGGTGACGCCACCTTCGAGTGCGTTCACGCGGGCCTCCACCGCCAACTGGGTGGGGTTCATGATCCGCGTGTAGATGTTGCCGACCTCGGCGAGCGCGAAGAGGTTCGCGGCGTGCTGCGAGTCGCGGAACTCGTAGCTGGTGGTCTGGTAGATCGGCACCGCGCGGGCGCCGGTGGCCGGATCGGGATCTCCCCCGACGTGAATCTGCCTGGTCTCGAAACCCCACTCAGCCGACATGTCAACCTCCTCGAAACAGCCCGTGTGGCCGTTGAGTTCGGCAAACTAGTCCCTAATCCCGACTTTTTGCATCGGGATTAGGAAAAGTGCCCGTGAACAGGAAGTATCTGCCCACAAACTCGCCTCGGGCTCAACCGCCCGAGACGAGCCACCAGCCTCGGGCTCAACCGCCCGAGGCTTCGCTGACCTTCTGCTTGCCGGCCGAGATCCAGGGCATCATCGAGCGCAGGCGCTTGCCCACCTCTTCGATCTGGTGATCGGCCCCGGCCTTGCGCAGTTCGTTGAAGCGAACGCGGCCACCCTCGCTCTCGGCGATCCACTCCTTGGCGAACTTGCCCGACTGGATCTCTTTCAGGATCTTTTGCATCGTCTTCTTGGTCGCCGGAGTGATGACGCGAGGTCCACGGGTGACGTCGCCGTACTCGGCGGTGTCGCTGATGCTGTAGCGCATACCGGCGATGCCTTCCTCGTACATCAGGTCGACGATCAACTTCACCTCGTGGAGGCACTCGAAGTACGCCATCTCGGGCTGGTAACCCGCCTCGACGAGCGTCTCGAACCCGGCCTGCACGAGCGACGTCAGGCCTCCGCACAGCACCACCTGCTCACCGAAGAGATCGGTCTCGGTCTCCTCGCTGAAGGTGGTCTCGATGATTCCCGCGCGTCCGCCGCCGATGGCCGAGGCGTACGACAGCGACACCTGCTTGGCGTTGCCGGTGGCATCCTGCTCGACGGCGATGAGGCACGGTACCCCGCCGCCCTCGGTGTAGGTGCGACGCACCAGGTGACCGGGCCCCTTGGGCGCGATCATGATCACGTCGACACCCTTCGGCGGGCGGATGCGCTTGAAGCGGATGTTGAAGCCGTGGGCGAAGGCGAGCGCCTTGCCGGGCTTCATGAAGCGCTTGATGTGCGCGTCGTAGGTGGCCTTCTGCTCGGTGTCGGGCATCGTGAGCATCACCACATCGGCCCACTTGGCGGCGTCGGCGATCGACTTCACGGTGAGGCCGGCCGCTTCGGCCTTGGCCGCCGATGACGAACCCTCGCGGAGACCGACGACCACCGGCACTCCACTCTCTTTCAGATTCAGCGCGTGGGCGTGACCCTGCGATCCGTAGCCGATGATCGCGACCTTGCGGTTCTTGATGATCGAAACGTCACAATCGGCGTCGTAGTACATCTTTGCTGCCATGGTTCAACTTGCCTTTCCATATTTCTGAGGACGCGTGCGCGCCTCACGATCGAGTTTGGGGAGGGCCACTCGGCCCGTTCGCTGGAGCTCCACGATGCCATAGCCCCGGAGCAATTCCTCGAAGTCGTCCAGTTTGTCTGGGCTTCCCTCGAGAGAAACCGTGATGGCCTCGACGCCGACGGCGAGGATCTTGCCCTCGAAGATGTTCGTGAGCTCGACCACCTGGCCGCGGTCCTCGGCCGGAACACGGACCGTGGCCATGAGCAGTTCGCGCTCGACCGACCGACGCGGATCGAGTTCACTGATCTTCACGACGTCGACGAGCTTGAAGAGCTGCTTCACGACCTGCTCGAGCGGGGCCGACTCGACGTCGACCACGATGGTGATGCGCGAGAGCATCGGGTCCTCGGTTGGTGCCACCGCGAGGCTGAAGATGTTGTAGCCGCGACGAGCGAAAAGTCCGGCCACGCGAGCCAGGACCCCGGGACGGTTCTGGACCAGCACCGAGAGGATGTGGTGGCTGATGGGAGCGGGCAAGGTGCTCATCGCAGGAACTCCCGTCGCGACGACTGTTCGGGATGGAGGATGACGTCGTCGTTGCTCTGTCCGGCCGGAACCATGGGGAAAACCTTCTCGCCGGCGTCGACACGGAACTCGACGACCACCGAGCGGTCGTCGATGCTGTTGGCTTTCTCGATGGCCGGCTCGACCTCCTCGGGACTCTCGACGCGGATACCGACGCAACCCATCGCCTCGGCCCACTTCACGAAGTCGGGCAGTTCGGGCGACAGGTACACCTCGCTGTAGCGCTCCTCGTAGAACATCTCCTGCCACTGGCGAACCATGCC
>Ga0129333_10004081_pt1 | contig 13663 bp, 11 predicted proteins | sample CPB6_08_DNA_FD_94474 | JGI IMG/M metagenome (GOLD analysis project Ga0129333, IMG submission 94474) | Freshwater to marine salinity gradient microbial communities from Chesapeake Bay, USA - CPBay_Sum_0.6_0.8_DNA | ecosystem: Environmental > Aquatic > Marine > Coastal | place: USA: Chesapeake... | reverse complement strand
TTTTTTTCCTTCGCCCAAACCCCAATCAAATTTCAGCTTGATTGGCGCTTTGAGGGCCCTGCTGCCCTGTTCCTGGCCAGTGCCAGCAAGGGCTATTACAAGGACGCCGGGTTGAATGTGCAAATCGATGCTGGCAACGGATCGGGCGGAACCGTCACCCGGGTTGCCTCCGGCTCCTATGACATGGGCTTTGCCGACATGGCGGCGCTGATGGAATTTCACGCCAACAACCCAGATGCGCCCAACAAGCCTATTGGCGTGATGATGGTTTACAACAACACGCCTGCCGCAGTCATGGCCTTGAAAAAAAGCGGCATCACCAAACCCACGGATCTGAACGGCAAGAAACTGGGCGCCCCGGGGTTTGATGCCGGACGCCGCGCCTTTCCCATTTTTGCCAAAGCCAACAATGTTGGGAATGTGCAATGGGTCAGCATGGATCCGCCCCTGCGTGAAACCATGTTGGCACGCGGTGATGTCGATGCCATCACAGGGTTTTCCTTCACCTCCATTCTCAATCTGGAAGCTCGCGGGGTAAAAAGCCAGGACATTGTCACCTTGCCTTATGCTGAAAATGGGGTCAAGTTGTACGGCAATGTGATCATCGCCAGCCCCAAACTGATCAAGGAAAATCCCAAGGCTGTCACCGCCTTTTTAAGCGCCTTCGCCAAAGGGGCCAAGGAAGTGATGAGCAGTCCTGATCCTGCAGTAGCCTATCTCAAAGAGCGCGACGGCATCATCAATGTCGAGCTTGAAAAACGTCGTTTGCGCTTGGCGATCGATGCAGTTGTCGCCAGCCCCGATGCCTACAAGGAGGGCTTTGGTCAGGTGGTCCCCGGGCGCATCGCCATGATGGCGTCCCAGGTGTCCGATGCCTTCAACACCAAGACCCGCGTCAATGTCAATGACGTCTGGACTGATAAATTGTTGCCCTCCAAAGCGGAACTCAACATCCTGCCAGCCCGCAAGAAGTGATGCCCCTGCGCTGAAAGCAAACATGGCATTTGTCGACTTTCGTAATGTTTGGCTTGCCTACAACGAGGAGTTACTGGCTCAGGGAAATTTCGCCGTAGAGGATATTTCCCTTCAGGTGGAAGAAGGCGAGTTCATCGCCATCGTGGGCCCCTCGGGTTGCGGCAAGTCGACCTTCATGAAACTGACCACCGGTCTGAAGATGCCCAGCAAGGGCACCATCCAGATTGGTGGTGAACCTGTAACAGGACCGCTGAAAATAAGCGGCATGGCCTTTCAGGCACCCAGTCTGCTGCCTTGGCGCAGCACGGTCAACAATGTGCTGTTGCCGCTGGAAATAGTCGAGCCCTACCGCAGCCAGTTTCGCGAAAAGCGTGCCGAATATGAAGACCGTGCACGCCGCCTGCTGCAAAGTGTGGGCCTGGGGGGCTACGAAGACAAATACCCATGGGAGCTTTCGGGCGGTATGCAGCAGCGCGCCAGCATTTGCCGCGCCCTGATTCATGAACCCAAAATGCTGCTGCTTGATGAGCCCTTCGGGGCTCTGGATGCTTTTACGCGGGAAGAGTTATGGTGCACCCTGCGTGATTTGCATGCCGCCCAGAAGTTCAATGTTATTCTGGTGACACACGATTTGCGGGAGAGCGTTTTTCTGGCCGACAAGGTTTATTGCATGAGCAGAAGTCCCGGCCGTTTTGTTGTGAGCCGAGAGATCAACCTGCCACGCCCGCGCGATCTGGAAATCACGTACACCCCGGAATTCACTGACATTGTTCATGAGTTGCGCGGTCATATTGGTGCCATGCGCAAGTCCGGCAATTCATTACCCCAATAAGATGAGCTCAGGTATTGCGACATGAAACAGAAGACTCTTGAGCGTTTGTCCCCGTTGATTGTGCTTGCAGCCACCCTGCTTCTTTGGGAGCTGATTGTTCGGATTCTCAGTATTCCCGAGTACATATTCCCGTCACCCAGTGAGATCAGCCTGCAATTTGGTGAATTTCGTGAGCCCTTGTTACAGGCCGCCTGGAAGACTTTGTGGGTCACCATGCTAGGTTTTGGCGTGTCTATCGTGGTGGGCGTACTGCTGGGTTTCCTGATCGGCAGCTCGCGCATGGCGTACACCGCCTTGTATCCGCTGATGGTGGCCTTCAATGCTGTACCCAAGGCCGCCGTGGTCCCGATTTTGGTAGTCTGGTTTGGCATCGGGCTTGGACCAGGCATCCTGACGGCCTTTCTGATTTCCTTTTTTCCAATCACGGTAAATATTGCGACTGGGCTTGCCACGATGGAGCCTGAGCTTGAGGATGTACTGCGGGTGCTGGGCGCCAGGCGTTGGGATGTCCTGATGAAGGTCGGCCTGCCTCGCTCCATGCCCTACTTTTATGGCTCGCTGAAAATTGCAATTACTCTGGCGTTTGTAGGGACGGTACTGGCTGAAATGACTGCTGGCGACTCAGGCATTGGTTATTTGATGCAGACCGCAGGCAGCCAACAAAGAATGTCCCTGGCCTTCGCCGGACTGGTGACCATTGGCGTCATGGCGATGGTGATGTACGAAATTTTTTCATGGATCGAAAAACGCACCACGGCCTGGGCGCACCGGGGTTCGCAAAGCGCTTGAATAACAGCCCATCCCAGCTAAGCCAATCAGCTCAACGAATTGAACAGACCATGGGACGCCTTACAACGCATGTTCTAGACACTGCCTCGGGCCAACCCGGGCGGGGAATAGCGGTCTCACTGTTCAGGGTGGTCGAAGGCAACAGATCCCTCTTGACAACGCGGCGCACCAACCATGACGGGCGCTGTGATCAGCCCCTGCTCGAAGGTGAGGCCCTCCAGACTGGGAACTACGAGCTTGATTTCCACCTGGCTGACTATTTTTTGTCTCAGGGAATGCCCCAGTCTTCGCCCCCCTTTCTGGACGTGGTGACCTTGCGATTTGGTGTGGCTGATGCCAGTCAGCATTACCATGTCCCCCTGCTTGCAACACCCTGGAGCTACTCTACTTACCGGGGCTCATGATTTTTCGCCGCAGCGGTCACTCCCAGTTGGGGCGCGGCACAACTCTCTTTGCAGCATCCGCCGTGGCATTGAGAACACATGGACTTACAGATGGAAACTCTGTTCCCCTATGTTCTCGATTGGATCAATCTGCTACTGCGATGGCTTCATGTCATCGTGGCCATTGCCTGGATAGGCGCATCGTTTTACTTTGTCTGGCTCGACAACAGCCTGCATAAACCACAAGACGAGGCCTTGCTGAAACAAGGCGTCACTGGTGAATTATGGGCCGTTCATGGCGGCGGCTTCTACAACCCGCAAAAATACATGCTGGCGCCGCAGAAGTTGCCCGAGCAACTTCACTGGTTTTACTGGGAGTCCTACAGCACCTGGCTTTCTGGATTTGCCCTGTTCTCCCTGATGTATCTGCTGCATCCGGAGACCTACCTGATCGATCGCAAAGTGTTGGATATGACGCCCACCACTGCCGCGCTTTTGGCGCTGGCCTTTCTGGTGGCTGGCTGGGTGGTCTATGACTTGCTCTGCCGGTTTTTGGGGCAACGGGCTGGCAGCGAACGAATGCTTGGACTATTGGTGGCGGGCTATGTGCTTGCCGCGACCTGGACGGCATGCAACCTTTTTGCCGGACGTGCCGCCTTTCTGCTGGTAGGGGCCATGATGGCCACCATCATGAGTGCCAATGTCTTTTTTCTGATCATTCCCGGTCAACGCAAAGTCATCGCAGCCATGAAGTCAGGTCAGACACCTGACCCCATCCATGGCCAGCAAGGAAAGCAGCGCAGCGTCCACAACACCTACTTCACGCTGCCGGTCTTGTTCGCAATGCTGTCCAATCACTACAGCATGACTTACAACCACCCATACAATTGGGCCGTTCTGTTCCTGATCATGTTGGCCAGTGTATTTATCCGGCAGTTTTTCCTGCTTAAACATCAAGGCATCACGAATTTTTTCTATCCGTCGTTAGGGGTCCTCATGCTTGTCGTTGTCGCTGCCTGGATTGCGCCATCACCAAGTCAGGTTGCTCCCATTTCTAATACACCTCCCTCGATTGCTGAAGTCAGGCCTGTTGTCGAAAAACATTGCGTGACGTGCCACAACGCACAATTGGCCAGCAAAAACATTCGCCTGGATTCAGAGCAGGCACTGCAGTCCCATGCCCCCTTGATTTACCAGCAGGTGGTCGTCACACGCGCCATGCCGCTGAACAATGCGAACGGTATCACTGAGGCCGAACGGTCTCTGCTAGGCCGCTGGGCCCAGACCAGCAGCAGGCCCTGACCCTAATTCTTCCAACCTTAATCTCCGGCCCTTAATCTCAAACCTACACCCCCCGGCCCTCTAGATTAGCCCTCAAAGCGTTTTTCTAACAACCATGAAATCTCCAGCAAATTACCCGCGCGACCTGTACGGCCATGGCCCCAACCCGCCGCGGGCCAATTGGCCTGGCAAGGCTCGGGTGGCAGTTCAGTTTGTCCTGAATTATGAGGAAGGCGGAGAAAACTCGGTTCTGCACGGAGACCCCGGCAGCGAACAGTTTCTGTCGGAAATGTTTAATCCGCCTGCATTTGACGCCAGACACTTGAGCATGGAAAGCATTTATGAATACGGCTCACGTGTGGGTGTTTGGCGCATCCTCAGAGAATTTGAACGTCGCAAGCTTCCTCTGACTGTGTTTGGCGTTGGCATGGCCATGCAACGCTGTCCGGAAGTGAGTGCCGCCTTCAAAGAACTTGGGCATGAAATTGCCTGTCATGGCTGGCGCTGGATCCATTATCAGACCCTGGATGAAGCCACTGAGCGCGAGCATATGCGCCTCGGCATGGAAGCCATTGAAAAGCTGACGGGTGCTCGCCCTTTGGGCTGGTACACCGGACGAGACAGCCCACAATCGCGTCGCCTGGTGGCTGACTATGGCGGTTTTGAATATGACAGTGATTACTACGGTGACGATCTCCCCTTCTGGTTGCAGGTCAAAAAGTCCGATGGCGCGCTGGCTCCCCACCTTGTAGTGCCCTACACCTTGGATTGCAATGACATGCGATTCGCCTTGCCACAGGGCTTCAGCCACGGTCAGGAATTTTTTGAGTATTTGCGCGACGCCTTTGACACCCACTATGCCGAGGGTCAGGAGCGCCCCAGCATGATGAGTATTGGCATGCACTGCCGCCTGCTCGGCCGACCCGGTCGGATCGTGGCATTGCAGCGATTTCTCGACCATATCGAAAAGCATGAACATGTCTGGGTGACGCGCCGCATTGACGTCGCACGCCACTGGAAAACCCAGCATCCCTTTGATGAGGGTAATGCCTTCATCTGGAGCTGACCCACATGCAACCGACATTGGACCAGCTCAATACCGCCAGCCCAACAGAGTTTGTCAGACTACTTGAGGGCATCTATGAGCACTCCCCATGGATTGCCGAACAAGCAACACGGCATCGGCCATTCGTCAGTTTTGCGCAGCTTCAACACGCAATGGTCGAGGTGGTACGGGATTGCGGCAAGGACGCTCAGCTTGCCCTGATTCGTGCCCACCCCGAGTTGGCCGGCAAGGCCATGATTGCCAAGTCATTGACCGCCGAGTCAAGCAATGAACAATCAAAAGCGGGACTGAGCGCCTGCACAGCTGAAGAGTTCGAGCGGATCCAGCGTCTCAATGCCCAGTACAACGCCAAATTCAATTTTCCATTCATCCTGGCGGTACGCGGCCCCAGAGGCATCGGCCTGAGCAAGGCAGAAATCATCGCGACTTTCGAGCGCCGGCTCAACTTTCACCCCGATTTTGAGCTTGCTGAAGCACTTCGCAATATTCACCGAATTGCCGAAATCCGGCTTAACGACAGGTTTGGCATTGAGCCGGCCCTAGGGAATCAGGTCTGGGACTGGGCAGAGCAACTCGCCCAGTTTACCGATCCGGGCTACGCAGAACGCGGCGAACTGACGGTCACTTATCTGACGGATGCTCACCGCGCCTGTGCCCAGCAAATAAGCCGCTGGATGCGCGATGCGTGTGGTTTTGACGAGGTCACTATGGATGCGGTGGGTAATGTGGTGGGACGCTATCACCCAGACCCCTCTGCCCAAGGTACTTACCTACTGACCGGCAGCCACTATGACACGGTGCGCAATGGCGGCAAATACGATGGCCGTCTAGGCATCTTGGTACCCATGGTCTGCGTGCTCGAACTTGCTCGGCAAAATAGGCGCCTCCCTTTTGGCCTTGAGGTGGTTGCTTTTGCCGAGGAAGAAGGTCAGCGCTACAAGGCCACCTTCCTTGGGTCCAGCGCACTGACCGGCCAGTTTGATTTCAACTGGTTAGATCAGCTGGATTCTGAAGGAGCGTCCATGCGCGAGGCGATGGCGCATGCCGGTTTGCATGTGGAGGACATCGCCAAAATTCGCCGCAACCCGCAACACTATCTGGGCTTTGTGGAGGTGCATATCGAGCAGGGCCCGGTCTTGAATCAGCTCGATGCCCCACTGGGTATTGTCACTTCGATCAATGGCAGCGTCCGTTACGTCGGAGAGGTTCTTGGGACTTCCAGCCATGCCGGAACGACACCGATGGCGATGCGCAGGGATGCTGCCAGCGGTGTGGCTGAGCTTTTGATTTATCTCGAGAAGCGCGCCGCATCGCAGCCTAACCTGGTGGGAACCATGGGCTTGCTTGACGTCCCCAACGGCTCCATCAATGTCGTGCCGGGTCGCTGCAGATTCAGCCTGGATATTCGCGCCACCACCGATGAGGTGCGCGATGCCTGCGCCAACGATGTTCTGGCCGAGCTAGATCGGATTTGCCAACGCCGCGGTCTGAGTTTCAATCTGGAGCAGACCATGCGTGCTGCCGCTGCGCCTTCTTCTACTGACTGGCAGCTGCGCTGGGAACGCGCCGTGGATTCACTCGGCCTGCCACAGGTACGGCTGCCGAGCGGCGCTGGTCACGATGCCATGAAACTTCATGACATCATGCCCCAGGCCATGCTGTTTGTGCGCGGTCTCAATGCCGGCATCAGCCATAACCCGCTTGAATCCATCACTAACAACGATGCAGATTTGTGCGTGCAGGCTTTTAGCCACCTGATCAACCAACTTTGTGAAGAATTGTCATGAATCCACAGAACAATTATCAGGCTCTGGATGCCTGGGTTGATGCTCACTTTGATGAACAGGTACGCTTTCTTCAGGCGCTGGTTAGGGTACCTACCGATACGCCACCCGGCAACAACGCACCGCATGCCGATCGCACCACCGACCTCTTACATGATTTTGGTTTTGACGCTGAAAAGCATCCTGTTCCCACCCAGTTGGTCAAAGACCATGGGCTGCAATCCATTACCAATCTGATTGTGCGGCGCAAGTATGGCGATGGTAAGACCATCGCACTGAATGCGCATGGTGATGTGGTGCCGCCCGGCGAAGGTTGGACTCACGATCCCTACGCCGGTGACATCGTGGATGGTCAACTCTTTGGACGAGCTGCAGCAGTCAGCAAATGTGATTTTTCAACCTACACCTTTGCGGTCCGAGCGCTTGAATCACTCGGCTTGCCGCTCAGGGGGTCGGTAGAGCTGCATTTCACCTACGACGAAGAATTCGGTGGTGAACTGGGCCCTGGCTGGTTGCTCTCGCACCAGCTCACCAAACCAGACCTCATGATGGCTGCTGGCTTTAGTTATCAGGTTGTCACCGCACACAATGGGTGTCTTCAACTGGAGGTGACCGTTCAGGGTGAAATGGCCCATGCAGCCATTCCTGATTCAGGTATTGATGCGCTGCAAGGCGCTGTCCATATTCTGCAATCCTTGTACCAGCTCAATGCGCAATACAAGCAAATCACCTCCCATGTAGAAGGCATCAATCACCCTTACTTAAATGTGGGTCAGATTGTTGGTGGTACCAATACCAATGTGCTTCCTGGCAAGGTTGTGTTTAAACTCGATCGACGGATGATCCCGGAAGAAAATCCAGAGAAGGTTGAATCAGATATTCGGTCCCTCATCAATCAGGCCGCTGCAAGCTTCAAGCCCCCGCGTGGCGGCAACCAGCTCAAGGTTTCTGTTCGAAGGATTTTGCTGGCCAACGCCATGGTGCCCTTGAAAGGCAATGCCCCGCTGGTTGAGGCCCTTCAGAAGCACGGTCAGCAAGTTTTTGGAGAACCTATCCCCGCCGTTGGTACCCCGCTTTACACCGATGTCCGGCTCTATGTTGAGCGCGGCATCCCCGGCGTCATCTATGGTGCCGGTCCCAGAACCGTGCTGGAGTCTCATGCCAAGCGTGCCGATGAGCGCCTGGCACTGGAGGACCTGCGGCGGGCAACCAAGGTGGTCGCCAGAACCCTGTTGGACCTGCTGGCTTGATGGCCCGTCATGTAGACGGCTATAAGAAATTCAATTGCTTTCAACTAGTTAGCACGCTCTGATCCAATCTCCCCAGCTTGCACAAGCGGGATTGAAAGGATTTTTTTCCATATTGTGGAATAAGAAATCGTTTGACCCACACTGACTCTTTTTGGGCGAAGACTTGAAACCAAGCCAAAAGGCTATATCATTAGCACTCACTGGATTCGAGTGCTAACACTCTGATCATCAGTTGTTCAAAGCACCGGTTTCAAGGCCGGTGTCATTGTGTTGATTTATCTGAAACGTCTCAACTTCAAGGAGAGTCCTAATGAAACTGCGCCCCCTGGCCGATCGCGTGATTGTCAAACGCGTAGAGAACGAAACCAAAACTGCCTCCGGCATCGTCATTCCTGACAGCGCCGCCGAGAAACCTGACCAAGGCGAGGTGCTTGCCGTTGGTCCTGGCAGAAAGAACGACAAGGGCGAACTTGTAGCCATGAACGTCAAGGTCGGTGACCGCGTGCTGTTTGGCAAATACAGCGGCCAAACGGTCAAGGTCAGTGGTGACGAACTCCTGGTCATGAAAGAGGAAGACCTCTTTGCCGTGGTTGAAAAGTAATCACCTGCTTTTTCAATTCCCCAATTTTTTAATATCGTATTTTGGAGTAGTAAGAAATGGCTGCTAAAGATGTAGTTTTCGGCGGGGAAGCCCGTCATCGCATGGTCGAAGGCGTAAATATTCTGGCCAATGCCGTCAAGGTTACCTTGGGCCCCAAAGGCCGCAATGTGGTGCTCGAGCGCTCGTTTGGCGCCCCCACTGTTACCAAGGACGGCGTGTCAGTTGCCAAAGAGATTGAGCTGAAAGACAAGCTGCAAAACATGGGCGCTCAGATGGTCAAGGAAGTCGCTTCCAAAACTTCTGACAATGCGGGTGATGGCACCACCACCGCCACCGTGCTGGCCCAGGCTATCGTGCGTGAAGGCATGAAGTTCGTCGCCGCCGGCATGAACCCGATGGATCTGAAGCGCGGCATCGACAAGGCCGTTGCTGCCCTGATCGAGCAACTGAAAAAGGCCTCCAAGCCCACCACCACCTCCAAAGAAATCGCCCAAGTTGGTTCGATCTCTGCCAACAGCGACGCTTCCATTGGCCAGATCATTGCTGACGCCATGGACAAGGTTGGCAAGGAAGGCGTTATTACCGTGGAAGACGGCAAGAGCCTGCAAAACGAGCTGGATGTGGTTGAAGGCATGCAGTTCGACCGCGGCTACCTGTCGCCATATTTCATCAACAACCCTGAGAAGCAGGCCGCCATTCTGGATAACCCCTTTGTCCTGTTGTACGACAAGAAGGTTTCCAACATTCGTGACCTGTTGCCGACCCTGGAAGCGGTTGCCAAAGCGGGTCGTCCCCTGCTGATCATCGCTGAAGACGTCGAGGGCGAGGCCCTGGCGACCCTGGTGGTGAACACGATTCGTGGCATTCTCAAGGTCACTGCCGTCAAGGCCCCTGGCTTCGGCGACCGCCGCAAAGCCATGCTGGAAGACATTGCCATCCTGACGGGCGGCAAAGTGATTGCTGAAGAAGTTGGCTTGTCCCTGGAAAAAGTGACCCTGGCTGACCTGGGCCAGGCCAAGCGCGTTGAAGTGGGTAAGGAAAACACCATCATCATCGACGGCAATGGCGCTGCACCTGACATTGAAGCCCGCGTCAAGCAAATCCGCGTGCAGATCGAAGAAGCCACCAGCGACTACGACCGTGAGAAACTGCAAGAGCGCGTGGCCAAGTTAGCCGGTGGTGTTGCCGTGATTAAGGTGGGCGCTGCTACCGAAGTCGAGATGAAGGAAAAGAAAGCACGTGTTGAAGATGCGCTGCACGCTACCCGCGCTGCTGTGGAAGAAGGCATTGTGGCCGGCGGTGGCGTAGCCCTGTTGCGCGCACGCCAGTCTGCTGGCGACATCAAGGGTGAGAACCATGATCAAGACGCTGGTATCAAACTGGTGCTCAAGGCCATTGAAGCCCCGCTGCGTGAAATCGTCTTCAACGCCGGTGGCGAACCCAGCGTGGTGGTCAATGCCGTGCTGGCAGGCAAAGGCAACTATGGCTTCAATGCTGCCAATGACACCTATGGCGACATGATCGAGATGGGTATTCTGGATCCCACCAAGGTGACCCGCACTGCTCTGCAAAACGCCGCTTCTGTGGCTTCGCTCATGTTGACCACCGAGTGCATGGTGGCTGAGGCCCCCAAGGATGAGGCTCCGGCTCCCGCCATGCCTGGCGGCATGGGTGGTATGGGCGACATGGGCATGTAATCGCCCCACGATTAAGGAGGCATCAAACCCTCCTTTTTCAAAAACCCCGCAGTGCTTGGTGCTGCGGGGTTTTTTATTGAGCCATACTCACGTACGAAGTCTTTTCAGCAGTCCTGCGCTGGAGGCATCGAGACGATCCATGTCCCCAGTTTGCAAGCGGCTCGTCATATCGTTGGCCATGACCTTGCCAAGTTGCACACCCCATTGATCAAAACTGTTGATCCCCCAGAGTGCACCACTGACAAATACCCTGTGCTCATAGAGCGCGATCAAGGCACCCAGACTGGCAGGCGACAGTTCATCGAGCATCAGCGTGGTACTGGGGCGATTGCCCGGCATATGACGGTGCCCGTCACTTTCTGCTTGTCCCATCATCAGGGCACGTGACTGCGCCAGGGCATTGGCCAATGTGATACGGTGTTGGATCTCCAGCCCGTGCGTCGCTTTCTTAACCACCAGAAACTCCACCGGAATGACATCTGTTCCCTGGTGCAATAACTGGAAATAAGCATGCTGACCATTGGCACCAAGTTCACCCCAAATCACGGGTGCCGTCTGGTAGGGCAAGCGCTGGCCATCAAGATCCACCGATTTACCGTTGCTTTCCATTTCAAGCTGCTGCAGGTACGCCGGCATTCGGCGAAGACCCCGGTAATAGGGGGCCACATTGCGGCTGGTGAAGCCATGAAAATTTCGATACCACAGGTCAAGCAATGCCAAACGGATTGGCAAATTTTTCTCCAGCGGTGCGCGCTTGAAATGCATGTCCATGGCATGTGCACCTGCCAGCAGGTCTCGGAAACCCTCGGGCCCGATTGAAATCGCAATCGGCAGGCCAATGGATGACCAGAGGGAAAACCGACCGCCGACCCAATCCCAAAAACCAAAACACTTTTCTATGCCGAATTGACGCGCCGCCTCGACATTGCTGGTGACAGCACAAAAATGCCTTGCCACCTGGGTTCCCCCCGCAGCCAAAAACCATTCCCGGGCTGATTGCGCGTTGGTGATAGTTTCATGGGTCGTAAAAGATTTGGACGCAACAATGAACAGTGTTGAAGCTGGACGGATCTGCTTCAAGACCGCACCGAGTTCCAGTCCGTCGATACTGGACACAAAATGGAACCGCTTTTTTTCAATTTTGTAAGCATCAAGCGCCTGAATCGCGACCACCGGTCCCAGATCAGACCCACCAATGCCGATATTGACAATATCGGTGATGGCTTCATCCTGTCGGACCTGTTCGGCATAGGAGAGCATTTGGTCCAGGGTTGCATGAACTTCAGAAATCGGGTGTCGCAGCGACTCGGGCAGGTCCTTTTTTTCTTTCGGCCAGCGCAGCAGGTAATGCATCACCGCACGTGCTTCGGTGGTGTTGATGGCACATCCTGCGAACATGTCCTCCCGACACTTCTCCAGCTCACACTGTTTTGCCAGGTCAAACAGTAAGTTTTGCGATTGATGATCGATCAGATTTTTCGAGAGGTCTGCAAAAAGGTAGGGCGCTTCTTGGCTAAAGGCGTTAAAGCGTCCAGGCTCCAACCCGAAAGCAGTGCGCAAGTCTTGTTGAGAGCCCTGATCTTCAAAATACGACTGAAGCCTGACCCAGGCTTGGGTTTCATCACATCGCAGCCGCTGCATCACTCAGGCACTCCTGATCAAATCAAGCAGCTTGTCTGTGTCGCTTGCAAAGCTGCGAATACCTTCGGTCAGCTTGTCCTGCGCCATGGCATCTTCATTCAGTCGGAACCTGAATTGCGGCTCATTCAAGGTTACCCGTTCAAGCGACTGATGTGCTGTTGCAGCCGGGTCGAGTGCAATGCTGAAATCAGAATTATCCTGCCCTAATTCGGCCAACAATTCAGGCGCGATCGTCAGCAAATCGCATCCTGCCAGCGCGGTAATCTGTCCGATATTTCGAAAGCTCGCGCCCATCACCTCAGTCTTGATGCCAAGGTGTTTGTAGTAGTCAAAGATACGCTTGACTGACTTCACGCCAGGATCGTTGATGCCCGAATTTTCGCTCTCAATCCATTTGGCTCCGGCCATTTTTTTATGCCAGTCATAGATCCGCCCTACAAAAGGCGAGATCAGCTGAACCTTGGCTTCAGCACAGGCCACCGCCTGCACAAATGAAAACAGCAAGGTCAGATTGGTCTTAATGCCTTTTTTCTCCAATACGCTGGCCGCTTGAATGCCTTCCCAGGTGCTGGCAATTTTGATAAGGACCCGATGTCGATCAACCCCTTCGGCCTGGTACATTTCAATCAGGCCCTCAGCCCTGGCGATGGTCTGATCGGCATCGAAGCTTAATCTTGCATCCACCTCGGTGGACACTCTGCCTGGAATCAGGCCGAGGATTTCACAACCAAACCTTACCAGCAACCGGTCCATCAATTCATTTTCTGATCGTCCTCGATATGCTTTGACCACCTCGGTGAGGAGCGGAGCGTATTCCCTTTTCTGTACCGATTTGAGAATCAGCGAAGGATTGGTGGTTGCGTCCTGGGGTTGGTATCTGGCTATCTGAAGGAAGTCGCCAGTGTCAGCGACCACTTTGGTGTATTGCTTCAGTCGTTCGAGTTGGTTCATGCACAAATTATCAGCGAAATAGTCGATGAGTCTGTCGAAAACTGACGCTTTCTAGCACTGGCTAGGGTGACTGAGCCATTTGCAAAGCACAAATAAAAACGCCCCACCAGAGGTGGGGCGTTTTCTGCTGTAAGAGCCTGACAATGACCTACTTTCACACGGGCATCCGCACTATCATCGGCGCTGAGGCGTTTCACTGTCCTGTTCGGGATGGGAAGGAGTGGTACCACCTCGCTATGGTCGTCAGGCATAACTTGTTGTCACCAAGAAAATCTTGGCAACCAATTCACAGAGCCGTATCAGCTTATTTTGAATGCGTCACTTGGCATAACAACCTTGATTGCTTTTGAATCAAAGTTATAGGGTCAAGCCGCACGAGCAATTAGTATCGGTTAGCTTAACGCATTACTGCG
>Ga0129333_10004080_pt1 | contig 13666 bp, 3 predicted proteins | sample CPB6_08_DNA_FD_94474 | JGI IMG/M metagenome (GOLD analysis project Ga0129333, IMG submission 94474) | Freshwater to marine salinity gradient microbial communities from Chesapeake Bay, USA - CPBay_Sum_0.6_0.8_DNA | ecosystem: Environmental > Aquatic > Marine > Coastal | place: USA: Chesapeake Bay... | reverse complement strand
TTTTGGAAGATGATTATGATATAATTGAAAAACGGGATAGAACCCCGTAAAAAGTTCTGATTTTCACAAATCAGGAGCAAAAAATGACTAAAAAAGTCGATAAAGACCAAAATTTTATGAAAAATCAGTGGGGAACTCAATATTTGTCAAGTGAATATGGTTGGGAGTCTAAAATTGAAAAGCAAAAGATGCTTCGTGAGATCGCAAATGACGATCTAACACCAAAAAAACATGATTTTTACCATCAAAACGAAATTCATGCACAAATTCGCAATGATGAGGACTATGATGATTGGGAATATGGAACTGAACCACTTTATGAATTCAAAAAACGCTAATAAATAATACAGATTTTATACATTCTATGCCTGTAGGACGGGTAAGTAAAGGATTTAAAGACATAAGTATGTCTTTTCAAACTAATCCTCTCAACTATGACCTTATTGCACTCAAAAATGAGTCTGCAATTGCTCGTTCTCTTCGCAATTTGGTGCTTACATTACCTGGAGAAAGATTTTTTAATGAAAATTTAGGTTCTAATATTAATCAGTCCCTTTTTGATAACATTGATGACATTTCCGCTTCAGTCATAAAGGATCAAATAGAGACCACGATTAATAATTACGAACCAAGAGTGAATTTAATTGAGGTAATTGTAAGTCCAAATTTTGATGATAATGAATTTAATGTTACAATCAACTATCGTATTGTAGGAATTGATGTTTTACCGCAACAGTTATCATTCGCATTACAGCCAACAAGATAAATGGCATTAGTTAATTTTACCAATCTAGACTTCGATCAAATAAAATCATCAATTCGTGAGTACTTAAGAGCGAATTCAAATTTTACTGACTATGATTTTGAGGGATCAAACTTATCCTCTATTCTTGATATTTTAGCATATAATACCTATATTTCCTCATACAACGCTAATATGATTAGCAATGAGGTTTTTATTGATAGTGCAACTCTAAGAGAGAATGTAGTTTCTCTTGCAAGAAATATTGGTTATGTTCCACATTCTCGTTCTGCAGCAACAGCAAATATATCCTTCTTTGTAGACACTACGGGAACCTCTCCAATTACGTTAACTCTTAAGAGTGGAGTGGTTTGCACGTCAAGCTCTTCTTTTGGTGGAGAAAGTTACTCTTTTATAATACCTCAAGATGTTACAGTTCCTGTGGTTGATAATACCGCAGTATTTGATAGCATTGATATTTACGAGGGAACTCTAATTGTTAATAATTTTACAGTAGACTCAAATAATCCAAATCAACGATTTATTTTAGATAATCCAAATATTGATACAAATTCGATTACAGTTTATGTAAGAAATACTGAAGCAAGTTCAGTAAAAAATAAATTTATTTTATCAGAAAATCTTTTTAATATAAACTCAGAATCTAGAGTCTTTTTCATTCAGGAAATTGAAGATCAAAGATATGAAATAATTTTTGGTGATGGTGTTTTTGGTAAAAAATTAGACAATCTTAATTATATTGAAGTTTATTATAATGTAACTAACGGTGAAGATGGTAATGGCATTTCTTCATTCAATTTTAATGGTCGTATTCTTAATAATAACGGAGCGGTGGTTACTTCTGGTATTTCTTTAATTACAACGAATTCAACATCACAGAATGGAAGAGAAACTGAATCTGTTGATTCTATTAAAAAATATGCACCTAAAAAATATTCTTCACAAAACCGTGCAGTAACAGCGTCTGATTATGAAACTATCATACCAAACATTTATCCAGAGGCAGAGTCAATTTCTGTTTTTGGCGGTGAGGATTTAACACCACCAAAGTATGGTAGAGTTTTCATTAGCATTAAACCGATTAATGGACCATTTGTTTCAAACCAAGTAAAGGATAACATTAAAAATTCTCTTAGAAAATATTCTGTTGCGGGAATTGTACCCGAAATAATTGACCTGAAATATCTGTATGTTGAGCCAGACATAACAGCATATTACAACCCAAGCATTAATTCTAATCCAGACTATTTAAAAACAATTATTCTTAATAATATCAATAACTATGCAGATTCAAAAGAACTAAACAAATATGGAGCTAGATTTAAATATAGTAAATTTTTGAAAATCATTGATGACTCTGAACCTTCAATTACGTCTAACATAACAAAGATAACTTTAAGAAGAGATCTTAGAGTCGAATTAAATAAATTTGCAGATTATGAAATTTGTTATGGAAATGAATTTTATTCAAAATGTGCAGATGGATATAATATTAAATCTTCAGGATTTACTGTTTCTGGAATATCCGGGACAGTATATCTTTCAGATATACCAGATTCAGATGGATTAACTGGAAGTATATTTTTCTTCAAACTGCAGGCAGCAACACAACCAATAATTGTTAGGAGTAAAGTTGGAAAAATAGATTATGTTAAGGGAGAAATAAAATTAAATCCAGTTAACATTATTAGTACTGTAAAAACTTCATTTTCTCAACCAATTATACAAATTTCAGTAACTCCAAAATCAAATGACATTGTTGGATTACAGGATTTATATTTGCAACTAGATATTAATAGCAGCAAATTAAATATGCTGACAGACACAATTTCTTCAGGTTCAGATACCTCTGGATCAACTTATAAATTTACATCAAGCTACAATAACGGAGATCTTGTAAGAATATAAACAAATGACAGAAACCAGAATCAAAATCAGTTCGATTGTCGAAAATCAACTTCCACAGTTTGTTAGGGAAGAATTTCCACTTGTATCGGAATTTTTATCTCAATATTACATCTCTTTAGAGAGTCAAGGTAATACAAGTGATATACTCCAAAATATCGATCAATATATTAAAGTCGATAGTTTAACAAACTTAGTTGAATCCACGACTTTAAGTTCCAATGTAACTTTTTTTGATTCTACGATTACAGTTAGTTCCACTGCAGGATTCCCCGATAGGTATGGTCTTTTAAAAATAAATGATGAAATTATTACCTATACTTCAAAAACTTCTACGACGTTTGAAGGTTGTGTTCGTGGATTTAATGGAGTTACTTCATATAAAGTAAAGGATGAATTAATATTTACTGAAACAGAATCTCAAGAGCATACTAGATTAGATTCTAATGGAGATCCCGTTAATGTTTTAAATTTAAGTGTTTTATTCCTCAAAGAGTTTTTAATTAAAGTTAAAAAACAAATTACTCCAGGATTTGAAAATAGAGAATTATATTCAGATTTAAATGAAAAACTTTTCATCAAACAATCTATAGACTTTTATTCCTCAAAAGGGACGGATAATTCATTCAAAGTTTTATTTGGTGCATTATACGGAGAGATCGTTGAAGTAATAAAACCAAGAGACTATCTGATTATACCTTCCAGTGCTCAATATAGAGTAACTTCTGACTTGGTTGTGGAGTCCATAGATGGAAATCCAGAATTACTAGTTAATACAACTTTATATCAAGATAAAACTAATTTTATAAATGCAGCGCAAGGAACAATTACTAAAGTTGAAAAAATAAGAAGAGGTGCTAAAGATTATTATATTGTAAGTTTAGACTATGATTATGATAAGGATATTTTACCAATAGGAAGTGTTTTTGGTAGTTTTACAATTCATCCTAAAACTAGGGTAGTTTCGACAATACTATCTGGATCAACAACTTTAGAAGTTGATTCTACTGTATCATTTCCAAATGAAAATGGCAGTTTAACTATTGATCTCGAAAATGGAACTTCTTTAAGTGTAACTTATACATCAAAAACATTAAATCAATTTTTTGGTTGCTCTGGGATTTCTCAAGATATTCCTAAAGCAACTGAAGTTAAATTGGATACTTTTGCGTATGGATATGTTGGTGTTGGAACTGAAAATCAAGTAAAAGTTAGAATATTGGGAGTATTATCTGAACTTGAAAAACCAGAAAAAACAGTTTTATATTCAAAAGAAGACGCAATTGAAATTAAAACCCTTGGAATTGATTTAAAGGAAGAAAAATATAATAATTGGTTTTTTAATTCCTCAGTAAAATATGAAGTTAAGTCTGTCGAATTATTAAACTCTTTAGATAGATCATACAGAATAGAAACTAATATTAATCATTCATTTAGAGTTGGAAATACTGCTACACTAGTTTCTTCAGTTGGTGAAGAATATACTGTTAATGTAATTTCATTTAACAATGAGAGATCACTTAATGTACAGTTAGGATCAGAAGTTTCTCTGTTAAATGAAACAATATCATATACAATTGAAAAAAATATATCTAAAGTATCGATAACAAACTATCCATCTTTAAATCAATATACCTCAAATGTACAAAATGTTTATTATGAGGATTCAGAATCATTTTACGTCGCCTCACCATCACTTCCATCATATCTTAATAAACCTCTAAACATTAGTGATAGATCAGTAGTTTTTAGTGGAAGTTTTTCTCCAGATGATCCTGCAGACTTATCTAAAGGAACTACAATAGAAATTGGAAAAAATCATGGATTTTACACTGGCGATTCTATTGTATATAAACCATCCGAAGAAAATACATTAGGAATAACCACTGGAATTTACTTCATTAAAAAGATAAGTAACACAAAAGTAAAACTTGCAAAAAGTAAAAGTAATATTTTTACCAACAATTTTGTATCCTTAAATGGAAGTGTTGTAAATGCTAAGTTTGAGATTACAAATTTTACTTATCAAGATTTTCAAACACAATTTTTAGAATCTCAAAAATTAGTTAGAAAAATTACTAACCCACAAAATGATTTAATTTTACATGAAACAAATCCCGGTTTAACGGGCATTTTAATAAATGGTGTAGAAATTTTAAATTATAAATCTACGGATGATGTTTATTATGGTCCTATTGAAGAAATTGTTGTTACATCTTCTGGCGATGGTTATGATATAATTAATACTCCAACCTTGGAGATTACGGATCCTATAGGATCTGGAGCTGAAGGATATTGTTCTATTATTGGTGGATTAAAAAGAATTGATGTTATAGATCCCGGATTTGATTACTTAGAAGAACCATCCATTAGCATAAATGGTGGTAATGGATTTGGAGCTAAAGCAAATGTAAAATTAATAAGTTTTGATCATTCTTCTGATTTTAATTCTCAAAACTCTGCAGGTTTAGTCCAATTAAATCCAACAAATACTATAGGATTTTCAAGTTTTCATAAATTTAGAGATAACGAGGAAGTAATTTATAATACTAATGGGCAAACATCAGTTGGTGGATTATCAACAAACTCAACATATTATGTTTCTGTTCAGGATGCCTATAATATAAAACTATATCCTTCTTTATCAGATTCCATATCCGGAATTAATACAATAGTATTGAACTCATACGGAACAGGAACACATTCCTTTAAGTCAGTAAATAAAAAGAAAAAAATAGGATCAATTACTATTGAAAACGAAGGATATGGATATCAAAATAAGTTAATCATATCAAATCCAACGGGTATTAATACATTTTCTAATACTATTGAAATACCTAATCATGGATATCAAAGCGGAGAAATTGTAGTCTACAATGCAACAGAAACTCCTGTAGGCGGTTTATCATCCTCAACTCCATATTATGTAACTACAATAGATAGAAATAAATTTAAATTATCTAAAATTGGTATTAACACATTAGGTGTTTCTACTTCTTTCTATTATGATACAGAACAGTATGTAGATTTAATTTCATCTGGAAGTGGAAATCATAAATTCAATTATCCAGAAATAACAGTTAAAATTAGTGGTAGAATTGGAATTTCAACACTTTCTGGACAGAATTATAATGCAATTATACAACCAATTTTTAGGGGAGAAGTTCAATCCGTATCTGTATATTCGAAAGGTGTAAATTATGGTGCGGAAGAAGTCTTAAATTATAATAGACAACCGACATTTAATTTGAATTCTGGATCTGGAGCTTCAGTAAGTCCAATAATATCAAAGGGACAAATTGTTGATGTAATTATTAAAAGTTCTGGGAGTGGATATAATTCCCCACCAGATATTAAAATCAATGGAGATGGTACTGGCGCGATTTTAATTCCAATATTGTCAAATGGATCATTAAGTGAGATTAAAATTTTATATGGAGGAAGTGGATATAATATTTCAGACACTTCAATAGAAGTTATTGCATCTGGAAAAAATGCAAAATTTGAAGCTAAAATCAAATCCTGGAAGGTCAACTTAGTAGAAAGGTTAATACAAAATTCACAATCATTAGAAAGTTCTCAAATATTTGATGATGATGGAATTTTAGCATCTGGATTAAATAGTAAATATGGATTACAGTACACTCATGCATATGCACCAAGATATCTAAGATCTTCAGTTCAAGGAAAAAGAAGTCGAGATGGTGCCGTAGTTTTTAGTCCAGATTTACAAATAATCGATAATAAAGAGTTTACGCCACCATTATCATTAAGAGCACATTCCCCCATAATTGGGTGGGCATATGACGGAAATCCAATTTATGGTCCATATGGATATTCAAATAAAACCGGTGTAGGAGCTCAAATTAAAAATTTGGTTTCTGGATATGAGTTATTATTACAAAACGACCGTCCAAGTACTTCGATTTATCCAAAAGGATTTTTTGTTGAGGACTATGTTTATACTGGAGTTGGTGATTTAGATGAAAATAATGGTAGATTTTCTGTTACTCCAGAGTATCCGAATGGTGTTTATGCTTATTTTGCAACTGTTAACAATGATGTAGAATCTTCTGGCATATTTTTAAATTATAAGAGACCTATTTTTCCATATTTAATAGGAAATTATTATAAATCAAAACCAGTAGACTTTAATTTTGAAAGTAAATCAAATCAAGATGAAATTGATATAAATCAAACAAATTGGTTAAGGAATACAACTCCATATAGTATTTTAGAAAATCAAAATTCATACCAATATCTTTTAAATCCAAATAGTATCAAAAAACAAACTTCTTTTGTTAAATCGACGTTATTTGGGTCTATTGATGCTATTGGAATTGTTACTGGTGGAAATAATTATAAAGTAGGAGATAAAATTGTATTTACTGGAAATAATAATGAAAGGGCAAATGCAAAGGTATCCTCGTTAGAAGGAAAGTCAGTAACTCAGATTAGTGTTGCTACATCCTCATTTGCTAATGTTAAATTTTATCCATTTAATCAAAAGTTTATAGGATTTACCACTGTTCCCCACAATTATTCGACTAATGATTTAGTTACATTTACTGGAAAATATGACTATGAAAAGTCCGGGACTATAACAGTATCTAATAACAACTTAACTTTATCAGTTGGTGTGGGATCTGCACTCTATACTGGAATAGTCACATACTTTAACGTATTTGGAAATCTAAATTATCCTTCTATTAAAGAAAATGACATCTATCAAATAGGGAATGAGGAGATTAAGATTTTAAATATAGACAAAGAAACATCAAGAATTAGAGTTCTTCGTAATCAAAATAATACAATTGGATTAGTATCTTATAGATCTGGTATTGCACTCACTGAAAAAACTAAAAAGTTTACTATTAATTTTGGAATTTCTACCTCTTATAATTTTGATATTGATAGAGAATTTTATTTTGACCCTAAAGAATCTGTGGGATTAGGAACAACCTCAGGTGTTGGTATTGTAAGTACTCTTTATTTCTCAAATCCGGGAGTAGGAATAACTCAACTCACAATTCCAACTCAGTCAATTTATATCAAGGACCATAAATTAAATACTGGAGACTCTTTAGTCTATTCATCAAATGGGGGAACAACAATATCAGTTTCTGCTGATGGATCTTCTAGTTTTCAACTTGCGGATAAATCAATCGTTTATGTTGCAAAACTGTCCAATGATTTAATTGGAATATCAACAATTAAAGTTGGTTTGGGGTCAACAGGAACATTTGTTGGTGTTGGATCTACTGTTGGAGGAATTTTATATTTTAACTCAGTAGGTACAGGAGATACTCACAGTTTTAAGACAAACTATAGTAATAATTTAGAGGGACAAATCTCCAAAAATGTAGTGACTGTCTCTACGGCACAAACACATGGATTATCTCTTTTAGATCAAGTATCTATTAATGTTAAATCTGGACTATCAACAACATTCAATATTAAATATAATGACTATAATAGAAGAATGGTTGTTAACCCCAAGTCCATTTCATCTATTGATGTCGATAACAATTTAATTACAATCAATAATCACAATTATTATACAGGACAAAAAGTTTCATATACCTCGGCTACACCGTCTGTAGGATTGGAAAATGAAAACCTATATTATGTTGTTGTTATAAGTCCAAATACAATAAAGTTATCTAACAGTTATTATCAAGCAACAAAAGTAAATCCAGAAGTTGTTAATATATCATCATCTACTTCCGGAACTATTTCGGCAGTTAATCCACCGTTAAAAACTATTAAAAACCAAAATATTATTTTTGATTTATCGGATTCATCTCTTTCATTTATTAATGATTTTGTATCATATTCGGCATTTGACTTTAAAATTTATAGTGATGAAGAATTAATTCACGAGTTTGATTCATCTGGGTCATCTTCAACTTTTGAAGTTGTAAAAACAGGTAGGATTGGAATTGACTCTACTTGTAAGGTTACTTTAATAACAAGTGATAAAACTCCAAGTAATCTTTATTATAACTTGGTTCCCATTAATCTTAATTTAAGTCCACAGATTAAAAAAGATATTTTTAGAGATAATGATGTTCTCAATTCTAATAAGATTATAATAACAGAAAGTGGTTATAATGGAAATCATGTCGTTGTTGGTATTTCTTCAACAACATTCAAATATAACATTTTAGAAATTCCAGAAACTTCGCAATATTCAGAATCTGTAGAGTACTATACAAACTCTTCTAGTGCTAGTGGACCCATTAAAAATATTTTTATAAGTAATAAAGGACGATACAAAAATTTACCAGGGATATCCTCTATTGTTTCTAATAATGGTAGTGGTGCGGTTTTAACTCCATCATCATCTACAATTGGAAATATTAAAAGTACAGAAATAGAAAACATTGGTTTCGATTATTCTTCGGATAGAAGCGTTAGACCTAGAGCAAAACTTCCAGAAATTTTAAATTTAGAGTCTTTAAGTACCTTTGATTACATAGGAATTTCATCTTTCGGAAAAAATTATAGTTTTATACCAAATTTAGTAGTAATAGATGGTTTAACAAATAAAGTCATCAATGATATTCAACTTTCATATTCTTTCAACGATTCAAAAGTTACTATCATCAAAAATAGTAAGTCTATTAATAATGTTACGCCAAAGATTATTCCAACTAATAATTCTAATGGAATTGGAATTACCTTTATTCAATTTAATGAAACTACAAAAAATGTAACTGTAAGTTTGGGTGCAAGTTTTAGTGATCCTGAAGATTTTCCATTTAATGTTGGGGATAAAGTATTAATTGAAGGTATTAGTGTTGGGATAACAACCACAGGAAAGGGGTACAATTCATCAAATTATAATTATCAATTATTCACTATAACCTCAACTGATCCAAACATCGGAGGAACTGGCGGAAGCATAGTTTATAATTTATCATCATATCTTAAGGGTGACGAGTATCCTGGCAATTTTGATGTGATTTATTCTAATGGTCAGGTAATTCCAGAAAAATATTTCCCCATTTTTAATCCAGTTCTTAAAAGAGTTGACTTCTACAATGGCGAACCAGTTTACTCCAATGCTGCAAATGGAGTTGTTATAAATTGGGATTCAACCAATCAATATTTAAAAGTTTCGACAAATCAAGATTTTGTTGTTGGTGAATTAGTAACGGGAGAATCTTCTGGGACAGTTGGAGTTATTAAAAATATTATCCGCAATGATACATCATACAAAATTGACTCCTTTTCAATAGTAAAGAAAGGGTGGAATAATGAAACCGGATTCTTAAATAATGATTTTCAAAGAATTCATGATAACGATTATTATCAATATTTTTCATATTCTTTAAGATCTAAAAAAGACATATCAATTTGGGATGATGCAGTTAGTACTTTAAATCATACATCTGGATTTAAAAAATTCAGTAACTTAATAGTCGAATCAACTCCAACTATTGTGGGTATTGGATCCACTATTCAAGATTTTGGAGATTTTAGTGGTCTTGCTGATCTGTCAAATGTAATTGATTTAAATTGTGTTAATGATTTTGACTTAGTAAGAGAAAATAATTTTTCAATAGATGGTACAACTAGATCCAATGAAATATACTTTAATTCCAGATTTTTACAAGATTATATTGAGTCTGTTGGGAATAGGGTTTTAATAATAGATGATCTTTCTGAGAAATTTAATAGTAATCCAAGACTTACTGAATTCAGTGTAGTTGATTCATTTATTTTGGATGAATTTAGATCTAAAAAATATTTTGCAGTTATTCAAGATAAAAGATTTTTAAATGAAAGTCAATTTAGTTTGATGTCTATGATTCATGATGGCACCGTTGGTTTTATAAACCAATATGGTGTTGATACAGAAACTGATTTGGGATTTTTTGATTTTAGTGTTAGTGGTGACAGAGGAAATGTTGTATTTTATCCAACAAAACCTCTACTTAATGATTATTATGTTAAGTTAGTATCTTTTTCCTTAAGTGACTCTATTAGTGGGGTTGGTACAACAAGTTTGGGCGATGTGGTTCAAATTAATACTGGAAATTTAAGTATTCCTCAAGGAACTAGTTCAGCAATATCTGTTGTTGGAATAGCATCCACATATAGATCATCCAAAGTTCTGGTTCAAATCGGATCTACAGATTCATTATATTATGAATATGATGAAATTATATACATTCATGATGGAAATCAAGTTTATATTTGCGACTATGGTCAAGTCACGACTGATAGTTTGTTGTTAAACTCATCCTCGGGCATCGGAACTTATAATGCTTACATATCTGGAAATGATGTTATAATCGACTTAATACCAAATGAAACCACAACCGTCGATTATACTGTTAACACATTTAATGTTTCTATATCAAATACAAATGGAAGTGGTATAGGAACTCAAGTGATAGGTGGAAGTTCTATCGTTTCGACACAAACTTCGATTGCATCATCAACGTCTCCAGTTCCAGTTATTATATCCTCTTATTCTAATTTAGACTATAATGGTTCATATTCTATAATTGCAATTGAAGACTTAACTAATTCCCAATATCAAACCTCAGAATTTTTAACACTAGCAAATTCTGAAGCATCTCATTATAGCGAATTTGGACTTATCCAAACAGATTCGCCAGTTGGGATTATTACTTCAGGAATTTTCGGAGATATAACCAATATTTATTTTACTCCATTAGAAAATATTGATACTGAGGTTAGAGTTTTTCAACTTAATGTTGGATTGACTGATTTATCTGCTGAAGTATTGCTAACAAATGGTGCTATACGTTACAAATATGGGGAGTATACTGGTACAAATAATGATATTAAGAAAAAATTTGATTTAACACATAAAAGTCTTCCAATTTTTAGAAGATCTTTTGATGCAACTTCTCCGTCTATAGTAAATCTTACAAAAAATTCGATTAGAATACCTAGACATTTTTATCAAAATGGGGAGGAAATTGTTTACACATATCCAACTACAGGACAACCAATAGGAATAGCAACCACAACAATACCAGGAATTGGATCAACCGACAGGTTACCTTCATCATTATACATCGTCAAACTCAATGATTTAGAGGTAAAAGTTGCTGCTTCTGCTTCAGAAGCTCTTAAAACAATTCCCAAGACATTGGATCTAACTTCACTAGGAATAGGAAATTCTCACGTTTTTACCTGTAAAAATGCAAATAATAAATCATTAATTAGTATCGATAATGTAATACAATCACCTCTCACATCAACTGCAAGTACAACAATACTATCTGACAATATTACTGCTTTTGATTCTTCAATATATGTTTCTGACACTACTTCTATATTTGGCGGAGACTTAATTAAAGTCAATAATGAGATTATGAGAGTTATTTCGGTTGGTATTGGAAGCACTAATGCGATATCAGTATTGAGATCTTGGTTAGGTACAGAAACAACATCACACACGTCCAACACCCTAGTAACAAAAGTTCTTGGAAATTATAATATAATTGATAATACTATTCATTTTGCCGAAGCTCCTTATGGCAAAGTCCCTATCTTAAATCCATTAAATAGACCAGATGAGGTTGATTATGTAGGAATAGTTACAAGTTCTACTTTTACTGGTAGAGTGTTTTTACGAAATGGTATTCCTAATACAACTGCAGAGGCATATTCTAAAAATTATATTTTTGATGATGTATCGGATCAGTTTGATGGAGAAATTAAAATCCTCACTTTAAAGTCTAATGGATCAAATGTCGTAGGCGTATCCACTGATAATTCGATTGTTTTAGTCAATAGCATATTCCAAACTCCAAACTCTGCATTTTCAACTACAAATAATTTCAGTTTAAATGAAAGTGCAGGAATAACCTCAATAACATTTACGGGTAATTCAAAAACAACAACTTACGATGTTAATACTGCAAGTATACCTAGAGGTGGAGTTATTGTTTCGGTAGGTTCTACGGAAGGATTTGGATACCAACCATTAATTTCAGCTGGAGGGACTGCAATTGTTTCCTCTGCTGGTACAATACAATCTATTAGTATTGGAAATAGTGGATCTGGATATCGAGTAGGCATTCAAACCGTTGTTAATGTTGGTGTTGCTACGTCAAGTGTAGGAATACCAAATATTGAGTTTATTGGAACTGCTGCAGTCAGTAATGGAAACGTTATTAGTGTGTCTATTACTAATCCAGGATCTGGATATACTTCATCGAACCCACCAATTGTAATTTTTGATGATCCACTATCCTATACAAATATTCCACTCATCTATAGTTCTCAATCAAATGCTGGAGTTGGAACAGGAGCTTCTGTTGATATTGTTGTCGGACAAGGTTCTAGCGTAATTTCATTTGAGGTTAAAAATCTTGGATATGGATATAAACAAAATGAAATTCTGACGGTTTCAATTGGAGGAACAACTGGAATACAAACAAATAATACCTCAGGTTTTTCAGAGTTTCAACTTACCGTTGATAAGGTACAATCTGACACCTTTGCATCCTGGACTGTAGGAAGTCTTAAAGTCATCGATCCTATTAAATCCTTATTTGATGGCAATAGAAGATCATTCCCACTCAAAATAAACAATGAAGTTTTAACCATTAGGTCTAGAACAGGGTCTGAAATTGAAGTTAAAGCTACGTTGTTGGTGTTTATAAACGATATCTTACAAGTTCCAGATAAAAGTTATATTTTCAACGGTGGAAGTGTAATAAGATTTACCGAAGCTCCAAAAGAAGGTGATACTTGTCAAATTCTTTTCTATGGTGGTACTGAGGGTGTAGATACTCGCAATGTAGATATTTTAGAAACAATCAAAGAGGGTGATGATGTAACAATAAAGAGTGATTTAATTAGATTAGAACAAAATGAAAGATTAGTGACCGATATCATTTCAACTGATGCAATCGAAACGAATTTATATGATGGACCTGGAATAACACAAGATGAAAATTTATTCAGACCTTTAAAATGGTGTAAGCAAAGAAATGACATTGTTAT
>Ga0129333_10004079_pt1 | contig 13666 bp, 21 predicted proteins | sample CPB6_08_DNA_FD_94474 | JGI IMG/M metagenome (GOLD analysis project Ga0129333, IMG submission 94474) | Freshwater to marine salinity gradient microbial communities from Chesapeake Bay, USA - CPBay_Sum_0.6_0.8_DNA | ecosystem: Environmental > Aquatic > Marine > Coastal | place: USA: Chesapeake... | reverse complement strand
GAACTGACGACCTTCAGGTTATGAGCCTGACGAGCTACCGCTGCTACTACCACGCGATATAAAGTAACTACCCATTACCCCTCGTCACCATCCAAGTCATGCTCTGGTTGAACATGGGTAGTATTATTTTTAAAGAACTAATTTGAAAAAAATGTCCCACAAACATACGGAAACTTTTTCAAATAACCAAATTTGTGGGACTTTGTATCAAGATTTTTCAATCTTGTGTTTTGGGAGGTGGAATTCCCAAAACGGTTTTGGGGTGTTCGTCCTCTCGGACATGAACATATAAATATACGAAAAATTACCAAAAGTAACCCATAAACAAAAATTATTTTAAAATAATTTCTGCGAGTTTGTGCATGTAATCTCCTGTATTCTCAGCCCTAATGTCATCAGCTGAAAAATAATCCCACTCGGTATGTTCTTCACCGTCAATAGCGTTGGCTAAATCAGGTTCGATAGGTTCTTCAACGTTGAGGAGATAAACATACATAAGTCCTTTGACCTTTTTACCATCTCTTGTGTGACGTGGTATGAGACCTATGAATGTAATTTCTTTGTCATCGATATCAACTGCGGTTTCCTCGAAAAATTCTCTTTTCGCACCCTCCTGAGTTGTTTCATTTTCTTCTAATTTACCGCCAGGAATGGACCACATACCCGGGAAAGAACCTTGATTATTTCTCTTACACAGTAAAATTTTATCCTTACACTTTACCATGACGCCGACATACCTTTGTTGTTTCATTGTATTTATTAAATATGAAAGTTAAAATTAACGAAAATTATTTTAATGTCAAAGTTTTAACCGATACTTATTCTCAATCTATCGGCATGATGGGGAAAACTTTCGATGAATCGTTCAACGGTTTACTTTTCCTCATGGGTGGAAAATCCCAATGCTTTTGGATGAAAAACTGTATCATTCCTTTGGATATAATAATGATAAAAAATAACGTAATTGTAAATATCCATCACAATTGTCCACCTTGTTACGAGGAACATTGTCCCTCATTTTGTGGGAACGGAAACATAGTTTTAGAAATCGATGGAGGTAAATGCGAAGAATTGGGAATTAATCCTGGTGATTCGGTAGAATATATTCTCTAAACTAATTCTGAGTTTTGTTTTTCTGATTGTATTTTCTCTTTCAACTTGTGATAAAATTTGTCTGCAAGTTGTTTCATAAATTTTATATAAGGGACGTCTGGTTTGTCAGGTTGATACCTGTATGGGTCTTCAGACGGTCTATTCCTTCTACCAAGATAATTCAAACCTGAAATATTTGTAATACACTTATGTCCACCCGAATTAGCTTGTATAAAATCCCACATGTTAATTCCTATCTTATCAAGAACTTGTTTTTCTTGTTCACTTAATTCAGAAAATGGCTTATTCATGATTGTCCTGACATTGTCCATAATAGCAGGACCACCATCTAACATTTCTATTTTACCCCCGAAGAGTGCATCGAAATCTCTGAATGTAAAACCAACACTTTCGGGACCTGCCGATATCTCACTAATCCACTTTACAGTTGAAAGAGGTATGACTCTTTTTTTAAGACTACCTTCGTACTGGGAAAGGACCTCCTGTGCCATTTCACCTAAATTTACACCTTTAAGTTGTCTATCTTTCTTAAAAGGATTACAAGAGACCTGTAGTAACCCCAACGGCCACATCAAAATTAAAAAGTCTGCATCGGGATTAAGTCTAAATGGAGTGTATCTATCGTAAGACCCTGTTTTCATACTGCCTGCTCCATACTGATAAATTATACCATCACTCACATGTGTCTTTGGATAATTTTTCATTTGTTGAACATAATCGTTCGAACGTTGTTGTAAAACACCCACATCCTCCGCATTCGTTTCTTTCATCCATTTCTTAACGTTATTCAATATTGAAAATAAAGAGGGTTCTGAATTCATAACGATTCCTTCCATAAACCCTTTTCTATTTTTGAAAGCTAACAAGAGTTTGTTGACCACCAAACCCATCAACATTTTGTTCTTCTGTAAACTTTTATCTTTATCGACTCTGAAGATGTAGTTTACAACTTCTTCAGGTGTAACATTCTGTCTGAGAAAATCGGCTGAGTCTACTGTGCTTATCAGTAATATGTCTGAACTTGGAAATAAGTCTCTCGGAGAAACTATTTGTGATATGGTTTCGACATTTGAACGGGCTTGTCTGAACGATTTCGAAGCCCCTGCTTCTGCCCCAACTTGTCTATCATGGTGGTCAGTATGTATTTTGAACATGGGTTTACCGTGAGCAAAATCTACAAGAACCGGCATCGTATCACCTTCTGCATCATTTTTCTTCACCGCAAATTCCTTGTCACCATATTGTATAATGTGAGCATCCACAACATCAATACCATTATCTTCAAGGTATTTTTTCATTGCAATTGCTGTAGTCACACCATCTAAGTCTTGGTGAAAATAAATTTCGGCTTTGGGATATCTTTTCCTCAAAGCCGAAATGTCTCTTAATCCTGTCTCTTGAATTAATCTTTTCATAACTTAACTGAACCAACCTGGTCTGTATTCGTCATCCCAAATTTTATACCATTCAGGCTTATTTTCTTCCAAAGCGTCTTCAGTTTCTTTACCCCAAATACCATCAACTGGATACATATTCAACATCGATTGTAATTTCATAATAGCTTTCTCAGTTTGAGAATTACGTCCAGTCAATCCGTCAACTTTTAATTTAGCATTTAAAATTCTTTTATCGTTGAGGAATTTTTGGACTGCAAGTGTGAATTTATAATTTTCACTTTGCTCTTCAATTACTCTCTTAACTATTCTTGTCAAGTCAGATTCCGTAAGTTTTACAATTTTCTTCATTAATACTTAAGTGTTAAAAGATACTTTGATTTGTTTATAACCGCCAACATTTCGTCTCTGAGGTTAAGTAAGTCAGTGTCGTATCTTGGGTCTAATTGGTCTGTTAGGGATACAAAAAACTCAGTAATTCCGTCCATGAATTTTTGTATACTCAAAGCGGCGATGTCTTGAAACATTATCGCAAATTCTGAATCAAACGTAGGCCTACCATATTTACCCATCATTACCTCTGTAAATGAGTCGATGAGGTCATCGAGTCCTTCATATATTTCACCGTAGGTTCTGTGTTTTGCATCTCCAAAGGTCTGCCAATGTAAAAATCTCCATTGGGTTTGGATTTGAACTAATTTAAGTATAATTTCTTCTGTCATGTATCAAGTTTTAAACTCCAGGTAATGGATTCAATTGTCCTGTAAACAAATTTTTCAAAAAATTAGCGAATGGGTCTTTATCTTCTGGTTTGCTTGGTGTTGCTTGGGTTTGAGTTGAAGTTGTTTCTGTCTCACCACCCATTTGTTCTCTTCCAAATTGGTCCTCGAAGTTTTGTTTTGCTTCAGGTGTTTGATTGTATTCCTCGACTTTTTTTGCAAATTCCTCTTCTCCCATATTCTTAGCCAATTCCTCAGCACCAACCCAGTTACCTATACCTATGTAATCAAGGAAACCTAACCACCATTTTGTTGATTGCATTAAAATTCTCAATCTTCTTTGGCCAGGACTTCTAAATAATCTAGGAATTCCCCCAAAGAATACATTTGTGAAAAATCCAGGCTTGGTAAGTGTTGCAGGGTTAAATACTTTTTGGGTTTTGAGGTAATTTTTAAGAAGTTCTACGTCTTTGACCGTCGCGGTTCCTTTTTGGAAATTTTTTGCAAGAACTCCGGCTCTTTTTTGGAACATCGCCCCTTTCTTACCCGCATTACTCAAAAGTTGGAAATAACTTTTAATTGTGTTTTTCATACCCTTAAATGGTCCTGCGGGAAACTCATCGAGAGTTTTCAGTATCTTATCACCCATACCTCCCCCCATTTTTTTCAGGAAACTTCCAATAACACCAGGTTCTTTGGCTAATTTTTCGATAGTCTCTTGAGCTGCTTTATACTCTTTACTACCTACAGCAGCACCCTTAGACATTTTGATTGCAGATTCCAAAGCTTTTACTGAAGGGCCACCAATCTTTAAAGCACCTAGAACAGGTTTCGCAATAAGGTCACCAGCATAAGGTATTGCACCAATAATAGTAAGAATTCCAAAAAGTGTGTCTCCTTGGATAAAATAAGAGGTTGCGTTGATAATATCTATAATAGGAGTCGGGTCAAAAATACCCAAGATGTCCATAACCGTATTATACCAAGCTTCTTTGAGAAGACCTTTTTTATGTGGATAAAAAGCCTCCAAACAGTCCACAACGAATTTTTTCTCCTCTTTTGAAAAGTTGTTCCAATTTTGTTCTGCTAACTTGATTTTCGCATCCAAAGAAATGTGCTCATGAATAATCATAAGTTGTCTCGGAGATATAATATATTCAGACATCGAAAAGGTTTTCAATAAATATCCATTAAATGAAAAAAGGGGTTATTCACCCCTTTAGTCTTCAAGATTAAGTTTTAATTGATTTTTTTTGTCAATGAACTGTTGAACTCTCCTTCGAGCAACCTCACAATAGTTTTCACTTATCTCGATACCAATCCATCTTCTGTTCCCCAAAACAGCCGCAACCAAAGTAGTTCCCGAACCACAAAATGGGTCTAAAATAAGGTCATTTCGGTAGGTTAGAATCTTCATTGCCTTCATCGGAATATCGATAGAAAATGTAGCTTTCGTCATTTGTTTTGTATCTGCAAAATAAGACCATTGTCCATAAACCAAATCCATGAACTCTTTCTTTTGTTCTTCGGTATACAGAGTCTTTTTCTTTTTTGTGCCATCTTCTTGCTCAACCTCATCAATCACCCCAACCCACTCGGGTTCACCCTTAACTTTCTTAATGTGTTTATTTTTATAACATAATAAAACACACTCTTTGGGATTATAAATGTATGGTGCAGATGGGGACATCCATGAACCCCACGCGGTGGTCTTACTTCTATGTGGTGATTGTTCATCAAGGTCAACCAAACCATAGAATTTGAAACCAATCTTCTGCATAATTGACCACATCTCAGATATCATGAAAATTCTACCACCTTTATCTTGTCGATTGATTTCATAGGGAACATTGAGTGCAATTCTCCCATCGTCCTTAAGTAATCTATAAGCTTCTGTTAACCAATTTTCTGAGAAAACTTTATAATCTTCGAATTTCATATCATCATCGAAAGAGTCATAATCGATTCCAACACCATAGGGTGGAGAAGTAACAATTAAATCTATTGAGTTTTCGGGAAGTGTTTTCATTACTTCGACACAATCACCTTGGTATATTTTGTTGGTTTCCATTATAATTTTCCCTCCTGTTTCATTTGTTCTCTAATTTTAGTTGCTGATATGTCTGAGACTTCTTGTGGTGGTATATGTTCAATAATATCATACCCGACACCTCTACCGAAATTAACCGACTCGATATCAGGTATAATCATAACCTTTACTTTCTCATCGGTCAAATATTTCCAAAGTTCTTTTTTTATGTTGGCTTCTACTTCTTGTGCTTTGAAGGGGTTTTTCTCGTCAGGTGCAATATCCCTTATACATATCAGAACATTTTTACCTTCGTTTAATCTTTGGTCTATTAACCACTTGTGACCCGAATGCCAAGGTTGCCACCTACCGATAAACATCGAATATTGTTTAGCCCCTGTGTTTTTGAGTTTCGGGTCTCCCTCAACGTGGATTTTGTGCATAATCTAAAACTTTGAATACGGATTCTTCTACGAACTCATCGGTGGTATCGATACTTAAGAAATTTTCTGTTGGTGGTTCGTATTCTTTAACGAAAAAATCTTCTCTCCCTCTTAATTCAGTTGTATGTATGTAAATTTCGAATAGATTTTGTCCCATCTTTTCTTTGAACTTTTCTCTTTGGTCTTTGTAGGGTGAAACTAAAGAAACCACCACATCTTTTCCTTTTTTGTGTAAAAATTCTGCAATTTGTTGAGCAAGTTCAATATTTTTTCGCCTTCCTTGTTCTGAATAATCTTTATTATCAAACAAATCCCTTAGGTCATCACCATCTATGTGAAATACACCAGGTTTATCCCAAATAATTCTTTTACAAATTGTTGTTTTACCTGAACCAGGTTGTCCTGTAAACCAAATAATCATTTCTCTAAATTTTTAATTTTTCTGTCAAGATAAAAGGCAGCCTTTTTCAAATCTTCCAATTCTTTCGATGGGTCTTTTTTTCCTGCTCTGGCTACGTATTTGACAACGTTAAATAAATAAGCATCTTTATCTAAGTTCCAAGCTTCACAAACTTTTATTACTTCATAAGTGTTTTCTGCCCCACCATAATGCTGTGGCCCATTTACCATATCATTCATAATAGTAATTTCTAATTCTTCCATGAGTTTTTATCATAGTTAAATTTTTCAAAATATTGTATATGACCATAATAAACTAAATCTGCAATGTCTTGGTCATAAAAATTTTTCATTTCGAGAGAATTTTTCCTTTTATTCGGAATTGAATTAACTAGTTTTAGTAATTCTTTATTTTTAGCATATTGACTTGTGGCAATAAAGGGGATTTTCATATAATCTTCATATGCACTTTCAACACGAATAATGTAATCAGGGAATCTCTCCGAAAAATCGAAATAAGGTTTCATGTTTTGTAGTGGTGTCATCATTTTTCTTTCCAAAACTTTTAAAAAATCTTTTTTGTTACCATTTGGGTTTTGAGCATATTCGGAAAATATTCGGTGATATGGATTCCTAACAGTTAAAATAAAAAAATAATCTTCGTGACCCTCAAAGAAACAAGGAACATGATGTTGTCCAGGAGAAGTTTGAGTGAAATCAATAATATTATTTTTAACTAGATAATTTTTGAAACCAAAATTTTCTGTAACCCCCATAGCTAAGGTTGTCGCACATTTCGCTTGTAACCAAATAAAAGCTTTGTGTTCTCGCGAAAGACGTATGAAACACCTATCAGTCGTGAGATGAGTGTTCATTATTTTTTTTCCCCCATTTATTTTCCATGTACTCGATATATCGGTGGGTCTTATTACCATTGTATAACATCCACGCGAAATAGTAATCAAACCACCAATCGAGTTTTTTGAAAACTTTATTCATCATCGTCTTCATCTTCGTCATCTTCTGATTCTTCATCTTCATTTTGAATATAAAAATCCTCACCGTTTCCAGTGTCTTTATGCCAATGGTCACCATTGTCTTCAACTTCACCATCCTCCACCATTTCTAAGGCTTGCTCTTCGGTCTCAGCCTCTACGGTATAGGTAACGTATTCATCAATGGTCCGAACACCAACTACTGTATATTTTTTCATAAATTAGGAAAGTATTTAACTAACGCCTCAAGTTTATCATCAGCATCCACTAACATTTGAAGTGCTTCTTCAGCGTTTTTGTAAAAGTCTCCTGTAGAGTGGTCACCAATACCTGCTGCATGGTTCGATAATAATTCCAAAGTCAAAAGTGCTTTGGCTTTCTGTGCCTCAGCTTCAAGCTCAAGCATTTGGATTAAATGTTTTCTCACGTTTGCCATTATTGTTTGTTTTTATGTTTTTCGGAACGTTGTCCTTTTTTATAAGGTTTCTTATCTAACTGGTCAGTAGCTTGTTCAGTTACTTGCTCTATTGGTTTAGATTTACGAGTTTCTTTCTTCCACTCGGACTTTGCCACATAAGCCCAATAATTTCCAACCATGTTGTTTGCTGTCTTGTCGTCAACTCTCTTAATTGTCCCAACAGAAACATCTTTAGTTTCCTTGATTGCTTTGATACACTTCATTGGTTTTTTCCTCCATGTTTGATTTAATAATATTGATTATTTCTGTATTTGTGTGCCCTTTTTTGAATAACTCGTAGATTTGACTACTCACATCATCTTCGAATATAAGAACATCACTTTTGCCGTAATAGTTTTTTAAATCGTCATTTTTCAATGCTCTAATTGAAAATTCAGAATTAACATATCTTTTGTTGAAACCCATAAAACAAAGATAATAAAACTATGGAGTAGAGTCAAAGGAATTTATCTTATCCAAATTGACAATTTGATAGACGTAAGCAGTTACTTTTCTTTTGAGTATAGGAACTAGAGTTTGGTCCATGGGAAAATTTTGATTACACCTTGCTTCGAAAATTGGAAAATACTTACAATTCTCATCGTTTTTCCAAGTTGAATGGCTCTCAATTATTTGTAATAAGGTAACATCATTTGGGGGACCCTTATAAATTTCTTTTATGTGGGTTTTGTGATTCAAAATTTCATTCTTAGTTTTTTTGATTTCATATTCCCAAACGTAAACTTGTTCGTCGAACTTTCTGTAGAAAAATATATAACCACGACCTGAACCGATTGAGTCTTTATTTTTTTTTAAAGAAACGTCCAAGTGGTCGTAAGCTAAATTCCATATGGATTTAGCAACATTGAAAGAGTCATAAAGTTTTTGTTCAGAAAATTTCAAGGTTTTTTGAAGTTCTTCCGATTCCTGAGTCGTTAGGTTTCTAGGTTTTTTTGGGACCAATTCTTTCATTAATATCTCATCATCACAAGATTCAAATTTTTTTTCTGTCAATAACAGAGTGTTTTCCTTTATCATCGACTGTAGATTTGCAAGATGTAAGGATATTTCGACAAAATCAGGATATATTTCCAAATTGTTGAATCTTTGTTCGCATTTTTGTAAATAATCAAGCAAAGTATACTTGTTGAATTCAAAATCGACAGGTTCTTTTAACATCCACTCTGGATTCAACTTGAAAGATATTTTTTTCCTTTTAGGCATGTTGGAATTATAGTTATTTAAATGATTTAATCAATTCTCATGACCCAATACAGATTATTTAAAACTTTTACTTCATCAATATTCCCATCGTAGTTATTTAAAACGTGACCATAACCATCAGTATCAACAACATCACTTATTAAACTTTCTTCATCAACAAAATCATTATAATCCACACCCATGTTGTCGAGATACTGTTTTGGGTCATCTCTAACATCATCGACCAATTCATCTAGTTTATCTCGAAGAATTTCTTCAGGAAATTCTCCTTCAGGGTCGTCTTTAATACTTTCTATTTCCTGTTCCATTTCAGTAATCATTTCTTCTACTTCTTCGATTTCTGATTCCAAATCTAAGTCTGATTCCGAGTATTCATATATTTTATCACGAAGCTGTGAAATTCTAAGTTCGTATATTCTTATACTTTCTTCTTGGTTTGCAGTCAGTTCTCTCAGTGATTCGTCCAAATAAACCTCAGGATTATCATAGAGGTCGTCTGACAAAGATTGTTCTGCCATGTCAACCACCCTATCCTCATCCAAATGTTGACTAACGAACGACGAACTAAACGCTTCTGCCCCCATTTCTTTCCAAAGTTGTCTTACTGATTCCTCAGCACTATCCCTGGTTTCACTTTCAGTTCCCACCGCGTATCTTCTTTTAGTTCCGTATTTAGAAGGGACTATAAATTCATTCATTTCATAGAAATAACCCTCAGGAATAATATCATATACGTCGATAGCTCCCTCTAAATCATTGATTTCTTCCTCAATTTCTTGAATTTCTTCTTCATTCGATTCTTCCTCGGAATTTTCTAAGTCTTCCAATCTACTTTTCAAGAAAATTAACCTCTCAGTTTCTTCAGGAGTTCTAACTTGAACATCTCCATTATCTCTCAACCACTCCAAAAGTGCGTGTGCCTTTAAACCTTCATCAGGGCAATCAGGACCTAATTCCCAATCTTTATCATCTCTTTTTTGTTGTGCATCATCTTCGTACGACTCAAATAATTTTTTTTTCGAAAAATTCATTATTTTTTATTTAATAAATATCTTTTTAATTATATATTAGACAAAGGAAGTATTTATTAGAATAAACTTTTTAAAACAAAAACTATGGGATGTGGATGTAAAAATAAGTCTCAATCACAACAAAATTCAGCACCTGTTGTGAATCAAGAAAACACGGAAAAGTTCAAACAACAACAAACCGAAAGTATCAAACAACAAATAAAAAAAACTGTTGAAAAATACTATAACGTTCAGAAAAAAACCAATGGTTTTATAGCTGACTAAATTTCGGACATAATATATCTAAAAGGGGCAAATTTGCCCCTTTTTTTGTATTTATAGTGTATGATGGACATCAAAAATTTTTTGGACCAATTCAATGATGGTGATTTAGAGGTAAAAAAGTATTTTAATGATTACCATACTTTTTTTTCAATCTTGAAAAAGAGAGGACTCTTAAATGATTTAGACCCTATACAAGGTTCAGGTTCAGAAGATTGGCAAAATGAATATCTTTTGTGGTTATACGACAACGACAAACCAAAATATTACTATTGGATGGAAAAAATTTTGAGTGATATTGAAGTTGACCAAGAATCTAAAAGAATTTATTGGGTGGGTCCGCGTGAGGATTTAGCTGATTTATTTTGTGAGAATAGAAGAAATGATTTGAGTAGAGAAACCGTAGCGAATTTACTTTCAACTGACAGTGACATTTGGGAACCTTATTGGGAAACAACCGATAATGTATATAGAGATGTTATTGATGAATTGAACGAAAAAAACTTAGCTATTCTTAAAAATTACATTTTAGAAAACCTTTCGGAATTAGAACTATCACCTGAAACCGATGAAATGCAACTTATAGCCTCAGAACAGGGTAATAATGATTATTGGAAAATAAACTCAGAAAACGTTTCTCGAATAATCGATGACGAAGAATCTATGAATAGTTTGTTAGATAATGAATTATCCGATTTGAAAAGTGAGTTGTACTCTATTCATATCACATCATATAACAATGCATACGAAGAAGAAGTTTATGACAGTATATGGAAAGAACTTCAAGATTATTTTGATGGACGCGGAGAATGGATTACTAAACCTCACCCTTGGAAAAAAGATGTGGTGGTTCAAAGTATAAAAATTCCAATTTCAGATTTCGAGGGAGTCATAAATGATTATTTGAATGAAAATAAGGGATATGGTAATTCAGGAACTTTAGAATACCACGGTAGTTTTATGGCGATTGCTAAAGAATTTCTCGACTGTTTGAGTGTACATCCCCCAGATTATCCCTCATCTAACAAAATAGATAGAAACATAAACGAATATTTTTCTGATTATATTTAATGAACCAAAATCAACTCATAGGAATACTTTTGGAAGATAAAAGAGGTTTCAGTCCAAGGAAAACTCCGCCGCCAAACATCAAGAATATTTTATCTCAGATAAAGTTATTCGAAATGTATCCAAAGATTTTTGCGGTTGTAATTAAAGATGACAAACTAAGAGCCAGAGTGTTTATGCGTTATCAGGAGTTTTACGAGTCAGATTCAGACACTTTCAGAGGTAAAGGGTTCAAATGGTATGACTATGTCAAATTCTACAAGGAGAAGACTAAAAATGATTATTTTACATATCATGAAGACTGGGCAGGTTATAATATCCCTTGTGACTCGATTGAATCATGTATGGCTCAGATTCCTGATTTGAACTTTTATGATTTAATTATGTTTAGTGTTGTTGACACCATAAGAGCTCAAGTTGGGAACGACAATTACTACCTTATAGGTATTGACCAAAGTACAGGTGAAGACCCATCATTAGTCTATCATGAAATGGCTCACGGACTTTGGTATGTAAATCCAATTTACAAAACGAAGCAATCGAAGAATATAGAAAGAATGAACTCCAACACACGAGAAAGACTATCTGAAAAAATAGTTGGTATGGGTTATGCTAAAGGAGTTGTCGATGATGAGATTCAAGCCTATTTATCTACAGGGGTGGACACTTCGATGAACCGAATCAAAGATATTAAGAAAGAACAAATTCCTTTCAAAGAAACCTTCGATTCATATGTTGCTAAATTCTCCCCTAAACCAATAACAATAGATTGGTCAACTGACTTGAATAATGATTAAATTCATCAACATATTAGATAACGTTATATCTGAACAAAAAAGATATAAGTTTGACCCCAAGGTTAAAGAAAGGTTACTTGCGGTAGTTGACAAACTATGGTTTGATAGGAACAAACCTTATAGAGGTAAAGAAACATACGACCAAATCCCATTCAAACTTGCGGATGGAACGGATGGACTTGTTCGAGTTGTGGTTAATCCAAGGTTACCTTACATAGGTTATATGGGACAAAAACCATCAAAATCATTGGACCCCGCTGATTTATTTGTCGAGGTTAACCCAAAGTATTACGAATCGAAGAAAAACTTGTATCTTACATTATACCACGAACTTCTTCACGCCAGTGACCCGACCCAAAGTGTAAAGTGGTCTCCAAAATATCAAATGACTTATGATGAAGAATCAGATGAAAAGTATTGGGGTCATCCCATTGAGTTTTTTGCAATTTCCAATGAGTTTTTAGAAGGATTGGTGTTAGAGTTCGAAAGAAGAGTCAAAAGAACAAAAATCAAAGACAACCTCGAATATCTCAGAAAGTCCTTAAAAAACATTATGGGTTACTTCGCTAAAGGTGAGAAGTTGAGTAAACTGAGTAAAGATATTTTATTTAGAATAAATGATGAATATATTGGTGAAGAACCATCAATATTCCTGAAAAACTTCACCGCTGACATGCCACATTTATCAGAATTTTTACCTGAAAGGGGTGGTGAAGAACCTTATTATCTTTACTATGTCCAAATGATAAAAAAATACAACCCTGAACTTTGGAAAAGATTTTTGACAATGTTGTTCAAAACATCATCCGAAATCAATGATATTATAGTTAATACGAAAATTAGATAATACCTTTTTCTGAAGCAATTTTTTCGTACTCTTTTAACTTATTCTCTGCTTGTTCAATTATTTGTGTCTGTTCTTTAATTGCTTTGAGACACAAAGAAACAATCAATTCATATTTAACGCCCAAGAACTTACTCGATGGGACTACAACTTCAGGTAGGGCATAATTCAATTCTTGTGCAACGAAACCTATTTGTTTTTCCTCAGTCTTAGATTTATCTCCGATATCTTTTTTCTTAACAAAACTGACTCCTCTAATTTTTTTGATTTTTGAAATCGCTTCTTCAATAGGTCTTATATTTTTCTTGAATCTTTCGTCTGATGGTCCGGGAGGTCCCGTTGGTCCTGTAGCACCTTGAGCTCCTTGACCGCCTTGAGGTCCTGTTGGTCCTTGACCTCCAGGGAATCCGCCTGGTCCCGTTGGACCTGTTGGTCCTTGTGGGCCAGTTGCTCCTTGTGCTCCTTGTCCACCTTGTGGTCCAGCAGCACCTGGTGGTCCTGGAGAACCTTTATCACCTTGAGTACCTTGAGCCCCTGTAGCACCACCTCCACCTGCAGCACCTTGAGCACCTTGACCTCCTGTATTTCCTTGAGCTCCTTGGGCACCAGTTCCCCCTTGAGGTCCTTGTGCCCCTTGCGCACCTGTAGTTCCACCTTGAGCTCCTTGTGCACCCTGACCTCCTCCGCCTCCTGTCGCTCCTTGAGCTCCTTGGCTACCACCTTGTGCTCCTTGGGCACCTGTTACTCCTGTTGGTCCTGTTGCACCCTGAGCTCCTTGGGCTCCGCCTTGAGCGCCTTGGGCTCCTTGGTTACCTGTTGGTCCTGTGGCTCCTTGTGCACCCTGACTTGCACCTTGAGCTCCTTGCGCTCCTTGGTTACCTGTTGGTCCTGT
>Ga0129333_10004078_pt1 | contig 13667 bp, 24 predicted proteins | sample CPB6_08_DNA_FD_94474 | JGI IMG/M metagenome (GOLD analysis project Ga0129333, IMG submission 94474) | Freshwater to marine salinity gradient microbial communities from Chesapeake Bay, USA - CPBay_Sum_0.6_0.8_DNA | ecosystem: Environmental > Aquatic > Marine > Coastal | place: USA: Chesapeake... | reverse complement strand
CTCACTGCTCTTGCTACGGGCTCGAGGGCCAGTGGGAGCCCGAAGAGTACTCTCGCGAACAGCTCCGCGAAGCGCTGGAGCGTGGACTCCACTTCTACTCTCTAGAAGACGATGAAGGATCTCGTATCCGTCAGTCTCTCCTCGAACAGCTCGCTTAATCGGAGGCAATCATGGCACGCGAATATACCAACACGATCCTCGAGATGGTCCAGGAAGGACGCTTCGACAAGGATCAGCTCATCCTCGAGATCCTCAATTGGATGTCCGAGAGCGAAGTCCGCCAGATGGCAGAGACTTTGGGCTGGACAGACGAAGAAGTAGAGGAAGACTTAGACGACTCGGATCGCTTCGAGACTTGCTCTTATGCGGAGGACTTCTGATATGACAATGCCAGCTGGAAAGTACTACGTCGGCGACCTCTGCTACGTCCTTCACGACTCTTGGGACGAGTTCTGCGACATCATAATCGTCGAACATCGCACCCTCGACGGCGAGTTCAACTTCAAGGACGGCCGCCGGTTCGCTACCTATGGCACCAAGTGGGGTGATGGCTACTACAAGGACCAAGACGGACATGGCTACGGAGTAGACGCCGGTCTCATCGGCTGTATCAGAGTAGACGACATCGATGTCGGTCTCCGTGACAGCAAGAGCGACTTCGGCGGCCGGATCGTGACCTTCGACAAGGACTTCGATACTTGGGAGGAGAATGGCATGATCCGTATCGGCCACCTCTCTATCGACACCGATCCTGGCTTCGATGAAGACTATGAATCAGAGGGGGACTTCTAATGAACCAGCGACCAGGTAAGACACACGCGGCCGGTGCCTACGACCGAGAGTCGGTCAACCTAGGCAGCCTCATATCCTTCGTCAAAGCGGCCAAGGAAGACCTCTTGAAGTACGGGGACCAAGACGCCGCCGTCCGGTTCGAGATCCTCGAGGACTGGCTCCGAGAAGACTTCAAGGGAGGCTACCTCAAGTACAGCGGCCGGGCCATAGGACTCTAAAAGCATAAATAGGGAGGACAGATTCCTCCCTATCTTCGTTGGAGAAGACATGAAGATAGAACGAGCAGTAGACCGATACGAGAGAGACATCCTCAAGAACGTGGTCTCTTATACCCTGTGTGCCTTCACTCCGAGGGCCCAGTGGATGAGACAGCCTGACATAGTGAGCCTCGGAGCCGCCAGAGAGCTGGCGGTTCGGCTCTTAAAAGACAACCCCCGCATGCGTACAGTCATGCTGTACGCCGCCGACCAGCACGATAGACACGTCATGGTCGGCTCCTATGACCGGAAGCTCCAGTACAAGCCGGTCGAGCGCTAGAGCAGCGCAGCCAGATTTGATAAATAGAAGACAGAATCAAATCGAGGCGGACCTATGCTCAATTTCCTGAACTTCATCTTGCTCAGCGAGGCCAAGAAGAAAGAGGCCAGCGCGAAGAACCCGGCTGACTCCATGGGTAAGCTACACGAGTTGCTCGTGGCAAAGGAGCTGAATGGTGGTACTTTCCCTGAGCATCACAGAGACGAGCGCGGTCTGAAGCCCATCGAAGCGCACGATATGCACGGCGCTGCTCTCTTCGACAGCGACTATCGCGGCTCGTTCTATAATCATCCTAAGTATCAGAAGATGGTTGCTGACGCCAAGAAAGCTGCCGACGACATCAGGTCTCATCTCCAAGAGAAGCATGGCATCTCTAAGCTCAGCCGCATAGCCTGGACCTCTCAGAAGTCCGATCATAAACTCGAGACAGGAGTCGACGATCCTAACTCCAAGGCGGACTTGATCGTCACCAGTGGTCACCCAGAGCACAAGGGTCAGAAGATCGGCGTCTCGTTAAAAGTCGGTAAGACGAAGACACCTAACTACGCCAATCCAGGAGTGGCCACGTTCGAGGGATGGTCCGGCGTCGGGTTGCAGCATCACTTACAGGGTCATGCGCAGACTCTCGATAAGCACGGTAACCTCAATCACGAGCAGTATAAAGAGCTTCGCGACTCTTCTAATAAGAAGAATCAGGCCATCGCGGCTGAGATCAAGTCGTCGTCTGATCGCATGAATACTAACATGGCCTCAGACATGAGAGCTGCTCTGTCGACGAAGTCTCATAAAGATCTCTCCAATCTAGTCAAGACGTCGACTATGCCTCAGACACACTTGCACGAGCTCGTGTCTCATACTGCTTACAATAGCGATGGTACTTCATCTCACTCGGTTCACTCTCACGCCGATCACGTCAGTAACTACCTCAATCAGTTCAGCGACCTCCGCGTCAAGCCAGGCGGCAAGGGAACTTCCGTCACGATACATGGAATACATAAGAAGACTGGCAAGTTGATGCCCGTCTGGAGGACTACGGTATATGCCGGTGGACGTCCATCTAATAAGAGTCCGCGCGGAGCCACAGTACTCCCGAGCGAGTCGCATAAAGACGTGGTGGGTCACTGATGATAAACACATTTAGAAACTATCTTAAAGAAGCCAAGTCGACCGCTCCACTCAGCGACGGTCCTCTCACACACCTGTATCACACTTCTTCTCTCGGACACATGGCGGGCGAGGACGGCGCGTCACACGCCATAGGCTCTCTCAATACTCTCTTCTCTCACCTCGTCAAGGGTAAACTCCCCAAGGACTTGAAGGTGAAAGTAGATGGCTCGCCGTCAGTAGTAATGAGTGGTCCGTCTGCCAAGTATCCGAACGGCACAGTGGCGACGAAGTCCGCCTTCAACGTGAATCCGAAGATCAATGCTTCTCACGAAGACATCGATGCGAATCACGGCGATAAACTCGGTCTCGCCGACAAGTTAAAAGACCTGCACGACAGCGTCTCGAAGATCATCCCTCCTGGTATGACTGTCCAGGGAGACCTCATGCACTCTGGCGACAAAGACGTTCGCGAAGAACTCATCGACGGTCGTCCTCATCTGACGTTCAAGTCTAACCTCATCAGATATGCAGTTCCTTCTGACTCCGAAGAAGCTGATAAGATTCGGAACAGTAAGATCGGCGTGGCTCTTCACACTATGTACGACGAGCACGGTCGCGCTAAGCCAATCTCCGAGACTGACATGGCCAAGCTAGGTCAGCACCCGGATGTGCACGTCATGTCAGTCATCCCGACCAATCCGCCTGCCATGGACAAAGATACTGCGGCTAAGATAAATCAGCATCTCACGAAAGCCACCGTTCATCACGACGCCCTCACTCGCCCAGACGATAGCGGTACGACTGGATACGACGCCATTCATCCACACGGTCTGTCGATGGAGACCTACGTCAATCATACCATAAGAGAGAATAAGCCGCAGAGCGTCAGCGGTTACACGCAGTGGCTGGCCGATCGCGGCGAGAAAGAAGCCATGAAGATGAAGACTGCTGGATCTCAAGCGAAGAAGAGAGCCGACGCGCAAGAAAAGATAGCACACGTGAAGAAGAACAAGGCTCACTTCGATAACGCGTTCGGTCTACAGAGCGAGTTAGAGAAAGCGACGTCGCACATGTCAGACGCTATGGCTCAGACCCACGGCTATCGCAGCTTCATAGGCGATCAGGAGACTGGCCCGGAGGGTCACGTATACAACTACAAGGGTAAGTCTGTCAAGATCGTCCGTCGTCGCCCTGAAGAAGGTAGCACTGGCGTGGCATTCTCTCAAGCCAACCTACAGAAAGGCGGGGTAGGCAAGTGATCCTCAGTTTCTTACAGTACTTAATAAGAGAAGAGAAGACGAGTGATCACAAGGTCCTCGCCTTCGGTCGCGTAAATCCAGTGACTCCTGGTCACGTGAAGCTGTTCGATCACGTTCGCGCTACTGCGAAGAAGCTAGGCGCAGATCACGAGGTCGTCCTCTCTCACTCTCAAGACGCTAAGAAGAATCCACTGTCTCCTGCTCAGAAGCTCGAGCACGCCAAGGCTGCATCGCCGGAGACGAACATCACTACTTCTTCGAGCGCGCATCCCACGCTTATGCATCATGCAGCAAGAGCTCACGCTCAGGGATACAAGCACCTGACTGTCGTAGCAGGCGAAGATCGCGTCAAGGAGTTTCACGATCTCTTGCACAAGTACAATGGATCAGAGGGCAAGCACGGTCACTACAACTTCAAGTCCATCAACGTAGTCTCGGCTGGTCATCGCGACCCTGACGCCGAGGGAGTCGAGGGAATGTCCGCCTCGAAGATGCGCGATCACGCTGCAGCAGGCAGGAAGAAGGAGTTCATGGCCGGCGTACCAAAGGGTGTCGATGGCAAGAAGATGTACTCCGACGTGCGCAAGGGCATGGGCGCAGAGTAGCACTCTCTGAATAGCATAAATACAGTACTAGTAGAATCAAGGGTTTAGAGATGGCAGACGCAAAGCAAGATCAGGGCGCATCAGAGAAGATACCCAATAAGGGTGACGACTCTCAGAAGCCGGCCAACCAGCAGAAGGTGAACATACCTCAGGGTACTGTCACCGTCGGCAAGGGCAAGAACCGCGTAGAGATAGTCATCAACCCTCCGAACATCAACTACCTGTCAGTGGCCAGCGATCCAGGTGCTGCCACCTACAGGCCAGGCGGAAAAGGTGGAATCGTGTCACACTTCGATCAGTTCTTTGGTGAGTACATAGCCGAGCAAGAGAAGCTCTCTAGTCTTCGCTCTTTCTCTGACTTCGTGGAAGAGCTCGAGCTCGGCTACGCCGAGGAGTTCTTCGACCTAGAAGAAGACGTCGAGTACGAAGACTGGGGTGAAGAGGAAGAAGAGGCCGAAGTATACGCCGTCATTCATGAGAAGAAGGGTCCGTGCTGGACCGGCTACGAGATGATCGGCATGAAGAAGGGCAAGGGCGGAAAGCCGGTGCCAAACTGCGTGCCAGTCAAAGAAGAATCTGAGAGTGGCGGCCGCAAGGTCAAGCTCAACAAGCCGTTCCTCACTCCTGGCGAGAATAAGAAGCGCGCCGTATACGTGAAGAACGCCAAGGGCAACGTCGTCAAGGTTCGCTTCGGCGATCCGAACATGAGGATTCGTAGAAATAATCCTGCCGCGAAGAAGTCGTTCCGCGCCCGTCACGGCTGCGACGTCAACCCCGGTCCGAAGTGGAAGGCCAAGTACTGGTCTTGCAGAGCCTGGTAAATATTGAGAGAGGAATAGAATGGAAGAGCTAGTCGAAAAGATGAAGGTAGTCCTCGCGGACACTTTCGCCATGTACCTGAAGGCTCACATGTTCCACTGGAACGTGACCGGTCCGAACTTCAACGAGATGCACGCCTTCTTTGGTGGCATCTACAACGAACTGTGGCTAGCGACTGACCTGATCGCCGAGCAGATCCGCACGCTCGACGCATACGCGCCAGGCTCGTTCACTCGATTCGGCCAGCTGGCCACCGTGGAAGACGAGACTTCCATTCCTGCCGCCATGGCGATGGTGTCCAGGCTGAAGGACGACAACGACAAGGTCATGGAGACGCTGAAGGCCGCATTCCTCGAGGCCGAGAAGCAGAAAGTTTACGGCCTCGCTAATTTCCTGCAAGACAGGATCGACATCCACGCCAAGCACGGCTGGATGCTCAAGTCAACACTAAAGGTGTAAGATGACGTACAAGTCACTGGAGTCACAGATCAAGACCTCTCTCGTGGAGGGTCGCAAGTCGGCGGGTAAGAGGATGCTCGACGACTGGCAGAAGCGAGTCAACGCCGCAGTCGACAAGCTCCAGGAGCCTCCGAAGGAAGAGAAGCCAGTCAAGGAAGAGAGAGACTACGAGGGTGGCATGGCCAAGACTCAGCTCCTCGCCATGGCTGAGAAGGCCAAGCAGATGGCCGACTCTCTCGGCGAAGAGGAGCAGCTAGAGGCCTGGATCCAGACGAAGATCTCTCTGGCCAGCGACTACATCAGCACAGTACACGACGTCATGATGCACGACGAGAATAAGGGAAGGGTGAAGTAATGCCGAGTCTATTCGACGGACCGAAGTCCGTACTCAGCGACATCACGAACGTGATGAAGCAGTCTCACGAGAAGAAGGTCAGTGGCTTCGTAGACGAGGCCATCGCCAAGGGTAAGACCACTCCTCAGCAGGTGGCAGACTACGCTAACCGCGTGAAGGGTCCAGGCTTCGCTAAGGAAGCCGCCAAGGTAGCTCAGGAGAAGCTGAAGTGACTGACTTCCCGGTGAGAGACAACGTCAAGGGCACTCCATACGAGAATATGAAGCTCAGCGATGACGATAAGAAGAAGATCGAGCGCCGGGCACGAGTCAACAAGATCAAGCCGCGTCGCATCGACGTGGACGAGTCTGTCTCTCCTGCGAGACAATTAGTTAAGAAGCTGGTCGAGATGGTGAGACATGGCGATAAAGACTAGAGTCCTCGTCGTGGGAGGCAAGACTTTTCACTCCGAGCCAGAGGCGAAGAGAGAACCAGTCAAGCCGCCGCAGGACCAAGTAAAGACGACAGAGCCGGAGAAGAGACCACCTCCAGTACGAATCGAGTACGAGGCTCCACAAGATCAAGTCGAGATATTCGACGAGCCGAAGCTAGTGTCGGTCAGGAATAGCTTCATTCTACAGAGCAATTCAAAGTTTCATCGTGATATGAAAGAATGAGAATAACAACCAACAGGAGTAACTACTAATGGCTAATTGGGGTAATACCGATGATGCTGCAAATTCAGTACTCTGGGCAACTACTCAAGTCAAGTTGACTCCGAATACTGATAATCAGGCAAACCTATACACGAACACCACTGCCGACGCTTTCATCACCGGCATCACAGTTGGTCAGTTCGGCGTCAGTGGTCAGGAAGCTCAGGCTCTCCGCGCCGGCGCTAATACCAAGGTCGCTCACGCCGGATGGGTGCTTCGCACCGTAGGCTCGGGTGATCGCGCAGGTCGCGTCCAGAACGAGACTCTCGTGGCGATGAAGACCATCGCGCAGGACGGCTCTGACGACACCGTCATTCCGGACTACATGCTGTCGATCACTACTCAGCCGGCTAACGCCTCTGGTAACTCGACCAACAACGACATCACCAACATCAGCGTCGTCGCTGCTTCGGTGCCGTCGGGCGCTACCATCACCTATCAGTGGCAGATCTGGGGCGGTGCCTCATTCGCCAACGTCAGTGGTGGTGCTTACAGCAACTCCACGACTGCTACCCTGTCCATCCTCGCGAACACCTCGCCGTCTCTCAACGGCAAGATCTATCGCGTACAGGTCGGCGCTACAGGCGCGGCGAACGTCAATTCTGGCAACGCCGTCCTTACGATCACCTCGTAAACAAACTAGGAGCAGGAACACATGGCTACCACGAAGAAGGTCACGGAGCTCACTGCAGCTAACTCTGCAGCCAATACCGACCTATTATACGTCGTCACGGATCCAGAAGGTGTTCCTGCTTCTAAACAAATAACACTGAAGAATTTTTTCAAGGGTGTCATATACGTAGGAGACGCACCGGCTAGTAATTCTGCTACTGGTACTAAGGGTCAATTCGTGGCTAATGGTGCGTACCTCTACATATGCACGGCGACTAACTCTTGGGTTAGAGTGGATCTTACGACATCTTGGTAATTTTTTTATGATTGATGTATTAGATGAATCCAACTTCTTGTTATACGCCGCGAAGTTCTATGATAATCCGCAGTGCTATGATACTAGTGAGTTCTATGAAGACTTGAAGAGATTCAAGTACGTCAAGCGCTTGCTGAATAGATACGTCAAGCGCGGCGATCTCAAAGAACGCTTGATACTGAATCATGTGATAGCTCTGAATAATGTCTTCGGCCCCACGGCTACAGTCAGAATGATGTTCTTGAAGCTCGAGGGAATGGAACACTTAGTGAAGCCGTTCTTAGTATTCTTGAGTATACTACCAGACATAGTAGAGAATATCAACGGGACTAACCACTACACAGCCAGGATTCCAGTCGATCCTGAGATAGAGAAGAGGCTCAGAGAGCTATGACTAGATTAAGAGAGATGGTAGGAGTCGGAGCGGCAGCCGGTATGGGCGCAGCGCCGACTGGAGCAGATCCTACTACGCCGGAGTCTAAGAAGTTCGCCGAGCCTGGCGTTCCTCCGAAGAAAAAGAAGCGCGTCATAGTCACCGATCCAGGGGCCCCGCTCAAGAGGAGCGCGCTGAAGTCTCTCATGGGATTCAAGGAGTGGATCGAGGAGAACTCCAATGACTGACGATCTACAGACCAAGATAGCTCTCTTAGAGAAAGAGATAAACCACTTAGATCCAGAGCTATCAATGAAGGTCGCCCTCTTGGAGAAAGAGGTCAGTCAGTACAATGGTCTGATTGCTAAGTTTGACTTGACGATCGACAAGCTCACAGATGTTTCTACTTCTCTCGAGAAGTTGGCGGTAGTTCATGAACAGAGGCTGACTTATCAAGAAAAGAAAACAGAAGAGATCGTTGAGAAGATGAACGACGAGATCAAAAGAATCGTAGAGACTCTGGATAAGCTCGCGACTAAGGAAGAAGAACACTACGAAGACCTCTCCACTAGAATGCACGCAATCGAGAAGTGGAAGTGGACTGTAGTGGGAGGTGCCATCGTGGCCTCGCTGCTCGCCTCTAAAGTAGACTTCAGCAAGCTGTTTACTTTTATACCGTAGTGTGTATAATGACGCTAGCGCAAATGAGGCTAGCTTATGTTAACTACCAACTCTACGTGGCTTGACGAGAAATACGTCAACCTACTATCCTTTCGCCTAGACCGATTCAAGAAGGTCGGCAAGACTCAATACAACTTCAGGTGTCCGATCTGCGGCGACTCTAAGAAGAGTAAGTCGAAGGCGCGAGGCTACGTCTTCGAGTACAAGGGCAACTTCTGGTATAAGTGCCACAACTGCGGCAAGTCGACCAAGTTCAAGAACTTCTTGAGAGAGGTCGATCTGACTCTCTTCGAGCAGTACAACATGGAGTGGCTCAAGGAGCACGGCTTCTCTTCTAAGCCGGCGCCGAAGTTCGAGCACCAGATAGAGAAGTTCGACAAGCGCCGAGCCGACAAGTTCGAGCCGCTCAAGACTCTAAAGACCGTATCCCAGCTCCCCGTCGATCACAAGTGTAGGCAGTACGTCGAGTCTCGAAAGATACCGACCGACACCCACTACTTCCTGTACTGGTGCCCGAAGTTCTACACCTGGGTCAATCACTACCTCCCCGACAAGTTCTCTGCACAGACTCTCGAGAAAGACGAGGGCAGGCTCGTGCTCCCGTTCGTGGACCAGAACGGCTACGTCACTGGCTGCACCGGCAGGTCTCTGGAGAAGGACGCCAAGCTGAGGTACGTCACCATCAAGTTCAAGGAAGACGCGCCTAAAGTATTCGGCTTAGATAGAGTGGACTTCAAGAAGGAAGTCATAGTGGTAGAGGGCCCGATCGACTCCCTGTTCTTACCAAATTGCATAGCTCTGGCGGGTAGCTCTGCGGACTTATCTGCTCTGCCGCTGAGTAATGACACCATCTATTTTTTCGACAATGAGCCTCGGAACAAAGACATCGTCAAACAGATGCAAGCATACATAGACAGCAACCGTCGTGTCTGCATCCTCGAAGACGTTCCCCACAAGGATATAAATGAAATGATCATGGCCGGTATGAGTCGTCGGAATGTCTTGGATCTAATACACCGGTCTACGCATCGCGGCCTTCAGGCCAAGCTCGCCCTACAACGCTGGAAGAAGATTTAGAGAGAGGTACTACGCATGTATACTGACACGCTTAAGCTATTGTCCGACGCCAAGTTCTATGAGTCCTACTCTAGATACGATGAAGACAAGGGACGCTATGAGACTTGGGACGAGGCTGTAGAGCGTGTGATGAACATGCATCGCGACTTCTACAAGGACAAGATGTCGCCGAAGCTCGAGGAGGCCATCGCGTTCGCAGAGGCCGCATACAAGGACAAGCTCGTACTCGGAGCTCAGCGCGCTCTGCAGTTCGGCGGCGAGCAGCTCCTCAAGCACCAGATGAAGATGTACAACTGTACTTCGTCTTATGCCGACCGCGCTGCCTTCTTTGGCGAGATCTTCTACATCCTGTTGTGCGGAGCGGGCGCTGGCTTCTCAGTGCAGAGACATCACATCGATAAGATCCCGATGATAGCTCCTCGTACGAAGCAGCCGAAGACTCACGTCGTGGAGGACTCCATCGAGGGATGGGCCACTTCTCTCGACGTGTTGATGTCGAGCTTCTTCAAGGATGGGGGTAAATATCCGGAGTACGCGGGCCGCAAGGTGTACTTCGACTTGAATCAGATCAGGCCGAAGGGCGCGAAGATCTCCGGTGGCTTCATGGCTCCAGGACCAGATCCTCTTCGCCGCGCACTCGACCGCATCGAGCACCTCCTGACCAGCATGGTCCTCATGTCTGAGAAGGAAGCGAAGATGAGACCTATACACGTATACGACATCGTGATGCATGCAGCCGACGCAGTGTTGTCGGGTGGTGTGCGTCGATCGGCGACCATCTGCCTATTCTCCCCCGATGACGAGGAGATGGCCAAGGCCAAGACGGGCAACTGGTTCATCGATAATCCGCAACGTGGACGTTCGAACAACTCCGCAGTCATCGTTCGAAAGACCACAAGCAAAGAGCAATTCATGCAATTGATGCAGAGCATCAAGCAGTTCGGTGAACCCGGCTTCGTATTCGTCGAGTCCACCGAGCACACAACAAATCCATGCGTCGAGATCGGGATGTACCCGCAGATCGACGGCAAGTCGGGGTGGCAGGGATGCAACCTGACTGAGATCAACGGAGGAATGTGTTCCGACGAGGCGACTTTCCAGAGGGCCTGCAAGGCAGCGTCTATCTTGGGAACTCTCCAGGCCGGCTACACCAACTTCAAGTTCTTGGACGAGACGAGCAAGCAGATCTTCGATAGGGAGGCGCTGCTTGGCGTCTCCATTACGGGTTGGATGAACAACCCCAGGACGCTGTTCGATGAAAAGATCCTCGAGGCCGGAGCCGCCACAGTACGATCCACAAATAGGGCTGTGGCTGCTCTTATTGGTACTAATCCCGCTGCTAGGACCACTTGCGTTAAACCTAGTGGTAACGCTTCTGTCCTTCTTATGACTGCGTCAGGCATCCACGCGGATCACGCTCCCATGTACATTCGCAATATCCAGCTGAACAAGGACACCGAGGTGGCTCGCCTCCTGAAGAAGCTGAACCCGCACATGGTCGAAGAGTCGGTTTGGTCTGCCGGCAAGACGGACTACGTCGTGTCGTTCCCGGTCGTGCCGAAGAAGGGCTCGCTCTACAAGGAAGACACCATCGGCATCAAGCACCTCGAGCTCATCGCCAAGGCGCAGAAGCACTGGGTAAACGCCGGCACTGACGAGAAGCTCTGCGCCGATAAAGGCATCCGTCACAACGTCTCTAACACCGTCATCGTCGATGACTGGGACGAGGTGGCCGAGTACGTATACGAGAACCGCGCCAACTTCGCGGGCATCTCGTTCCTGCCGATGACTGGAGACAAAGACTACGCTCAAGCTCCCAACACGAAAGTGATCGACGCCAAGGAGATCGTCAAGACCTACGGCACCGGTGCTGTGTTCGCCTCCGGCCTCGTGGTGGACGGACTCAAGGCGTTCGACAACCTCTGGGTGGCGTGCATGACTGCGCAGAACAGGGACATCGAGCTCAACTCCGACGACTCCAGCCTACTGCTGAAGAAGGATTGGATTCGCCGCTTCAAGAAGTTCGCCGAGAACTACTTCAAAGGAAACGTCAAGCAGGCCGAGTACTGTCTCAAGGACGTGTTCATCCTCCACAAGTGGGAGAAGATCCAGCAGAACCTGGTCCAGGACGTGGACTGGGAGAGCAGCCTCGTGGAGAAGAAGTATATAGATGTAGATACCATGGGTGCCGCCGCGTGCGTCGGCACGGCTGATGGTTGCTTAGTCTAATAGGAGGAACTAATGAGTTGGTCAAGAGGCTCTAGGATAATGAGCGAGATCATCGAGGCTCTCATAGATACCATCTCAGATGATGAGAGAGTAGAAGTCTATTCGGCTCTCATCGACATCTTCGAGAACTACGACTGCGACACTCTAAATGAGTGCTTGGAGATCGACGAGGTATTCGACGAAGTCTATCGCGAGAAGTATCCTGAAGAAGATGAAGTCATCGAAGAAGACCTAGAAGACTGGGATGACCAGTCCGGTGGAAGCTTCTGATTATGAGAATCCGTGGACACTCGATGGTAAGCCGCTTACGTCGGACTTGATCGGTGACAACTACGGATTCATCTACCTGATAACCGATACCATCACTGGTAAAAAGTACGTCGGTAAGAAGCTCTTCTGGAATAAGAAGACGAAGGTAGTCAAGAAAAAAAAGAAGCGATCTCTCGTCGAGTCTGATTGGAAGACGTACTACGGCTCTAACTTAGAACTCATCGCTGAAGTAGATAAAAAAGAAAGGACCTCGTTTAAGCGCGAGGTCCTTCACTTGTGTGCGTCTAAGGGCGAGTGCAACTACTGGGAAGCCTATGAGCAGTTCACCAGAGGTGTGCTATTGAGCGACGAGTACTACAACGGCCACATCTGGGTCCGCGTACACCGCAGTCACCTCAAATCTTCTTCTCGGGCTTCTCGCCGGGGATCTTGAGTCGATAGTCTATAGCGCCATCGTGGACGTTTAGATCCTGCACTACTGCATCGGCGAGGTTCTTTAGGGGGTGTTCTACGCCCCCTAATTTACACATGAAAGCAGTCAACACTTCTCTGATCAGGATGATGTCCACTTCTCTGAGGTGCACCTCCTCGCTGTTCCCGTCGAGATTCAGGCTGCCTATGCTCTGAATGATGTGATCCATCAGATTGTCTGCGACGTCGTGATAGAAGTCCAACTTCATCGCCTCGATGGCCCTGGCCACCTCATCGACAGACGTCGGTGTGTTACTGACGTCGAGACGCTTGTTCTCTTTCGGGAAGGTGATGACGTTGTCCATTAGTACTCCTAATCCTACCATTCTGGACCTGCCGCCTTCTCAGTACGCTCGTAGAGCATGTGCCAGTCGCATCCGTGTGCAGGGCAGATCATGATGTATTTAGGAAGTCCGTTGGAGTCCTTATCGCCGACCTCTCCGCAGATGAAGTAGTGACCAGAATGTTCTGGAAATACTTTCTTCAGAATATTAGTAGCGAAGCCGAGCTCTTTTCTAGCCTTCTCCAGCTCGGCTTCTAACTCGCCGATCCTGTTGATCATCTGATTCTCGTTCATCAGCCGCCTCCTACTTTATCTCTGAGCTCAGCCTTGATGGGGTTGTGATGCTCACACTTGACTAGGTCTATCGACTTCACTACTAGATCTTGGAAAGTGGCGGCTTCTTCGAGAGCTAGCTCGTGCAGCCTCCTCCTCATCTTAGGATTCCAGTACTTGTTGATGTGCTCAGCGAAGTTCTCTCGAGCATCGCTGAGCGGGTAGTACTTCCAGAAGTTGGCTATGTCGTTCGCCATTCTCATGATGTCGCTGTCGCTCGACACATCACACCTCCACGATTAACGGCCGGTAGTTCTTATACCAGTCGTTCTCATGCGGATAGCCGCGAGGATGACAGACCACGCGCGTGTCACCGATCATGTAGTCACACCGGTCATGCGTGTGCCCGTGTACGATCAGCTTCGGCGGCTTCTTCATCTCCAAGATCTTGTAG
>Ga0129333_10004077_pt1 | contig 13672 bp, 11 predicted proteins | sample CPB6_08_DNA_FD_94474 | JGI IMG/M metagenome (GOLD analysis project Ga0129333, IMG submission 94474) | Freshwater to marine salinity gradient microbial communities from Chesapeake Bay, USA - CPBay_Sum_0.6_0.8_DNA | ecosystem: Environmental > Aquatic > Marine > Coastal | place: USA: Chesapeake... | reverse complement strand
TCCTGCCAGAACGGTTTCGACATGGTGTACGAAATGCGGGTCGGCGATGACTTCGTCGGGTGCCATTCGCCGCCGGGCGGCGTAGCGCGTGATCGCCTCCAGCGCCCGTTCCGGGCCGAGAAAACGTGACAGCAGGGCACGAAGTTCAACCGGCGAGGCGCTGCCTCGCCAGAACTGGGAACTCGCGCCTGCGGTTTTTTCGCGGTCGAGTGCATCGACAAACAGGGCGGCCTGCCCGTGCTCGCGCGCTCGCGGCGGCCGGATCAGCGAAAAACCGATGTAACAGCCGCAATTGAACAGCAGGCTCCAGAAAAGGCAATGGGTGATTTCATCAAATCCGCTCATGCCGAACAGTTGCTGCGGCTTGAGCAGATCCAAGCCGAAGATTCCTTCGGAAAGAAAGGTGATCGGCAGCCATCCAGACTTGGCGAAAGAGGGTAGCAGCAGTGTGTACAGCCACAGGGTGAAGCCTGACAGGAGCCCGGCCGTTGCGCCGAGGCGGGTGGCGCTGCGCCAGTAGATGCCGCCGATGATGGCCGGGGCGAACTGTGCCACTGCTGCGAAGGAAATCAGCCCGATGGAAACCAGTGCATAGGCTTCGCCGGCAAAGTAGTAGTAGAGATAGCCCAGCAGAAGAATCATCACGATGGCGCCGCGCCGTATCGCGAGAAGCAGGCCGGACAGATCGCTGCGCTCGTTCAGCCGGAGTCCGCGGATGCGCAGCAGCGCCGGCATCACGAGATCATTGCAGGCCATGGTTGACAGAGCGATGGCCTCAATGATGACCATGCTGGTGGCCGCAGACAGTCCGCCGATAAAAGCCAGCATGGCCAGTGCACCCTTTTGCTGTGCGATGGGCAGGGTCAGAACGAAGGTATCCGAGTCGACGGTGCCGACGGGAAAATGCAGCAGTCCGCCCAGCGCGATCGGCAGGACGAAAATATTGATGGCGAGGAGATACAGGGGAAACAGCCAGATGGCCTTCGACAGGTGACGCTCATCGACGTTCTCCACCACTGCCACCTGGAACTGCCGCGGCAGAAACAGGATGGCCATCATCGACAGGACGGTGAGCGCTGCCCAGTTGGCGTAGCCGCCGCTTTCGGCACCGAAAGTCATCAGGGCACGAAACTGCGGCGATTGGCTTGCGCGCGTAAATATGTCGCTGAAACCTTCATACATCCCGTATGTGACAAAAACGCCGACGGCAATAAAAGCGAGCAGTTTGACGAGAGATTCAAAAGCGACGGCGGCGACCAGTCCTTCATGGCGTTCCGTGGCATCGAGGTGGCGTGTGCCGAAAAGAATGGTGAACGCGGCCAGCAACATGGCGATGTAGAAGGTGTTGTCGCCGAGAAACATGGGCCGCTCTGCGATTGCGGGAGCGACGACATCCGGATAGGTCAGGATGATCGAAAAGCTGCTGGAGATCGCTTTCAGTTGCAGGGCAATGTAGGGAACGATGCCGAGAATGGCAATGACGGTTACCAGGCCGCTCAGGGTTTGGCTTTTGCCGTATCGGGAGGACACGAAGTCGGCAATCGAGGTGATGCGCTGTGCCTTGCTGATGCGTATCATTTTTCGCAATACATACCACCACAGCGCCGCCATCAGGGTGGGGCCGAGGTAGATCGGCAGGAAGCCGATGCCGCTCGTGGCCGCACGCCCGACGCTGCCGTAAAACGTCCACGAGGTGCAATACACCGCCAGCGAGAGCGCGTAGATGTAGGGATTGGCGATGAGGCTGCGGCCGGTGTCAGCACGCTTGTCGGCGTAATACGCAATGGCAAACAGCAAGCCGAGGTAAGCGAATGAGGCCCCGATGATGAAGGTGGTCATCAGCATCGCGGCGGATCTCCGGCAGGCGGCACTCTCAGGACTTGCCTCGCTCGATGGCGATGGCAATGAGCGCAATCAATACCGCCCACACACCGAATATGTAGAGGTACAGCACCGGAACACCGAGCCAGGTCTGGCTTCCGGCGGACAGGGACAGCAGCGGATAATTCAGCAGCAGAAAACCCATCAGGAACAGCGCCGCCAGACGCTGTCCCGTTAGCGATGGCTTTCTCATCGGACGCGCAGGCCTGGCGGGACGTGCCGGAGGCTTATTGCGTTTGCTTCAACTGGTCGAGAATCGCGGGATTTTCGAGCGTTGAAACGTCCTGGGTAATGGTCTCGCCCTTCGCAATGGAGCGCAGAAGGCGGCGCATGATCTTGCCGGAGCGTGTTTTCGGCAGATTATCGCCGAAGCGGATGTCTTTCGGTTTGGCGATCGGCCCGATTTCACGCCCCACCCAGTCCTGCAGCTCCTTGATGATTTTCTTGGCGCTATCTCCGTCGGGACGTTGCTGCTTCAGCACCACGAAGGCGACTACCGCTTCTCCGGTCAGGTCATCGGGGCGCCCAACGACCGCCGCTTCCGCGACCAGCGCCGTGTTGGCCACCAGGGCGGATTCGATCTCCATGGTGCCGAGGCGATGACCGGATACATTCAGAACGTCATCAATGCGTCCCATGATGCGGATGTATCCGTCCTCGTCGTAGGTGGCGCCGTCACCGGCCAGGTAATATTTCCCCTGGAAATCTTCAGGGAAATAGGTTTTCTTGAAACGCTCCGGATCGCCCCAGATGGTGCGCAGCATGGACGGCCAGGGTTTCTTGATGACGAGGATGCCGCCTTTCCCTTTGCCGACTGAATGACCGGTTTCATCAACGATGTCCGCGATGATTCCCGGCAGCGGCAGAGTGGCCGAGCCGGGTTTTGTCGGCGTGGCACCCGGCAATGGGGTAATCATGTGCCCGCCTGTCTCGGTTTGCCACCAGGTATCAACGATGGGGCATCGCCCGCCACCGACAGTTTCGTGGTACCACATCCAGGCCTCCGGGTTGATCGGCTCTCCGACCGTGCCCAGGATGCGCAGGGAGGAGAGATCATATTGCTTCGGCAGATTGCCGCCTGCCTTGATCAGCGAGCGGATTGCGGTCGGGGCAGTGTAAAAGACGGTGACCTTGTGGTCCTGGATCATTTTCCAGAACCGGCCGGCATCCGGATAGGTTGGCACACCCTCGAAGACGATTTCGGTGCCGCCACAGGCAAGAGGGCCGTAACAGACATAGGAGTGGCCGGTGACCCAGCCGACATCGGCTGTGCACCAGAACACGTCATCCGGTTTGTGATCAAAGGTCCACTTCATTGTCAGGATGGTCCACAGCAGATAGCCGCCGGTGGAATGCTGGATGCCTTTGGGTTTTCCTGTGGAGCCGGAGGTGTACAGGATGAACAGCGGGTGCTCCGCCTCAACCCATTCCGGTTCGCACAGATCGGACTGGTTCTCGACCAGATCGTGCATCCAGACATCGGTGGCAGGATTCCAGCCGACTTTGCCGCCCGTGCGACGGTAGACCACGACCGACCGGATGCTTTCGCAGCCACCCAGCGCGATGGCGTCGTCCACGGCCGGTTTCAGAGGGATAGCGCGACCGCCGCGCATTTGCTCGTCGGCGGTCAGCACAGCGACCGCGCCGGCGTCGATGATCCGTTCCTGGAGACTTTTTGCGGAAAAACCGCCGAAAACCACTGAATGTATGGCGCCGATTCTGGCACATGCCTGCATCGAGACGATGGCTTCAATCGACATCGGCATATAGACAATCACGCGATCGCCTTTGCGGATACCGCGAGACTTGAGGCCGTTCGCCATCCTGCACGTGCGCCGGTGAAGTTCACGATAGGTGATCGTACTGATTTTTCCGTCATCGGCCTCAAAGACCACGGCAGTCTTGTCAGGTTGAGTCTCGAGATGCCGGTCCAGGCAGTTGTAGGAAGCGTTAAGCGTGCCGTCGGTAAACCAGCGGAAAAACGGGGCCTCGGCGTCATCCAGCGTTTTCGTGAAGGGTTTCTTCCACAGCAGGTGCTCCCGGGCGAGGCGCGCCCAGAAACCGGCATAGTCCTTTTCAGCCTCGGCGCACAGCGCGCGGTAGGCGTCCATGCCCGAAATCGTGGCCTGACGCACGAGTGCCGGGTTCGGTGGGAAAATGCGGTTTTCGTGCAGAACAGATTCAATGGTGCCGGATGATGCTGCGCTGGTCATGAAGTCCTCCGAATGAAACGGTAATCAGGCAATCTCGCCTTCTGTTTTCGCGTCGGTTAACGCGGCTGTTTCTGGATGCCGGGTTCGTATAAAATCGCACTAACAATTGCGGTTGTAAAGGCTTCGCTGCCATTCCGGTGTTTGCTGCTGCGTTATGATGGCGATGCTTACGATTTTCTTACTACGGCGGGCCTCCCCGCATCGCATGGTAGTGAACCTGGTCAGGTCCGGAAGGAAGCAGCCACAGCTATTCTCTGCGAGTGCCGGGGGTCAGGCTCGCCACCCTTTTGACGGTGGTTGATGCGAGGGGCATCAGCCACCGAACGGGTGGAAGTGTTGCAGTTTGCGGATCGACAGGGGAGTCGTATGAGGGGAATTCTGCAGACCGCGGTAGCGGTGGGACTGTTTTGTGCGCTGCCGGCTTTGGCGCTGGATGGGATCGCCGTCGAGTACGGCAAGGAAGGCAGCAGCGAATCCACACGGATCACGCTGCAATGGCAGTGGCAGAAACGCTGGTTGTCCGGAAGCGGGCGGCATGTCCGCGGCTATTGGGAGGTATCGGCAGGGCGGCTGTCGCACGATGCTCGGGCCGGGCAGAACGGTAGTATCACGGACATCGGTTTTACGCCTGTGTTCCGTTGGCAGCGCGACGATCTGAAAGGCTTTTACCTTGAAGGCGGCATCGGTGCACATTATTTGTCCCGTACTTCGCTGGGGGACAAGCGTCTCAGCACACAGTTCCAGTTTGGAGATCTCGTCGGCTTCGGCTACCGTTTTGGCGCGAAAGGGGCGTTGGATGTGGGGTTCCGTTATCAGCATCTCTCCAACGGGGGCATCAAGAAGCCGAACGATGGCTTGAATTTTCAACAGATCCGCGTGCAATATCATTTCTAATCAGCTGACACAGGTAATGATTTGAGGGCCGAAGCCGAACTTGTTGGTTGTGCCCGAGGTGTGACAGGTCAACGGGAGCGGCATGGCTGACACACACCAGGTACTGGCGCGAAAATGGCGTCCGCGCAGCTTTGACCAACTGGTCGGGCAGGAGCATGTGGTGCGTGCGCTCAGCAATGCGCTGTCGCAACAGCGGCTGCATCATGCCTATCTGTTCACGGGAACACGCGGAGTCGGGAAGACCACGCTGGCACGGATACTCGCCAAATCCTTGAACTGTGAAACCGGCATCACAGCCACCCCCTGTGGCACCTGTTCAGCCTGCACCGAGATTGATGCCGGACGCTATGTCGATCTGATCGAGCTCGATGCGGCATCGAATACGCAAGTGGACAACATGCGCGAGCTGCTGGAAAACGCGCTCTATGCGCCGACGGCCGGTCGCTACAAGGTGTACATCATCGATGAAGTGCACATGCTGTCGCGCAATGCCTTCAACGCGATGCTGAAAACGCTGGAGGAGCCGCCGGCCCACGTTAAATTCATCCTTGCAACCACCGATCCGCAGAAAATCCCGGTTACCGTGCTGTCGCGGTGCCTGCAGTTCTCACTCAAGCAGATTCCGCATGAGCAGATCCGTGAACGTTTGCAGGCTGTGCTGACGGCAGAGAATATTCAAGCCGATACCGCTTCGCTGTCATTGATCGCGCGTGCTGCCGAAGGCAGTCTTCGTGATGCGCTGAGTCTGCTGGATCAGGCGATCGCACATGGCGGCGGCATATTGGAGGAGGGATCGACGCGCGCCATGCTGGGCGCAGTCGATCAGGGGTATCTCTTTGCGCTGCTCGAGGCACTGTCCGCCGGGGATGGCGGACGATTGATGGGCGAGGCGGAGGCCATGGCTGCACGGAGTCTGTCATTCGATGCTGCCCTGCAGGCCTTGGCCACGTTGCTGCATCGTCTCAGCGTGATCAAGGTAATACCCGATTACAGCGCTGAGGACGAGCCGGATGCCGGTCGGATGCAGGCACTGGCAGAACAGTTTTCTGCAGATGCCTTGCAGTTGCACTACCAAATCGCCGTTCAGGGTCGGCACGAGCTGGCCTGGGCGCCTGATGAGTTCACTGGTTTTACGATGACTTTGCTGCGCATGCTGGCTTTTGCACCGGTTTCCCGTGCTGCCGCCTTGCCGGTGGCGAATCAAGCGCAGGAACGAGTATGGCCGGAAAAGCGGGAACGACGGGAATTGCCGGGGGACACTGTCCCGGACGTCCAGCGAGCGCGCGGAACGGTTGCTTCCGATGATGCGGCATTGACCAATTGGCCGGCGCTGGTTGGCCGGCTCGGACTGAATGCCATGGCGCATCAGCTGGCACTGCGCTGCGAACTGGTCGGTAGGGAGGAGAACGGGATTTCGCTGCGAATCAGCAAGGCAGATGAACGCCTGTTCGACAAGCCCTATCGTGACCGGTTGACGTCCGCGTTGCGCGGATTGCTCGGGAAGGAGCTGCGGGTCATTTTTTCGACAGCCGAAACCGTGGAGGCGTCACCGAAAGCGATCATCGACCGCGAGCGTGCGCGTGAGCAGGATGCGGCCGAGAAGCAGATGCGCAAAGACCCGTTTGTTCAGGAACTGCTTAACGATTTCGGCGGCGCCCTGGATGAGGGGAGTATCCGCCCGAAGGGATTGCCGGATAAGCCTGAAAAAGGCGGGCAGTCCTGACCGGATTACGTCATTACCGCATCAGCGATGCGGGTGTAGAAAGCGAATTGTCAGCAGAAAGGAATGAGGGATGATGAAAGGTCAATTGGCAGGTCTGATGAAACAGGCCCAGCAGATGCAGGAAAACATGCGCAAGGCGCAGGAGCAACTCGGCCAGCTGGAGGTGCAGGGTGAAGCCGGTGCCGGATTGGTGAAAGTCCTGATGAGTTGCCGGCACGACGTGAAGCGGGTGAGCATCGACCCGTCCCTGATGGGGGATGATCGCGAGATGCTGGAGGATCTGGTCGCTGCCGCGATGAACGATGCGGTGCGCAAGGCGGAGGCGATGACGCAGGAAAAAATGTCAGGTGTTACCGCGGGCATGCCCATGCCGCCCGGCATGAAATTTCCGTTCTAAAAATATTCAATAAAAACAAATATTTACGAATGTCTGCGCCTTCTGCTTTGCAGATGCTGATCGATGCACTGCGCTGTCTTCCCGGTGTCGGTCCGCGATCCGCTCAGCGCATGGCTTTTTATCTGCTGCAGCGTGACCGCGACGGCGCCTCCCGGCTGGCTTCGGGTCTTGCACAGGCGCTGGAGCGTGTGGGGCACTGTGAGCGATGCAACAATTTTTCGGAACAACCGGTGTGCAATCTCTGTCTGTCGGGGCGGCGGCGTCCTGAACTGCTGTGTGTTGTGGAAAGTCCGGCCGATCTGTTGATGATGGAGCAGGCGCAATGCTTTGACGGGCACTATTTTGTGTTGATGGGCGCCCTGTCTCCGCTGGATGGAATCGGTCCGCGTGAGATCCAGTTGGAACGCCTGCTGAAACGCGCGACCGACGGCGTGGTCAGGGAAGTCGTTCTTGCTACCAATTTCACAGTTGAAGGCGAGGCGACGGCGCATTATGCCGGTGAATTCCTCCGTTCACGCGGACTGACTGTCACGCGGATTGCTCGCGGACTGCCGGTGGGCGGGGAACTGGAGCATGTCGACAGCGGAACGCTGGCCCAGGCGATGCTGGAGCGCAGGCCTGCCTGATGGCAGGTTCAGGGGCTCGCGAATACCTGGACCGAGGAGGTGGTTCCGGCGACCGACTGGGTCATGAAGGCGGCACCGTAATGATTGCCGGCAGGTCCCAGGAAGCCGCCATTGATTTTCAGCGTGGCCGACGCGCCCGTGCCGCATGGGCCACCGGTACAGGCCACTGCGGTTTTCCCGCCTTCCATCACGACCACATTGGGGTCGAATTTGACCGTCAATGGCACCGCCGAGAAGCCGTAGTTCACGCCGGTCGGGAAGTTCATGCTCATGCCGGAGAGCGTGGCTGTTCGGGCGGAGAAGTTCACCGAAATACTGCCGAAAGCATAGCTGCTTGCCGTGTTTACCGGGAATACACTGTCCGTGGGTGTGGTGCCGCCTATGTGGTTGAACTGAATGGTCCCTGTCTTCGCCGCCATGACATTGACCGGCGCCAATTCCCCGATCATGTAGTGAAACTGCCCGTTGGGCGCGGGGCCAAGGTTGGTGGTACTGCCATTCAGGGTGATGCTGCCGCCAGTCCACCGTCCCCAGGAAACGGAAATGGCGCTGCCGGAACCGGTATCCACGACATTCGCGAGCGCGGTCGATCCGAGGGTGGTAAAGGTTCCGCCGTTTTCTTCGCCGGAAATGTTGAAGGCGGTAAGCTTGGAACCCGATTGCGTCAGTTGGCCGGGGAAAACGAAAGTCCCCGACGACTTGTCGATCACGGCGTACACCATTCCCTGTGTCGCGGTGACGACTGAGGTGGTGCCTCCGGCGGACAACTGCTCTGATGCGACGAAGGTCTGTACCGCCGGCGTCTCGGCCTTGTCGGTCGAGGTGGTAACGGCCACACGGCTATCCTGGGCTGTACTGCCGGTCGATGCGGTGGCAGCAGCGCTGGACGTGGCGCTGCTGGTGGACGATGCGGTTTGTTGACTGTCCCCGGTCTTGGCGGCGGCGGACGCGTTGCTCTTGCCGCGGCTTTCAAGCCGGTTGGCAACGAACGCTGGCGCTTCGAGCAGCGGCTGAGGGGCGCTGTTGGCATCGGCCACGAAAAAGTTCTCATTGATGCCGAACCGGCGTTCAAACCTCTGGTTGGACACGACAATGCTGTTGGTGCCGCCCGACTGGCCGATGACCCGGCCATAGAGGCCGTCTTTCGCGGCGCTGCCGTCGGCATTGCGGCAGTCTCCCTGGCATAAGGTCGCGGCATAGTCCGTTCCCCGGATGCCGATGGTTGACGTTACCGAGCGCAGCGCATAGTCGTTATGACGCGTTTTCCCGATCAGGCCGGTAATGGTGCGCAATCACCCTTTAACAAGACGGAAGAATGCACGGTCCTGCTGGCCCTGACGGCCCGAAAACCGGAACTCGTCGATGCCCAGTTCACTGTTTTCCTTCAATGACATCAGGCTCTCGTCGACAAAGCGGACCTGAAGATTGCTGGCCGGACCGGTGCGGAGGATGTCGCGGTCTTCAACGACGTCGCCGAACGCCAGTTTGAGACTGCGCGTGCCGCGCAGGGCGAAGGTATCGCCGCTGGACAGGATGACGCGGCCTACTTCGGCCGAAAACGCCGGAAAGGAAAGGCTGGTCAGTGCGAGCACGACGAGGCCGGCCTGGAGAGAAAATCGGTTATTTGAATTCATACCGCACCTTGAGACCGAGCACATCCCGCCGGTAGCTGTAAAGTTGAAGATTGCTGTGGTTTTTTGACAGCAGCAGCTCGCCGCGAACCGAGAGGTTCCGTGACCACGCGTAAATGGCCGCCGCATCGACAGCATAGTAATCATCGCGGCGTGTCGTGCTGAACAGGGGGTCTCGTGCGCTGTATGCGCTGTGCTGGAGTCCGATTCCGGAATTGAAGGACCAGCGGGGCGCCGGGGACAGTCCCATGCCAAACCGCAGGCTGTAAATGTCGCGTGCGAGATCATCACGGCCGCGCTGATTGTCCTCGATGGAATATCCGCCGCTGACAGTCAGCAGCGGGCGCCAGTCGCCAATCAGTGCAAGGCGATACCCCAGTCCGATCCCCTTCAGCGCGGAATTCCGGATCTGATTGCTGCCGGCGTAGGTCAGGGATGCGTAGTGCAGCGATGTGCTGAGTGCCTGAAATTCGTCCAGCTGCCGGATCCACTCACCGGAAAGAGAGGCCATTTCGCGGTAATTCCGGTAGTCGACGCCGAGACCTGAATAACCGGCCGTTCCACGAAACAGGTTCTTGTCCTGGATGAGGCTGACACCGGCAGTCGCGTTGGCCTGCGTTTGATCGTATTCCCGGTTTCCATCGTGTGATTTCAGATCCCCGCTGACGGACGCAAAGGCGGCAATCCCGGGACTGATCGGAATGCTGACATTCGCGCCTGCTGTTGCCTGAGCAAATTTGCGGTCAATCTTGACGCCTGCGGTGTTGAGGGTCACCAAGCCGAAATTCGGCAAAGCAATGTTGGCAGTGCTCACGCCGCCGTTGATATTGCTGTCGTATCCGAGGCCGAATTCGACGAAGGCTCCGGCGGTGGTGCGATAACTGCCTTCACGGGCGCGGATGGCATCCAGATAACGGTCGATATTTGCCGCCACCGCAGCCGGAGGCTGGGTTTTCAGTACTCCGCTAAATTCCTCGCGGGCGCGCTGGTCTTCCCCCAGTACAAAGTAACCGCGGGCCAGCTCAAGTCGGGCTTCACGGTTGGCCGGGAAATTCACGACATACCGCTCCAGCGCCAGCACCCCTTCGCCGGCATGTCCGCTGTCTATCGCTGCGACGCCGAAGTAAAAGTCAAAAGCAGGTTTGCCCAGTTCTGAAGGGTGTTTCTTGGCCAGCGCGTACGCCGCCTTTGCGTCGCCCTTCCCGAGTAATGCCTTGACGTCGTCTGCAGGCGCACCCCACGAGGCCAAGGGCGCCGAGAGGGCCAAAACCAGATAACCAAGCGTGAGTCGACTCATGAGGTATCAGGTATCTTGCGGAAGACCGAACTGTTATGATGCGAGGCTAGCGAACCGCTTGCATAAATTCAATTAAAACAGATAGTTGCAATTCAATTCGATGAAAAACTTCAGATCACAGGCGGCGAAAGGTGCCGGGAAGGGTGCCGCGGCAGACGATTCTGTTGCAGGGGCGACACAGAAACTGCAAAAGGTGCTCGCCGGCGCGGGTATGGGATCGCGGCGTGCCATGGAAGAACTGATCGCGGGTGGCCAGGTGACGGTGAACGGGCGGGTGGCAACGATCGGTCAACGGGTCGGGATCAGTGACCGCATCAAGGTTGGTTCGCGGACGATCAAGATGGCCGAAGCGGACGAAGCGCCCGAAGTGCTTCTGTATCATAAGCCGGAGGGGGAGATTGTCAGTAATGAAGATCCCCAGGGCCGGACCACTGTATTCGATCGTCTGCCCAAGGCGCGGCGCGGCAAGTGGCTGGCTATCGGCCGTTTGGACTTCAACACCAGCGGGTTGCTGATTTTTACCACCTCCGGCGATTTGGCCAACCGACTGATGCATCCACGGTTCGGCGTGGATCGGGAATATGCCGTGCGAGTACTGGGCAATGTGACCGAGGCGGCGCTTAACCGATTGCGCAGCGGGGTGATGCTAGAGGACGGCGAGGCCCGCTTTGAATCGCTGGAAGAGGAAGGTGGCGAGGGTGCCAATCGCTGGTTCCGTGTGCAGTTGCGCGAGGGGCGCAATCGCGTGGTCCGGCGGCTGTTTGAGTCTCAAGGACTGACTGTCAGCCGGTTGATGCGGGTGCGCTTCGGCATGGTGGTGTTGCCGCCGCAACTCAAGCGCGGCCAGGTTTTGCGGCTGAGCGGGCACGACGTTTCTTCGCTGGTGACCTGGGCGGGGTCTGCACAGGGCGACGAGCCGGCTGCAATGATTCCTTCTGCACCGCCAGCACGCAGTCGTTCCCGCCGCTCGTCTCCGGCCAGATAAAGCGGATATCCGTGTGGTGTTTTACCACCGCCGGCCGGGCGTGGCCGGTTTCCATGAACAGCCATCCCTCGGCTGCCAGGTAATCAGCACTCTGTTGCAGGATCGGGTTGATCAAATCCAGTCCCGATCGGCCACCGGCGAGAGCCATGACCGGTTCTTGCCGATACTCCTCGGGCAAGCGCCGCATGACCCGATCCAGCACATAGGGCGGGTTGGTAAGAATCAGATCGTATCGTTCCCCGTTCAGCGCCGTGAAAAGATCTGAGCGGATCAAACGGATGCGGTCCGCCAGCCGGTAGTCGTTAACGTTTTTCTGCGCGACCGCGAGCGCATCGCGCGACAGGTCTACGGCATCGACCAGTGCCTCCGGAAAAGCCTCTGCGGCGATGATGGCGAGGCAACCGGACCCGGTGCACAGGTCCAGTACGCGTCTGATCCTTGAGTGCCGCACCCAGGGCTGAAGCCGGCGGCGCAACAGTTCAGCCAGATACGACCGCGGGACGATGACGCGTTGATCGATGTAAAAACGGTGATCGCCCAACCATGCTTCATGCAGCAAGTAGGCCATTGGTACGCGGTCCTCGATGCGCTGGTCGGCAAGCCTCGCGGCCCGGTTCACGACTCCGCGGGGAACGGGTCTTTCCAGCAGTTCCGGCAGCGTCTCAAAGGCCGCTCCCGCCGAATGAACTACAAGCCATGCGGCCTCGTCATCGGCATTGGTCGTGCCGTGTCCATAACTCAATCCTGCCTGGCGGAATCGCGCTGCGAGGGTGTCGATGAACGCTCGGTAGGTCAACATCCGGGATGCGGAGGTTTTCCGGCTTAGCCGATACCGTCGAGATCCAGTTTGATGCTGGATAAATCGCCTGCCGTGGAGGCGGGACGGGGCGCCTCGGTGGATTGAGCAGCACCGCTTGCTGCTTGCTGGGCCGTGCCAACAGGCGTTTTGCCAGCGTTGCTGATCAGCCAGTGCATATTACTGAGGGAATCCGAACACGCCAGCGCCTCATCCATGGTGATTCGCCCAGCCTGATAGAGCTTGAACAGGGCCTGCTCGAAGGTTTGGGAACCGGGCGAAAGGCTTTGTTCCATCGCTTCCTTGATTTGGGGGATTTCATCGGTTTTGATTAATTCCTGGATGTGCTTGGTGTTGAGCAGCACTTCAACCGCCGCGGCGCGTTTGCCGTCAACGGTTTTGACCAGACGTTGCGAGATGACGCAACGCAATGAAATCGCCAGATCGGCAAGCAGGCTTTCTCGTGCGTCACGCGGGAAAAAGCCGATGATGCGGTTGAGTGCGTTGTAGCTGTTGTTGGCATGCAGCGTGGACATGCACAAATGTCCGGTTTGCGCGAACAGCAGTGCGCTCTGCAGCGTGGTCTTGTCCCGAATCTCGCCGATCATCAACAGGTCAGGCGCTTCGCGCATCGCGCTGATCAGGGCATTCTCGTACGTGTGGGTGTCGACGCGTACTTCCCGCTGGTTCACGATGGATTTCTTGTGTTTGAAGATGAACTCGATCGGGTCTTCAATCGTCAGGATATGGCCGGAGCGCGTGATATTTCGGTAGTCGATCATCGCCGCCATGGAGGTGGATTTTCCGGATCCGGTGGAGCCCACAATCAGGATAAGCCCCAGTTTCTCCATGATCACTTCCTTGAGTATCGGCGGCAGGCCGAGGGACTCGAAAGGAGGGACATCCGGCTTGACAAAGCGGATGACCATGGCGACGGTGTTCTTCTGTCTGAAAATGTTGATCCGGAAATTGCCCAGATCACCACCGCTCTGCGCAAAGTTCATCTCGTGCCCGGACTCGAACTCCTTGATCTGGCTTTCCGTCATCAGTTCGTAGCAGATTTTCTTGACCTGCTCGGGGTCCAGTGCCTGGCTGTTGACAGGCATGACGGTGCCATTGATTTTGATCTGAATGGGCGCGCCTGCGGTGAAGAACATGTCTGACGCCTGCTTGTCAGACATCAGTTTGAAAAGCGGTGTAACGAACATGTGCGCCCCCGGGTAATCCTA
>Ga0129333_10004076_pt1 | contig 13673 bp, 27 predicted proteins | sample CPB6_08_DNA_FD_94474 | JGI IMG/M metagenome (GOLD analysis project Ga0129333, IMG submission 94474) | Freshwater to marine salinity gradient microbial communities from Chesapeake Bay, USA - CPBay_Sum_0.6_0.8_DNA | ecosystem: Environmental > Aquatic > Marine > Coastal | place: USA: Chesapeake... | reverse complement strand
TATGTTGATCCAAAAGGCCCAAGCACTCTTCAGGGTGTTAAATCTAAAAAACGTAAATAATCATGAAAGATTACAACGCACCATTTAAAAACTCGGCAATCGACCGTTTAGGTAGTAAGTTTGGTGACCCAGACAAACCAAAAGTAGAAGGACCTATTAATCTAACTGGTGTTCAGAACGCTCTTAACAGAGGAATTGCTAGTGTTAAAAGGGCAGCTAGCAGTGTGTCCAATGTAAAAATTAATAAGCCTAGAGTTGAAAAAACAAGTACTATTATATATGATGAAATGGGTGGACCAATAGGTAGAGAAAATTCTTCAAAAAGGTTTGGAGTAATTGGAAACAAAAGCACTACTAGAAAGGAAACTATTAATCAGGAAACAGGTAATACAACATATTCAAAATCTGTAACTAATCCTAAAGGCGGTAAAATGATTGAAGTTAATAAAACAGTAACGCCAAAAGGGGACTTTAGTAAGACTAGAACTAGATATAATACAAAGGGTGATGTAATGACTAGTCGCAGTCGTTCTAAACAAGGCAAATTTTTTCAATGATTATAACACTCTTCCCAACGCTCGGTCTATCGGTTGGTATTGAATATTTACCAGTAGAAGATGATTTACGTCCTGAGTTAATTTTACATTTGTTAATTTTTAAAATATCTATAACATGGCAATAATGCGCACAAATCGACTAACGTCGAAAACAACTCCACCTCAAAGAAAAATAATTACAGAAGCTGAGGCATATGCTCAAGATGCTGCTTATAAGAGATATCAGCAAGATGTTGATGCTTATAATGTAAAGATGAAGAGGTATAATGAAAGTCAGACTTCAGGAAGAGATTACAGACCATTTTTTGGTAGTGAGAGTAATACTAGAAGGTTAAATGATCAAGAAACTGCCGAATGGAATAAAAGAAAAAGAGAGGAATCAGATTACTTACATAATCCTGGTGACCTTTTCATGGAGGCTAAAAATATAAATGTAAATAAGGGTAGTTATAAAAAAGTATATGCTCCTGGTGGTAAAGAGTACCAAGGGTCTATGGGGGCGTATTTGGCAGACTATGTTAAGCCAACTGCACCTACTAAAGTAGACCCTACAGATTGGTCTAATGTTAAGTTAGAAATGGCAAAAATCAAAACGCCAACAAGAATTACTTCTAAACCTGGTAAACTAAAAGGATATAAAGGTCAAGAAGAACTCCCTGGTTTTACGGCTCCTGGTGTTGAGATGACTGTAAAATCAAAAACTTATCACGGGTCTTCTGGTACTCAATATAAAACAAGAAGAGCTCAAGATGTTGAAAAGTTAAACATGGAGGGCAAGGCGGCTGATGATCCTAGGGCTAATAAAAAACCTGGTTATAAGCGTCAAGAGAAATTATTCAAGTCTTACGCTGGTACATCTGTTTTGGGTGAGAGTCACATTGGTAAGTCTGCTAATGAAATTAGGGATTATAAAAAAGAGATGAAATCTCAACGCGCTGCTTACCGTAGGGAGGATAATCTTGAGGGTATTGCTGCAACTGGAATGGAGGTAAAGCAAGCTCGTCAAGCTGAGCGTTTTGTTAAGGGCAAGCAGGCTCACTTTAATGACAAGAACTACCAAAAGACGACCGGTAAGACAAGTCGCATTGCTCCTGACTATAAGGATTCGGCTGAAAATGCTGCTAATCGCAACACAATGCAGGCAAAGTTGGATGCTATATCAGCTAAAGGAAAAAATAATACAAGTTTATACTAAGATAAGCCCCTCGATTTTGAGGGGTTTTTCATAATAATTAGACTAATGTCTCAAATTTTGACTAAATTTGAGACATAAATCTAATAAAATGGTAGTAAAACATGTACATTTAGGCGACGAAGGTCGTAAAAAGCTCATTAAAGGCATCAAAACGATCGCTGGGGCAGTAAAAAGCACATTAGGTGCGCGAGGACGCACTGTGTTAATCGAGTCAGAACACCATATTGGTGGTATTACAGTAACAAAAGACGGTGTAACGGTAGCTAAGTCGATCAATCTGTATGATCCGGTAGAGAACTTGGCTGTTATGATGATGCGACAGGCTGCTGAGAAGACGGCTACTGTTGCTGGCGATGGAACGACAACTAGTATCGTTATTGCTGAGGCTATTGTCGATGCGGCTTCTGATATTTTAATGTCAGATGACAACGTCACCGAGGTCATCCGTGAGATTAATAGCATTACGACAGATGTCGTTAACCACCTGACGAAGAGAGCTAAGAAGTTGTCTGGTAAGAAGCTTAAGGACGTTGCGTCTATTAGTGCTAACAATGACACAAATATTGGTGGTATGATCGCTGACGCGTTCAGTGAGGTTAAGATGGTATCTGTAGAAAACAGTAAGGACCATAACACATATGTTGAGGTGATTAAGGGGATTAAGGCTGATCGAGGTTGGACTAGTCGTCACTTTATTACTGACTACAAGCGTCAGGAGGCTGTGCTAGAGAATCCATATGTCTTAATCACTGATCAGGAGATCAATAATCTACTCAATATTGAGCGCATCTTACAACATGTTGTAGCACAAAATAAGTCATTACTTATCATTGGTGAGATGACGCCAGCTGCACTTAATACACTTAATATAAATGTGGCTCAGGGTAAGATCAAGGCATGTAACATTCTACCTCCAAGCTTTGGCTACCGTCAGAAAGATTTGCTAGAAGACCTAGCAATCGCTTTGGACGGTACATATTTCAGTGAGGACACTGGTGATGACTTATCGTTAGTTGACGTAGCTCACCTAGGTAGGTGCTCTAAGGTTATTGTTAGCAAGGACACGACAATCTTTATGCCATACAGCAGTTCACAAGATGCTATAGACGCGCGTATTGCTGACATCAACGATACTATATTTGACGGCATCACTAAAGAAGAGCTTGACAACCGTAAGGAGCGAGCGGCTAACCTATCCGGTGGTGTTGCTGTGATCTATGTAGGTGCGTTGAGTGACATTGAGCAGAAGGAGAAGAGAGATCGCATTGACGACGCTGTCTGTGCAGTTGAGGCTGCATTAGAGGAGGGCATCCTTCCTGGTGGTGGTGTTGCTTTGTATGAGTATGCTAAGAACAATCCAGGTACAACTACTGCTGAGAAGATTATGCGTATGGCTTTACAAGCTCCAATGCGTCAGATCCTTGACAACGCTGGTAAAGACGCTCAGTTCATTATGGACGGCATCTTACCATTCCCTAATGAGGGGTATGACGTAAAGGGTGAGCAGTATGGTGACATGATCAAGCTTGGTATTATTGATCCGGCTAAGGTTACAAAGAACGCCTTGTTGAACGCTGTGTCGGTAGCAACGACAATCATGAGCACAAATGCAATCATTACAAACATTAGAGCAGATGAAAGTATTAAATAAATACTTACTCGTTAAGCGAGTAAATGAGCAAAAGCAGACCAAGAGTGGTCTGCTTCTAACCGGTGAGGACGCGAATGATATGCGCTACCATAAGGCTGTTGTCTACAAAGTAGGCGATAACATCATCGGTATAAACACAGATGACACTGTCTTATATGACAAAGTGCAAAGCCATGAGGTCGTCCTTGATAATGAGAGGATGACTATAATTCAGGAGAAGGACGTTGTTTGCGTTCTTTAACTCTCCTGTTAAAATCAACAATCGCAATAGCTAAGGTCTTCTGGTGAAACGGTGCGTTATCACGGAAGGCCTTATTGCGTCTTGATGAGGTCGGAATCGGTTCTCTTCCGTCTAACTTTTTATAGATTGACGTGATCATTTTCTTGGCCTTAAATGAGACCTCATACATTTGCCCTTGGTTGTATGTCTTTTGTCTCCATTCACTAATCCATCCTTCCTTCATCAATCTATTAAATCGCTGACTATCCCAGGTCATGAAGTTCTTATACTCGTCAAAGTCCGTCTTTGTGAACAGTCTATTGCCGTGTAAGAACAGCAGCATTTCAAGATCTGTCAATCTGATTCCATAGTTTACTTGGGCCCATCGCCTAACAATTGCCCACTCTGTCAGCCAATCATACTGCAGAGGTCTACGCACAACTTTTTGGTCGTAGATAAATAGTCTTCTTACCTTTTTTTTCATTACATTTGTAGGACAAATATATCAATAATGGGACTATATAGCAACATTCACGCAAAAAGAGAGCGAATTAAAGAGGGCTCGGGCGAGAAAATGCGTAAACCAGGCGAGAAAGGAGCACCTACTGCTAAGAACTTCAAGGAAGCCGCAAAAACAGCAAAAGATGGCAAAGGATCCAAGACTAGAAAAAGCGGGCGTTAGTGGCTACAACCAGCCAAAGCGCACTCCTAATCATCCGACTAAGAGTCATGTCGTCGTCGCCAAAGAAGGTAGCGAGGTTAAGTTGATTCGTTTTGGGCAGCAGGGTGTAAAAACCAATCAGACTGTTGGTCAGCGCGAGGCTTTTAAAAGTCGTCATGCCAAGAATATTGAGAAGGGTAAGATGAGTGCAGCTTATTGGGCTGACAAGGTTAAGTGGAGTCCAAGTAAGACTGCATCACCTAGTACTAAATGGAAAAAAGGATCATAATGAATTACAATAAGATACCATTCAAGAACGCAGACATTGACTTCATAGGAAAGAAGAAGCGTATTCGTGATATGCGTGGTGATGAATATGTCAACATGCCGAACGGTGAGGTGTCATCTCACTTGATGTCTAGCCGAGGAAAGGAAGTATTTCCAACTGTTTTCCCTAATAAGCCAGGTTCACATGAGTATAAAGATTGGACCGACATGCCTAACACATCTGAGGCCTATAAAGAGGCTAAGAAGAGAGGCGAGGTAGTTAAATTTGCAACTGAAAGAAGAGCTGAGAAGATGGCATTTGGAGCCTGGAAAAAGGGTGATGCTAGAAGAGAAGCAATGCAGAACTATGATAATTATAAAAAGACACAAAGGTCTAGGTGATACGATTGCCTCGATTACTGAGGCAACCGGTATAAAGACACTAGTCGAGAGTATAACTGAGGACTGCGGATGTCAAGAGAGGCAGGCCTCTCTTAACAACCCAGACCTACTAATAAATAAACTGTTCTATGGGACAAAGCAAGACATCGAAGTATTACGCAGCCAATCCGAAGGCAGCGGAGAAGAGGCGTGAATATCAGCGCGAATTAAACTCAACTGAGGAGCGCAAGAAATATAGGGCTGAGCACACGAAAGCTCGTCGTGCCAATGGCATCGACGGCAAGGGAGGTCCTGATATGAGTTCCACAAAAAGTGGTAAATTTGTAAAAGAAAACCCAAAGACAAATCGTGCACGCAATGGCGCAAACGGTAGGTCTACTAAAAAATAAGACATGGCATATCAAAAATTACAAGTAGAACGAGCAGCAGTTGTTACACCAAGTAATACTGTAGACATACCATACGTTGGTGGAGATGGCACAACTCCAAGTTGGCCTTGTGTGCTTTATATCGGTGGTGCTGGTAACATTCGAGTGTTAACTGCAGGTGGCGATGACGTAACGTTTAATGGTGTTGTAGCAGGTACTTTTTTACCTGTTCAAGTTGTTAGAGTATTTTCAACTGGAACTACAGCGACAAACATTGTAGCTACTTGGTAGTATGATGATAGGTATTCAAATAGCGATTGACATTGCCGTTGATGGAGAGATTCCTGGCGGTGGCGGTTTATTACCTGACGCTAGAATTACCGATGATCTTGGAGAAAGAATTACAGATGATAATCAAACAAGAATAACAGATGGCGTATAAAATAAATGACCTTACAGCATTAGGTCGAAACTTAGATCCGACAGATGAGTTAGAGGTATCTTTAGCAGGTGCAACCGGTAGTCGCAAAATTACTGGTGCTCAAATTATTGGTGCCGCTCTTCCTACATGGCTTGAGTCAAATGCAACTGACCTTACTATTTGGAATAACGGCAAAGGCAACATAGCGACAAACACCTCTTTTGGCGATGGAGCGCTTAAAGCAAATACTACAGGCGATAGTAATACTGTTTTTGGTTATAATTCATTAGATGCTAATACTACAGGTAATAATAACACTGCCTTTGGTTTTAATGTATTAGGCACTAGTTCAACAGCAAGTAATAATACAGCTTTTGGTTATAATTGTTTAAATGCAAATACAAACGGAACTGGTAATGTTGCTATTGGTGTTAGTGCATTAGATGTAAATACAGGAGGTTCATTTAATGTTGGTATAGCAACAAATGCTTTAGGTTCTAATACTCAGGGGAGTCAAAATGTAGCGGTTGGATTTAATAATTTAAGTTCTAATGTAACAGGTAATTTTAATACAGCTATAGGTTCATCAGCGTTAACATCTTATACAGGTAGTAACATGGTAGCTGTTGGTTATTATGCTTTAGGTTCTTGTACAACAGGTAGTGATAATACTGCTGTTGGTTATCTATCAGCAGACGCATTAACAACAGGTACAAACAATACTTCATTAGGAAGTAATTCTTTAGGAGCTTTAACAACCGGAAATAGTAACACGGCAATCGGAAGAGATTCTTTACTAACTATAACAACAAGTAGTAATAACACAGCAATTGGTTTTAATTCTTTACGAGTTCAAACTTCAGGTGCTTCTAATACAGCAGTTGGTTCAACAGCAGGAGCGTCTCTTACTACAGGTGTGGAAAACGCATTTTTTGGTTCGGAGGCAGGAACAACACTTACAACTGGTAATTACAATACAGCTATTGGTACAAGGTCTCTTATTTTAAACACAACCGGTAATTACAATACAGCTATTGGTCATCAATCATTATTATTTAATACAGCTACTAATAACACAGCTGTTGGGCAAGGTTCTTTATACGCAAATACAACAGGTTCTCAGAATGTCGCTATTGGTTCTTTAGCATTGGACGCAAACACAACAGGTACTGATAATACAGCAGCAGGAGTTAATGCTTTGGGTGTATGTACAACAGGTTCTCAGAATGTTGCTATTGGTTCTTTAGCTGCACAAGCGCTTACAACAGCAAGTAACGCTACTGCAATTGGTTGTAATTCATTGAGAACAGCAACTACATCATCAGGTACTACAGCAGTTGGTCACAGTAGTTTGTATAGCGCAACAACAGGAGTTAATAATACAGCTATTGGAAACAATGCAGGTTATAATATAACAACAGGTAGTAATAATACATCAGTTGGTTGGGGAGCAGGTCCAAATTCAGGAACAGGAGAAGAAACAACATTTGTTGGTTATTTTACTCAGGGGGGAACAGGCTCAACTGTAATTGGCTCTTTAGCTTCATCAGCAACATTTACAAACTCAATTGTACTCGGTCGCTCTGCAACTGCGACTGCAAATAATCAATTTGTTGTTGGTAGTTCAACATATAATGCGGGAGCAGTAACAACTGAATCTTTGTCAAGTACAAGAACTTGGTCAGTAATTATTAACGGAACAGCATATAAAATTTTATTAGCGTAATTATGGAAAATTTAACACCTGAGCAAATTGCTCAAAGCGTATCCGCTGCATTTGACAGCGTTGATTTAATTAATCGTAACGAAGACGATGCGGTAACAATCGAAAGAAATGTTGAGCATCTTCGTATTATGATGGGACATGAATGGTTTGTATCAGCTTTAACAGCTGAGCAAGCAGAACAAATTAATGCAATCATCAATGAATAAAGATCAAGCAATACAAATCTTAGCCCAGGCACTTGAAGCGGCAGCTAAGGCAGGTGTATTTAGTTTGAGTGATGCAGCTACTATTGTTCAAGCCATCAATAAGGTTAATGAATTAGTTGAAATCGTACCAACTGAAGAGTAATGACAGGTAAGTTCAGCAACCAGGGTACACTAGTTGCTGTCAGTGGCACTATATTACACACTGCCCCAGACAACAACATTTCTGAGGTGCAGTCTATGCGCTTTACGAATACTGCTGCATTTGTGTTGACTGTACAAAAGTATACAGCTGCTACTTCTACAACCACTACAATATATACTGTTTCATTAGATGAGGGTGACATATTCACAGACGAATATGGGTATCACTTAGATGAGAATGATTATATTAGAGCTATATCTGATGTAGCCGGAACTACTTTTATAGTAAGAGGTCAAGACTCACCAAATATTAACGTAGTAAGATGCAAGTAGTTGATGCGAGTGGTAACATGTTTGGTTATGACAGTATTACTGTTGCTGGTCCTGATGGTAAGCCAAAGACTTTATCATCCGCTATAAAGCTAATAACACTTGTAAGAAATACAAGTGGGTCTACAATAACAAAAGGCACTGTTGTTTACATCAACGGTGGGTCAGGAAATAAGCCGACTATAGCTAGGGCATTAGCTACATCAGATGCCACATCTGCTCAGACATATGGTGTTGTTCAGGCTAATATACCAAATAACAAGAATGGATATGTTGTTGTAGTTGGAGCGTTAGAGGGTCTAAACACATCTGCATATGCACCTGGTACGCAGTTATATTTGAGTAGTACAGTTGCTGGTGAATGGACATCAACGAAACAATTAGCTCCAGCTCATCTTGTGTATGTTGGAATTGTTGTAAGGCAACATGTAAATCAAGGTGTCGTTGAGGTAAAGATACAGAACGGATATGAGCTTGATGAGATTCATGATGTTCAGATTGTATCTCCGACAAATGGACAAACTCTTGTTTATGACTCAGCTACAAGCTTGTGGAAGAATGGTTCTGGTGGTGGAGGTGGCGGAGCTTCTCCTATTGATACTCAATTATTTACATCAAGTGGTGTATGGACTAAACCAGCAGGAGCTAAACAAGTTGAAATTTATTTAGTTTCTGGAGCTGGAGGAGGAGGATCAGGTAGAAGAGGAGCTGCTTCAACTGCTAGATATGGTGGCGGAGGTGGATCATCAGGAAGTGCAACAGTTGTTAAATGTGATGCATCAACATTAGGTGCTACAGAAAATATTTGGATAGGTACAGGAGGAGTAGGAGGATTGGGTATTACAGCAAATGATACCAATGGAAATTCAGGAGCATCAGGCACTTCTTCTTATTTTGGAGGTACAGGCACTGCAGCAACTTCAAAAGTATCTACATCTACAGGGATAGGCGCTCAAGGAGGGACTAATGCTGCAAATGGAAGTAATTCTGTACCATCGGCTTATGTATTTGGCCAATCAGTTGCTAATAACTATACTAGTAGCACATTAAATTCAAATGGTTTTGGAAGTACATCATTTCAATATCTTATGAGACCTCTTACCTCTGGTGGATGGGGAGGCGGAATAGAAGCAACTAATGTAGCTAGAGGAGGTCAAGGTATTAATTTGCGAGGAGCAAATAACGCTCAAGCTATAGCAACAGTAAATGTAAGTTTTGTAAATGGAGGTAATGGATCATTAATAACAAATAATGCTGCACATCTTTTCTTTGCTGTAGGCGGCGGTGGCGGCGGCGCAGGTGATATAGCAGGAACAATTGCAGGATACACAGGCGGAAATGGTGGTCCAGGTGCTGGAGGCGGAGGCGGAGGAGCTTCTACTAATGGCGCTAATTCAGGTGCTGGAGGTAGAGGAGGTGATGGATTTTGTATGGTAATAACATATTTCTAATGAATAAAAGATACGCACTTATTGAAGATGGAGTTGTAGCTAATATTATTGCTGCAACAGAAGATCCATCATACATGACTGATTTACTTTGTATTGAAGTAGATGATATGGTTCAGATTGGTTACCTTTACGATGGCCAAAATTTTATAGAAAATGAAAACAGCGATTATAATAATTTCGATACTATTAGTTAGTTGCAGCCCAACAAAACGTTTTACTCGTTTGATAGAGAAGTACCCTTATCTATTAACTCAGGATACTATTTTAGTTACTGATACCATTACTTTATACGTTCCTGAGGTAAAGACTGATACTATAGTTACAATTAAGGAACTTATTGATACAATTACTCTAACAAAGGATAGAGTAACAGTAAAGACATGGTATGTGCCAAAAGAAAAGAAGGTATACATACAAGGCAAATGTGATCCTATATATGTAACTAAAATTGTAGAGCGAAAGATTCCTGTTAGATATTATGAAAAGTATCCTTGGTGGAAGAAGCTACTAAACAACCTATTAGCGATTTTTATTATCTTTGTTGTAGTATATACAGCATATAGATTATACAAGAAATTATTATGAAAACAAACGCCTTAATTATTTTGTCTAGCATACTTACAATCCTTGCGCCTGTACAACCATTAATAACAGTAGCTTTAATCGCAATATTTTTAGATGTTTGTTTTGGAGTATGGCGTTCATATAAAAAGAGAGAGCATCAAGAAACAAAATTTTGGGATATAGTTCAAAGCAAAGGATTGTATTCTACGGCAGCAAAATGTTTAACATATGCAGGTTCAATTACATTTTTTTACTTTGTAGAAAAATTTATAGCAGGTGATATTATCGCACACTTTATATCAATAGAGCTCTTACTGACTAAAGCAGTGGCTCTATTTGTTGTTTTTATAGAGGTCAAGAGTATGAATGAAAGCTACAAAGACGTTACAGGTAAGGATATATTGTTTTCATTTAGAAAGTTCATTACAGGTCTTAAATCAGAAAGTGACAAATGGCGTTAAAATTAGACATCTCAAAAATTAAGCAAGTACGCTTAAAGGAATCTCAGTTCTTTGCTGAAGAATCTCCTAAAACACAAATTTACTTACACCATACAGCCGGAAGCGGAAATGCTGAGGCGGTCAGTCGCTACTGGAATGGCACTAATGAGCGTGTAGCTACGGCTTTTGTAGTTGGTGCTGATGGATTAATTGTACAGTGCTTTTCATCAAAGCATTGGGCTTGGCATTTAGGAATTGATAAAAAAGAGTTTACTGCTCAAAATGTTCCTTATAAAAACCTAAACAAAACTAGCGTAGGTATTGAGGTTTGTAACTGGGGATATTTGAAAGAAAAAAACGGAAACTTTTATACTTATGTAGGCACGAAAGTTCCGGCATCAATGGTTACGACTTTAGATGAGCCATATAAGGGATATAAACACTACTATAAATATACTGATCAACAAATTGAAAGTACGCGTCAATTGGTTGAATATCTTTGCGAAACTTATAATATATCTAAGGAATATCGCGAGGAGATTTGGGGATTAGATAAAGAGGCGTTTAAAGGAACTAATGGAATTTATACTCATAATTCAGTGCGTAAAGACAAGAGTGATATCTATCCGTGTCCGAGAATGATTGAGATGCTCAAGAATCTTTAATTATTTTTGTTAACTTTGCTAAATGAAGAAGAATAAATCTGAATCTACATCAATTGTAAAGATTAAGGTAAGCCGCCCTGGCGTTCATGCAAAATGCAAAACGTCTAAGCTAAAATCTTCTAAGAATTATAAAAAGTCATATAAAGGTCAAGGACGATGAAAGTACAGAATTATATTACAGAGACTCCAAACACTAATTGCCGTGTATTCGGATTAAACGCCAATGGGTCTACTGTTAACTTTAATGTTCCTGCTTTATTGGCTTTAAATCAAGCCCCTAGTGTGGTTACAACTAATGCGCTTACACTAGCGACATTAACAAATGTAAATACATACTTTACTGGAACAGCTGGCGCGTCTTTTGCAATAACTCTTCCAGCATCAAATTCAAACCTTAATGGTGTTAAATATGTTGTTATGTCAACAGCTAACAGGCCATCAACAACTTGGACTTCTTCAGGAGCTTCAATTGTGGGTGCTCCTTCTTCATTAACATCAAATACGCCAGTGTGCCTACAATATAGCCACGCTGACACAACATGGTATATTTCAATCTAATCATATGTCAAAAAAAATCACAAAAGAAGAGCTCGATGCGTTAGTTAACGCTAATCGAGTTTACAGAGATTTAAAATTTAATCTAGCAGACATCGAGATGAGCGTTCGTCGTTTAGGCGAGCAAAAGGAGCTCACTATGCAGCAGCTTGATACAGCGGCTATAGCTCTAACTAAAGAGCAGCAGTCTATACTTGAGAAGTATGGAGATGTCAGTGTAAATCTACAAACAGGTGAGTATAATTAGAAAAATTTCTATTGGTCCTGACTACATGAAGTGTATGCACTATATGGTAGGTCAGACTGTCCTAGATAAAACATGGGAAATTGATACAATCCGAAAAGAGGATGACGGGTCAATCTGTGTTTGGATTATTAAGGATGGAGAGATTATTAAATGGAAAGCTTTTTCTAATACAATGCCTATCTCGATTGAGTATAAAATAGATTATTAATGAAATCACCATACTGCTTCATAATAAAGCCAGTTGGTCTGAGGCGGTACGATAACATAAAGAAGTTCGGTGATACCGACTTCTACATCAGTTCCTCTCAAGAAGACCATAAGACATCCAACCGCCATGCTATGGTGGTTTCAGTTCCTATTTATTATAATGGCCCTATTCAACCAGGAGATACTGTAATAGTTCACCATAATGTGTTTAAATACTATTACGATATGAAGGGTCGTCAAAAAAGTAGCTGGAATTACTTAATGGATGATTTATTTTTAGCTGAGGTAGATCAAGTATATCTTTACAAGAGAGACTTTAATTGGCAAGCTGTTGATCCATTTATATTTATTAGACCTATACCAACTGAGGATAAGTTAATTAGTACTACGGGTGCTCATGAGCCTTTGTGGGGTGAAGTTGTTTATAAGACGAATACTATCTCCAATGTAAATATTGGAGACACAGTCTCATTTACACCAGACAGTGAGTATGAATTTCAAATAGATGGTGAAACCCTCTATCGAATGTATAATAAGAATATATGTCTAAAAAGGTAGAAATCATTGAGGCCGCGAAAGAGGCAATCAATGAATTAATAAAAGTACTAAAGTCACCTATCATTACTCACGCTGAGGACGACATATCGGCAGACAAAATGAAGAACGCCGCCTCTGCTAAGCGTTTGGCATTTGAGGATGCTATGTTCATGCTTAATAAGATTGAGGAGGAAGAAAACAGAGCTGCAGAGACGCCTATCGCTGAGGTGACTCTTGGCAAGTCAGGCTTTGCAGAAGGGCGAGCAAAAGCAAAGAATGGAAAATAAGTTATACTCCATAGTAAACGATTACGTTAACAGGACTGCTCTTACTACTAAGAACAGTAAGAAGTCTTGGGATTATGGCTATAACAAAGAGTATGATCTGATTGTCATATCTAAAGATGGTACCGTCGGTGAAATATATGAGATTAATGGCCTAAAGATTGCCTTACCTCAACAGCCAAAGACTGTTGAGAATAGAAACAATCATTGGGAGCCTATTGAATACCCAACTGAGCTGCAGAAAATTAAGTCAATATTTGACTGGAACAGAAAAGACAACGCGTTCAAGTCTAAGTATGTCGACATGATAGAGACTGAATTTGATAGGCGAGAGAACGGCTTTTGGTTCATTAATAACGGAAAGCCTACCTATATCACCGGAACTCACTATATGTATCTTCAGTGGACTAAGATTGACGTCGGTCTTCCTGACTTCCGTGAATCCAACCGGATATTCTACATCTTTTGGGAGGCATGTAAGGCAGACAGTCGGGCGTTTGGTATGTGCTATCTAAAGAACCGTCGTTCAGGTTTTTCGTTTATGTCTTCTGCGGAGACAGCAAATACAGGTACAATTG
>Ga0129333_10004075_pt1 | contig 13674 bp, 11 predicted proteins | sample CPB6_08_DNA_FD_94474 | JGI IMG/M metagenome (GOLD analysis project Ga0129333, IMG submission 94474) | Freshwater to marine salinity gradient microbial communities from Chesapeake Bay, USA - CPBay_Sum_0.6_0.8_DNA | ecosystem: Environmental > Aquatic > Marine > Coastal | place: USA: Chesapeake... | reverse complement strand
TCATGTTCGTGCTGCTCTTCGCCTATGTGTTCGGCGGTTCGATCGACATCCCGGGCGGCAACTACCGCGAGTTCCTGATCGCCGGAATCTTCGCGCAGACGGTGGTTTTCGGAGCGACCTTCACCGGCTCGGGTCTGGCCGAGGACCTGCAGAAGGGCCTCATCAACCGATTCCGTTCTCTGCCGATGGCGCGATCGGCGGTGGTCGCCGGCCGCACGGCGAGTGACGTGGTGTACAACGCCCTGTCGATCGTCGTGATGTCGGCGGCCGGTCTGGCGGTGGGCTGGCGGATCCGCGGCTCGTTGCTCGACGCGGTCGTCGCCTACGTGTTGCTGTTGTTCTTCGCGTACGCCTTCTCCTGGGTGATGGCCTGCATCGGATTGCTGGTGCCGACGCCGGAGGTGGTGAACAACGCCTCGTTCATGGTGCTCTTTCCGCTCACCTTCATCTCCAACACGTTCGTTCCTTCCGACAATCTTCCCGGCGGACTTCGAACCATCGCCGAGTGGAATCCGGTGTCGACGCTCACTCACGCCGCCCGGGTCCGCTTCGGCAACGTTCCGGCCGGCACACCCGAGCCGACCGCCTGGCCGTTGCAGAACAGCCTCCTCTACACCTTGATCTGGGCCGTCGCCCTCGTCGCGGTGTTCGCTCCGATCGCCACTCGTCTCTACCAACGAGCCGGGTCGCGCTGATCGCCTCGACTCCGTCCGAATCTCCCGTCGGAACGAACGCCCTAGTCGCCGCCGTCGACCTCGGCGAGTGACACGCGAACGTCGGCGGGAAGGGGCGGCAACCTGAGCGCGAAGATGGCCGTGAGCAACACGAAGCCGGTCGCCCCCCACATCGCCGCCGGCAACCCACCCCAGAGGTAGAGAAGCCCGGACAGCAGGGTTCCCACCAAACGGCCGGCTGCATTGGCCGAGTAGTAGAACCCCACGTCCAGAGCCACCTCGTCGTCGTCGGAGAAGGCGAGCACGAGAAACGAGTGCAGCGACGAGTTCATGGCGAACACCGCCCCGAAGACGATCAACCCGCCGACGATCGCGACCTCCTCGTACGACTCGAGTCCAACGAAGGCGGCGATGGTCGCCGACACCGCCGCGAGAACGACGGCCCACTCACGAGCGGCCCGCACCTCGTCGGTGTGACGCCGACGGGCGGCGAGGATTCTCGGGGCCGATGATTGAACCATCCCGTAACCGATCACCCAAAGGGCGAGGAATCCACCGACGGTGCGGTGGGACCAACCCAGAACATCGGCGAGGAACACGGGCAGAGCCACCACGAACCAGATGTCGCGCGACCCGAACAAGAAGAAACGGGCGACCGACAGGCGATTGATCGCCGAGGACTTCGAGAGAATCGAACGCAACGGAGCCTTCTTCTTCGACTTCCCGATGTCCTCGTTCAGGAACACGAGAAGCACGACGATCACGAGAACGAGTGCGGCGCTCATTGCCCGGAGCGCACCGTCGTAGCCGATCCATGAGAGAAGCACCGCGCCGAGGAAGAAGCCGACTCCCTTCAGGGCGTTCTTCGAACCGGTGAGGATCGCCACCATGCGGAACAACGAGCCGTCCCCGGCCACGGTCTTCACCGCACTCTTGGAACTCATCTTGGTGAGGTCCTTGGCGACACCCGACAAAGCCTGCATCGACATCACGAAGGCCACCGACAGCCAGCGATCCCACGACGACGACTCGGCCGACAACGCCATCAATGCGGTCACCTGGAGAAAGAGTCCCGCGACCAGCGTTCGGTTCAGGCCCTTCCGTGAACCCACCCAACCTCCGATGAGATTGGTGACGATTCCCATGAACTCGTACGCGAGAAAGAGAAAGGCGATCGACACCGCCGAGTAACCGAGTTCGTTGAAGTGGAGCAACACGAGCATCCGCAGAGCCCCGTCGGTGAGCGTGAACGCCCAGTACCCGGCGGTGACGAGGACGTAGTTGCGTAGTTTCACGAAGCTGCCCCGACCTTCGACACCAATTCGGCCAGTCGGTGGGCGTACCCGAACTCGTTGTCGTACCAGGCCAGAACCTTCAGCAGACATCCGTCGATCACCATGGTGGACGGACCGTCGACGATGCCCGATCGGGTGTCGTTCACGTAGTCCGCCGACACCAAGGGTCGGGTTTCGAACCCCAGGATTCCTCGCAACGCGCCGCGGGAAGCGGCCTCGAACATCCCGTTCACCTCGTCCACGGAGACGTCTCGGCTCATGGTGAACACGCAATCGGTGAGCGACGCGTTGAGGAGCGGCACCCTGACGGCGAGACCGTTCAGCTTCCCCTTCAGTTCCGGATAGATGAGCGAGATCGCCGTGGCCGAGCCGGTGGAGGTGGGCACCAGCGAGTTCAGTGCCGAGCGAGCCCGGCGCAGATCCTTGTGAGGGGCATCCACGATGACCTGGGTGTTGGTGACGTCGTGCACCGTGGTGATGGCGCCACGTTCGATCCCGATTCCCTCGTGGAGCACTTTCACGATCGGCGCGAGACAGTTCGTCGTGCACGAGGCCGCGGTCACGATGTGGTGTCGGCTCGGCTCGTACAGGTGGTCATTGCATCCCATCACGACGTTGAGAACGCCCTCACTCTTCACCGGGCAGGCCACCACGACTTTGCGCGCCCCATTGGCGAGATGCGGGTCGATGTCGGAGGCGGTCTTGAACTTGCCGGTCGACTCGACGACGATGTCGACCCCGAGATCGCTCCACGGAATGTCGGCCGGTGTCGAGTGCGAACTGAAGCCGATCCGATCGCCATCGACCCGGATGGCACCGTCGTCGATGTCCACCGAACCCGGGTATCGGCCGTGCACGGTGTCGAACTCGAGCAGGTGAGCCGCGGCCTCCACTCCACCCTTGATCTCGTTCACGTGAACCACCTGAACGTCATCGAATCCCCGCAGTGCCCTCGTGGCCAGACGCCCGATGCGGCCGAAGCCGTTGATGCCGATTCTCAGAGTCATCTCCGTCGTCCTTCCTTTGCGTGCGTTGCTTCGCTCGCGACTTCTCGAGGCGGTAGTCCCAGTCGCGACATCCGTTCCTCCAGCTCCACGATCACCGCATCGAAGGCGACCGCTCGACCGGATGGAGAGGGAACCGACCAGTGCCACCAATCCGATCTCGGGCGCAACTCTTCGTGCACGAGGTCGCAGACCGTGATCACCTGGGTTCCCCGCGGAATCGGCCCGAGGAGCCTCGGCTCCGCGCCGTCGATCGACAGACCGGCGCGTTCGGCCGCTGCCAGCGCACCGGGGTGAACCGCCGGAGCGGGCGCGGTGCCGGCCGATCGGGCGGAGCGTCCGGTCCGGGCCGACCAGATCGCGGAAGCGAGTTGCGACCTCGATGAGTTACGCGTGCAGACGAACATCACGTCGGGTCGCACCGGCCGCGCCGGGGGCCCGAGCACGCGCGCGGCCGCCACCGACAGTCGCACGTAACGTCGACGGGCGTCTCCGGCGGAGTCTCGTCGTTGCACCGCGCCGGCCTCCTCCAGAACATCGAGATGATGGGCCAGGAGGTTCGACGACACGTTCAAACGTTCCGCCAGCTCACGAGGTGAACGATCGCTCACCAGCAGATCGTCGGCGATTCGAAGGCGGGTCGGGTCGCCCAGTGCCGCGTGGAGAGCCGCTCGTCGGGCGTGTGACTTCGAACTCACGAGATCACTCAATCATTGTTGAGTGATATTGGCAAGTTCACGCGGGCGAATTCCGGGTGAATTCCCGCCACCGGATCTCCGGGGGCGGCAATTCTCGTCCGAACTCCCGAGGCGATCACGCGACGTCGCTCGACACCTCGCGGACGACGCTTGTTACGCTCGACTCATGGCGGAGCGCGATTCCCTCTCGCTCCGCGCCGTGGCACGAACCCTCGTCGGGAAACCCTCGGATTGGCGAATCAGGAGGCCCACCTTTCCGTCACCACCGCGGCCCGGTGCCTCGTGGTGGGGACCCGCCGTTGCCCTCGTCACGGTGATCGTCGGTTGGTGGGCGTTCGTCGACGCCGTGGGCAAGGAGGAGAACGTCGCGTTCGCTCTGTTCGTCGGATCGATATCGATCATGCTCATGTCGTGGTCGAACATCCTGTCGACCCGCGTCCGAATGGTGGAGACGCTGTTCGGTGGTCTCGATCGTGCGTACCGAGCGCACCGATGGTTCGGTGCGCTCGCCGTCGTCGCGATGTGGCTCCACACCCAGAACGTGGACGACGTCAAGGGAATACGGGGCGCCTCGCGCGACGTGGCCGAGGCCGCCGAGGAACTCGCCGACACGGCGACGACGATCCTGTACGTGCTCGTCGCGATCAGCATCCTGCGGCTGATGCCGACCAACTGGTGGCGCATCACGCACAAGTTCGTCGTCGTTCCGTACGCGATCGCCTGCTGGCACTTCTACACGGCCACCAAGCCATACTCGAACGGTTCGGCGTGGGGGGCGTGGTTCGGTGGCTGGATGCTGCTCGGACTCGCGGCCTGGACCCACCGAGTCGTATGGCGCGACATGATTCGACGCGGACGCGACCACCGAGTCGTCCACATGGGACGCGACGGCGGCGCCATCACGCTGGAACTGGAACCGCTCGGTCGTCCCTTGAGTCACCGGCCGGGTCAATTCGTCTTCTTGAAGTCGGGATCGCGAGGCATGGGTGAACCACATCCGTTCACGATCGCATCGGCACCGGGCGAACCGACCTTGCGTTTCGTCGTGAAGAACCTCGGTGACTGGACGTCCCGCCTCGACGATGCCGTGAGACCCGGCGACACCGTGCGTGTCGAGGGGCCCTACGGGAGGTTGCAACCAATGCCCGACCGTCCCGGGGTGACGACTCTGTGGATCGCCGGCGGAGTAGGGATCACGCCCTTCCTCGGCACGATTCCGAGCCTTCCCGACGACGCGGACTGGGCACCGATTCTCTTCTATTGCGTCCGGAGTCGGGATGATGCGCCGGGTCTGTCCTTTCTCGAGCGAGCGGCGATGGACGGTCGCATCGTGCTCGACGTGCGAGCGTCGCAAGAGGGCAACCGCCTCGATGTCGAGGCACTACGAGAACGTTTCGGCCCCGCTGGCCTCGCCGGGGCGCACGTCGTCATGTGTGGTCCCGATTCACTCGTGCGCGCGATGAGGGTCGCCGTTCGAGACCTCGGAGCGCGAAACGTGCACGTGGAGGGATTCGACATCCGCTCCGGCATCGGTCCCGATCGGTCCCGGGAGATCGACGAGATGGTCCGGCACCGTCGCCTCCCCGCGACGTTGCGTCGCTGAGTCGTTCACCGACCGAGTCGAGTCTCCCTCGACCACACCGACTCGACCACACCGGTGCGACCCCAGTGCCGGGATCGTATGTCGGTCGATGTTCTCGCTTACTCGATGCGCAGGCCGGAGATCGCGCGGGCGATCACCAACTGTTGAATCTCCGAGGTGCCCTCGAAGATGGTGTGAATCTTGGCGTCACGGTGCATGCGCTCGACGTGGTACTCGCGGGTGTAGCCGTAACCACCGAGGATCTGGATCGCCTCTTCGGTGACCCGCACCGCGGTCTCCGACGCGTAGTACTTGCTCATCGAACCCTCGCCGTTCTTGAAGCCGCCGTTGCGACCCAGCCAAGCGGCACGCCAGATCAGCAATCGGGCGGCGTCGATCTGCGTGGCCATGTTGGCCAACTTGAACGCGATCGCCTGGTTCATGATGATCGGCTTGCCGAAAGCGACGCGCTCCTTGGCGTAGTCGAGCGCGATCTCGTAGGCACCGCGCGCGATACCGAGTGCCTGCGCACCCACCGACGGACGCGTGGCCTCGAACGTCTTCATGGCCGGCTGGGCCTCACCCGACTTGCCACGCTCACGGGCGCGCGCCAACTTGGCGTCGAGCTTCTCCTTGCCGCCGAGCAGGCAACGACCCGGCACCCGCACGTCGTCGAGAACGACCTCGGCGGTGTGCGACGCCTTGATGCCGTGCTTGGCGTACTTCTGACCCTGCGACAGTCCCTTGGTTCCGGGCGGCACGATGAACGAGGCCTGGCCACGGCCCTTCAACTCGGGATCGACGGCGGCCACCACGACGTGAACGTTGGCGATGCCACCGTTGGTGATCCATGCCTTCGTTCCGTTCAGCACCCACTCGTCATTGGCTTCGTCGTACACCGCGCGGGTACGCAACGAGGAAACGTCGCTGCCAGCATCGGGTTCGCTCACGCAGAACGCACCCAACTTCACGTCGTTCGCGTCGCCGTAGCACTGGGGCACCCACTCGATGACCTGTTCCGGTGTGCCGTTGCCACTGATGCCGGCGGCGGCCAGACCAGAACCCATGATCGCCATGCCGATTCCGGCGTCACCCCAGAAGATCTCCTCGATGGCCACCGGCAACGTGAGCCCGGTGGGATCGCTCATCGCGTTCATCATGAACTCGATGCCGTAGAGACCGATCTTGGCGGCTTCCTGAACCACCGGCCACGGGAACTCCTCGCGGTCGTCCCACTCCTGGGCGTTCGGGCGGATGTGTTCCACGGCGAACTGATGAATCCAGTCCTTCAGTTGCAGTTGATCGTCGTTGAGGGTGAGGTTGAACTCGGCCATGGAGCAAGGTTACCCACGGGTAACCGGGGCCGACCATTCGTGATTCGCGACGCGGGTCGCCCGTTCGCACTCCCTCCGGGCCGACTCCCCCGGCCAAACTGGTCGGGTGAAGAGCAGTGCACCCCGGGTTTCCGTGCTCTCGCTGCGCGGTTTGGTGGCCGGCCTGGTTCTCCTCATCGGAGCGATGCATCTGCTCGTCGCGGTCGGTCGCGCCCATGACTGGGCTTGGGAGGGAGCCGCCCTCGCCGCCATCGGCGTGACTCAGGTGATCATCGCACTCTGGTGGACGACGAGCGAACGTCGAGCGGCACTCGTGTCCACCCTCGTCGTCGTCGTGGTGCCGACGACCGCGCTGGTGCTGGTCCGCGTGACCGGCTATCCGTTCGGTCCCCACGACGGTTACGCGCCGGGAGTCTCGAGTTACGAGGTGGTGCTGATCGCGGCATCGGTGGTCGCCGCGTCGCTCGCGGGTGGATCACTGCTAGCCGGAAGTCGGGTCATCGGCGCTCCCGGTTGGCGACTCGACACTTTGTCCCTCGTGGCCGTGGTGGTGGCCGCCGTTCCCGGTCTCGCCACCACGCGTTGGGTCGACGACGCATCCTCGGTCACCGGCGCGGGACACGCGCACAGCGATTCGCATTCCCACTCGTCGGCAGGCGCCACCGATGTCGGCACGATCGCCGAGCAACTCGATCTCGACGATCGTCGGCTGCTCGCCGAACAGGTGGTCGCAGCCCGCGACTTCGCCCTCGCCGTCCCCACTCTCGGCGACGCACTCGAATCCGGTTGGGTGAAGGTCGGCGAAGCGATCTCGGGTGGCGGGCAGATGGTGATGGACCCCACGGTCGATCACCGAGAACTCGACTTCGCGGCGGGGGTTCCCATGGGAATCCTGTACGCGTCGTCCGATCCGGAGGCTCCGGTGGTCGGAGTGCAGTACGGACAATGGACACCGGATGCGCTCCCGGCCGACGGATTCGTTGGACAGTCGGCCATGTGGCACCTCCACACCGCGACGTGCGTGGTCGAGACCGACACCGGCGAATTCGCGCTCACCATCGACGAACCGTTGACGGGCGTCGGATGCGAGAGGATCGACGGCACGCGGGTCGATCGGATCGGGTTCATGTTGCGAGCGTGGGTGGTACCGGGCTGGGAGAACCCCTACGGCACGTTCGCCCACGACCACCCGGGAATCGTCGTCACTTCCTGAACGACACTGCGTCGGACTCGGGAGTCACCGACGCGTTGAGGAACGCACCGAGAACGACGTCGATCGCGATTCACTCGCCGCGGATCAAGACGGCGGGGTGAAACCGGCCGGCCACACGGTGCTGTCGTCCCACATCGCGTCGGCGATCACCGCTCGCGACAAACGAGCGTCGACGAGCGTCGCCCCCATCAACACGGCGTAGTCGAGTCGGGCTCCGGTGAGATTTGCTCCCGTGAGATTGGCCTGCATCAGATCGGCACCGGTGAGATCGACGCCCGCCAGGTTGGCTCCCGATAGATCGGCTCCCTGCAGGCTGACGAACGAGAGGTCGTAACTCCGCAGATCGGCGCCGACACAACTGGCGAAGGGAGCGAGGTCGCACTCGGGCGAGATCGGTGCCGACGGTGGGGGTACCGGATCGAGAGGCAACGTGTCGGCGACCGGCGGGCTCGGAATGTTCGGAACCACCGTCGACGAAGCGACTTGCGGCGTCGTCGGAGTGATCGCCGGAGCGCCCGCCGGGGCTCCAACCGGAACACCCGGTCGAGGGGCGGTCGAGACGGTGGTCGCGACACCCGACGACGTTCCAGCCGTCGAGATCGCACTCGAACCGGATCCGAGGGACGACGACCGCTCGACTTCGGTGTCCCGGGCGGTCCCGGGTCGCGACGAGTCATCGAAGCGTTCGACCTCCACCCCGTTCACCGTCAGTTCGGCCACCGAGTGGGTGTCGGAGGTCTCGCCACTGCCGGGATGCGCCTCGCCACACGCCGAAAGGGGAAGGAGACCCGCCAGAACGACGAGTGGCGTGTGGCGACGACGCATCGGCCGGAAACTAGGCGACCGGCTTCTCCGACGATCGACGACCGAGTGTCGCTCGGGTGAACGGAGAGCGAACTTCGGCCCTCAGGAGGCGCGCCGACCGCCGGCTCGCGACACCTTCTTCTTGTGGTCGAGGAAGTCGACCAACAGGTACTCGCCGAGATTCTGGCTGGAGGTCAGGAAAGCCCGGCCTCCGTTGAGCGAGGTCATCTGCTCGACGAAGCGTCGCAGATAGGCGTCGGCGTCGAGCATGAAGGTGTTGATACGGATGTTCTCCTTCGCGCACCGAAGGGCCTCGCGCAGAGTGGCCTCGACGGTGAGCTGCTGCGCCTCGTAACCCTCGAAATAGGTGAACCACGGTTCTCCGCTCTCGGTGATGTGCGCGGTGGGCTCGCCGTCGGTGATCATGATGATCTGCTTGTTGCCGTTCTGGCCGGCCAGCATTCGGCGCGCCATGCCGAGGGCGTGATGCATGTTGGTGCCCTGCATCCCGGGGATGGCGGCTTCGACCAGTTCGTCGGGGCGAATCTGCCACGCCACGTGCCCGAACATCAGAACCGCGAAGTAGTCGCGCGGGAACTGCGAGGTGATGAGCGAGTGCAGCGCTACCGCGACCTTCTTGGCCGGGCCCCAGCGATCGTCGCGGTACATCGAGTACGACGCGTCGAGCATCAGCACGGTGGCCGAGCGGGTGAGATGTTCGGTGCGCTCGATCTCGAAATCATCGGGCGTCAGACGAACCGGCGTGCCCACGCCGTTGCGGTTCACCGCGTTGCGCAGAGTGCGCTGCAGGTCGAGGTTGAAAGGGTCGCCGTACTCGTACTGCTTGGTGTCGTAGTTGCGTTCGTGCCCCTGGCCCACCCGACCCAACTGGTGCTGACCGGCGCGATCCTTGGTGAGTCGCGAGAACAGGTCGCGCAGGGCCTTCGAGCCGATGTGGCGCATCCCCTTGGGGGTCACCTCCACCCGACCCTCCTTCTGCCGGATCAAGCCCTCGCGTTCGAGCTCCTGCACCAACTTGGCGAGGCGTTCCATCGAGTTGGCCACGTTGTCACCCAGCAGTTCGCGCACCCGGTCCATGTCGGCCTCGGCCAACTGCTGCGGCGACGCCGGGTTGTTCAGGAGATCCTGCAGATCGTCGAGTTCACCGAGATCGCGCATGGTCTGCATCGCCTGCTCGAAGCCCATGGGATCCTGACCCTGCATCTCGTACTGGCTCTCACCCATCCCCGGGAACATCTGCGACATGTTCTGGCCCAATTGGGACATCTCGGCGCGTAGTTCCATGTCGTCGAGCAGCATCTCCGACAACTGGCGCAACTGCTCGCGCTGTTCGGGACTCATCGAGTTGAGCATCGCCTGCGCGGCTTCCATCTGCTGGCGCAACTGCTCCATCAACTCCTCGAACGATTGCGGGTCGCCCGGGAAGAAGTCGCCGTGCTTCTCCATGAACTCCTCGAACCGGGGATCCTCGCCGCGGTTGTGGCGGTCGATCATCTGGTTGAGGTCGCGCATCATCTCCTTCATGCGCTGCATGTCCTCGGGACCCATGTTCTGCATCGACTTCGAGATGTCCTGGAACTGCTGCTCCATCAACTGCTGGCGCAACTCGTCCATCAGTTGTTCGAATCGCTGCTGGGCCTCCCCCGACTCGAAGTCGTAACTCTGCAACTCGCGCACCTTGCCGGCCAGGTCGTTGGGCAGCATGTCGAGCCGGAAGTTGCGTTCCATGGCCGCGTTGCGGGCGTTCTCGCGACGGCGCTCGTCGCTGCTCTTCTCGGCGTCGACCACCGACTGCTCGACCGCGTGGCGCTCCTCGTCGATGATGTCGTCGAGAGCCTCGGCGATCTCCTGATACACACCGTCCAGGTTGCCCCGGTCGAGCAACTCTTGCCGACGCTCACGGAGTTGCTTGCGCATCTCCTGCAGACCCATCATCCGGTTGCCGTTCTGGTCGGTGGCCCCACGGTTCATGAGTCGGCGCATGGCACTGCGGAAATCGCCGAAGTTCAGGAGGTCGTCGGCCATCTCGTCGAACAGGCTCCCTGCGTCGAGGTCGAAACCTCTCTGGGTGCCGTCCCACCGCGAGTACGTGAACCGGCCGGCCATGTCCGAACGCTAGCCCTCGGAGCCGATCCCCCCGCCGTCGGGGGTCGCCGGTAGCCTGCGGCGGAGAATGAAAGTAGAGCGGACATTCGTCTTCGTCGACCTCTCGGGGTTCACGAAGTTCACGGCCGAGCAGGGTGACACCAGCGCCGGTGCGATCCTGAAGTCGTTCCGCTCCGAGGTGCGCGACGTGGCCGCCAAGTACGGAGTGCGCGTCGACAAGTGGCTCGGTGACGGATGCATGATCGTCGCCGTCGAGCAGGAACACGGAATTCGCTTCGCCCTCGATCTGCAGAGAAAATGCGAGTCCGTGTGCGCACCGCTGAAGGTGCGGACGGGCATCGCCACCGGCGAGGTACTCATGTTCGAGGGTGAGGACTACATCGGCACCTCGGTGAACCAGGCCTCCCGACTCTGCGACGCCGCCGAGGCCGACGAGGTTCTGGTGGCCCGGGCCGATCTTCGTCGCGTTCCCACCGGGGTCGTCGAGAACAACCACGACCCGGTCTCGTTGCGCGGCCTGGGCGACGTCGACGTCGTCACGCTCGCCACCGCGCGTTCGATCGGTGGGATCCACGACACCGGTGAACTCTGGACCCGCGTCCCCTACATGTGATCGCGGACTCCTCCACCGACACGAGGTCCGATGAATCGCGCCGGGTCTCCCGCGGTGCCGCACTCTCGGCTCTCTCGGCTCTCGGGGCATCGCCCACGGGCAATCGACCCGACGCGACTCGCTCGGGCAACGGCTTTCGAACACGATTCGCCGACGACCTCGAGGTGCTCGCCGGTCACGGTGTCACCGACCTGAGACTCGGGTTCGACTGGTCACGTCTTCAGCCACGGGCCGCGATGGGATCGTCGCTCGACGGAGAGTGGACCGAGTGGTATCGCGACGTTCTGCGGGCGGCGTCCCTCCGTGGCGTGCGGGTGTGGGCCACGCTTCTCGAGTCGACCATTCCTCGCTGGTTCGACGACGAACGCGGCTTCCTCGACGCGCGCGGCAGCGGCCGTCACTGGCCACGCTTCGTGGAAGGAACCGCCGAATGCTTCGGTGATCTGGTGGCCGGTTGGTTCCCGATCGACGATCCGTTGGCCGTGGCCGGTCGCACCGAGCCCAACGACCCACGACGCCACGGTGAGGTGGTCGACACTCTCGCGGTCGCGTGGCGCGACGCATGGCGGGTGCTCCGCGGTGGTCCGCCGGTGGCCACCAGTCTCGGAGTCCGCATGGTTCGTCCGGTCGACGCAACAGTGCCGGCCGCGCAAGCGGCGAGGCGCGAGAACCACCTGCGTTGGACCACGTATACACGGGCGCTGCGCGACGGCGTGCTGTCGATTCCGGGTCGGGCCGACCGCGTGGTCGACGATCTCGCCGGAGCATCCGACGTCGTCGGCGTCCGTATCCGGGTCGACCTGGGCGACGACACTCGACTCGACGACGAGTCACTGCGCCGCTGGCAGGAGCGAGCCACCACCATGCTGCACCGGTTGGCCGAGACGACTCCCGATCGTCCGCTCGCGGTGTCGTCGTTCGTGGCTGCCCGTCGTGGCATCCGGGAGACCGCCGCCGACGCGGAACTCTTCGTGGAGTCTTTCGGGCGCGCCATCGACTCGGCGATCCGCGATGGAATCGACCTGCGGCATCGGTTCATCGATCCGGCGATCGCGGTCGACTCGGGGCACGTCTCGGGACTGCTCGACTGGAACCGGGCGCCGACTCCGGCGGGCATCGCCTGGACCGCGGGACTGAACCGCGCTACTTGATCGCGGTCGGCGCCACCGGCGCCCCCACCGCGCGGGTGAACGGCAACGGGGTGGCCACCATCAAGAAATCGTGCTGTCCATCGGCGGCGCAGTCGGCGGCCAGCGGATCGAGCAGCCAGTTCTGACCCTGGGTGAGTCCCACGTCGCGGATGTTCAGCATGTGCACGGGCAACATGGCCTCGGGATCCTCCGGCGGATAGCACTCGAACACAATGGTGTCGGTGGCCACCATCGCCACGTCGTGATCGCGGATCCACTCGACGCTCTTCAAACCGAGCCCCGGCGTCGGATGCGAGTAGTGCACCTTGTCGCCCACCCGCAACCAGTGCATGTGTCCGGTGCGCACCAGCACGATGTCGCCAGGCAGAACCGTCACCCCGGCCTGGCGCGCCGCCGCCTCCAGATCGTCGGCTCCGATGGCGTGGCCGTCGTCGAAGTGGTCGACGCCATGGAGACGCGCGATGTCGAGCAACACACCCCGCGACACCACCGGACCCACCTTCTCGATTCCGAGTTCGTGGGCGCCGGCCTCGTCGACCGTGTCCATCGAGACCCCGTTGTAGAGGAGGTTCTCGTAGCCCACGTGCGAGAGCGCGTCGAGATGAGTGGAGGCCTGGATTCCCATCGACACCGCGTCGTCGTTGGAGGTGAAGTCGGATGGATCGCCGGTGAGGCTCGACTTCAACGACACCATCTTGCGTTCGGGGTTGATGCGTCCCGGCATGTAACCGAGTTGCATGCCGTTCTCGTCGAACGGATACGACAGCGAGAACGAGCGTCCTTGCCGCGCCGCGGCCAATCCGCGCCTGATGGCGGTCTCGTCGATGAGATTGAGGGTGCCGCGCCGATCGTCGACGCCCCAGCGTCCCCAGTTGGACACCCGGGCCGCGATTTCCTTCACGTAGTCCGGCAGTGCCATGTCTCCTCCCTCCCTCTCTCGCTCAGCCGTGAACCAGTTCGGCCATCGTGCGCAGCGTGTCGGGCGAACCGCCGACGATCAGCGTCGTCACTCGGCTGTCGCGCCACGCCTGCAGATCGTCGCGAATCTTGGCCGGCGGTCCCACCAGACAGATCTCGTCCACCATCTCCTTCGGCACCGCGGCGATGGCCTCGGCCTGCTTGCCGTTCAGGAAAAGGTTCTGGATCTCGTCGACGGCGCGCTCGTAACCGAGGCGACGG
>Ga0129333_10004074_pt1 | contig 13674 bp, 13 predicted proteins | sample CPB6_08_DNA_FD_94474 | JGI IMG/M metagenome (GOLD analysis project Ga0129333, IMG submission 94474) | Freshwater to marine salinity gradient microbial communities from Chesapeake Bay, USA - CPBay_Sum_0.6_0.8_DNA | ecosystem: Environmental > Aquatic > Marine > Coastal | place: USA: Chesapeake... | reverse complement strand
GTATCCCATCCATTCTTTTTGTCTTCCTTCATGCCCTCCTCGATCAGCTTCTTGTTCTTGCGCGATTGCGAGATCTGCCCCTCGCAGTATTCAATGCTCGCTGCAAGGCGTGAGACCATCGGATTGTTAATGCTCGCTTTCTGAATCGCGTCTGGCGTTAACAGGTGCGCGATGTGGCGCTCTCCCACCGCACCGCGATGGTTTGGCCGCAGGTCCGGCCTGATCGCATCCACCACGATCGTCACATTGGAGTCGTTCAGGAAGCGGGCCATCCGCCGGGCATTCCTTCCCGCCTCCCCGGGCATGTCGCACAGCTTCAGGGTGGCGCTCGCCAGGCTGTTGGCGTCGAAGCTGGCGCCAGGGCGCGCGATGCCCCGTCCCCGCAGGCGCTTGGCGAATGCCAGCCGGGCCTCGCCGCTGCTCACGTCCAGCTCGTCCGGATCGGGCCCGTTCTCGCTGACTGCCGCGGCCTTCGACCCCACGTACCAGTCGGGCTTGATCCCCGTGCGCTGAAACTTGCGGATCTCCAGCGCCCGCCGGCTGGCCTCATCGGGCTTCGGAACGCCAATGCCTCGCGGTTTGATCTCGCCCGTCACCAGCTGGCTCAGACGTTCCGCTCGCTCCTTGCTCAGGCTGCTCTCTGGGTTGCTCCGGCATTCCTTTTTCACCGAGATGCAAGTGCTGCCGCAGCCGTAGCCGGTCTTGCACTTCCGCTGCACGGCATCCAGTCGGGCCTGGAAGGCGTTCAGCGCATCGCGCCGGCTGCCGGCCGCGGCCTGGCGCCGCCGAGCCACCGCTCGGAAGACGTTGTTGAGGGCCCACACCCGGGCACCGTCTTCACCGGGGAACTCCGGCAGCGTCTCTTCATAGGCGCGGCGATCCCACTCGAAGCGCTCCATCTGTTCCTCGCTCGGGTTGCGGAAGGCCTCCCGCAGGCGGGCGGCAGCCGGGCTGGTGCTGCCCAGGAAGGGAGCGAGCGTCAGGAAGATCCTGCCGGCCCGCAGGCGCTCATCGTCTACGCCGATCAGCTCACGGCGGACGGTCCAGCGCTCGTTCTCCGCCCATGCCTCGAGGCCCCCCATGCGCTTGATGTCCCTGTCGATGTCTTTGACGCGGAGCAGCATTTCGGCGTGATCCCCCGGCGACCGCTTGGCGATCCGCAGGATCTGGCTGGTGGCCCAACGCAGCTCATCGGACGACAGCCGTTGGATGACCGCCGCCTCAAAGGCTGTCCCACCCAGGCCTCGGTACTGGCTGCGTTCCGGCCGGGGGTAGGTGATGTAGCCGCGATCGTTGAACCATTCCTCGTCGTTCTGGGTCGCGATCTTCTTCAGTCCGGTCGGACGCGGGAGGCCCTCGCCACGGGGCTCCAGGGGCCGCATGCGCCGCGGCTTGCGTTTCGGCCGAACCACGCGCGGCTCAAGAGGGCCACTCTTCTCGCCCTCTCCCCGGCCGCCCTGCTGACCCTCGCCGATCGGTTCGGCCTTCGCCCCCACATAGGCGCCCTGCGACATCCAGGCACCGCCCGGATACCAGTGGCCATCGGGACCAAACTCACCGCCGGGCTTGGCGCGCTGCAGCTCCACCTTCACGCTCGGCTTGCGGCCGCTGGCCTTGGCCTCCGCCTGGCGCCGCTTGCGCTCGGCCTTGATCACCGCTTGCTGTTCCTGCCGCTGGGCCTGCAGCTCTGAGGCCATGGCCCGGGCCTCCTCCGCCTTCGGAACGCCGATGCCTCGTGGTTTGATCTCACCCCTCGCCAGCTGCCCGAGGCGCTGCAACCGCTCCCGGCTGGTGGCCGCGGCCGGGTTGGAGCGGCATTCTTTCTTCACCGAGATGCAGGCCGAGCCGCAGCCGTAGCCGGTGCTGCAGCGGCGCTTCAGGACATCCAGGCGGGCCTGGAAAGCATCCAGCCGGCTGCTCAGGCTGCCAGATCTGCCGGCGCTGCCCTGGGCCGCCTGCAGCTTCTTCTGCGCCCGCTCCAGCCGCTTCTCAAGGTCGGCTCGGGTGATCGCCAGCGAGTTGCGCTCGGAGCTTGCGCGCCAGGATCGCTGGCTTTCACCCCAGCCCAGTGCCTGCATCTGCTGGTTCATCCATCTGCCGCGGATGCTTCCGGCCATCTCCTCGTCGGTGAAGATGCGGCCGCGGGTTGATCCGCCTCGGGTGAACCGACGCTCTGACTCCTCCACATCGCCCATTCGCCAGACGCGGAGATCAGAGGTCGTCGAGTTCGGTTCGGGCTCCCAGTCACCCACCTTCGTCTCCGGTTGGGGTAGCTGGCTGACCTTTTGCCAGTCCGCCTCGAAGCGCTTCCGCCTGTCGTCGTTGAGCTGCAGGGCCATTCGCAACCGAGCGACGGTCCTGGCGGTGCTCTTCAGGCTGCCGAACCGCTTCTTGTCGTCCGGATCCGTGAAGCCCAGGAGCTTCAGGGCCGATTCGGCACTGACGACCCGGGCCTCACCGCCCACCTGGACCTCGAACTGGTGGACGACGTTGCGGCCGGTCTCCACGTTCGGAAGGCTCTCCTCCCAATTCGAAACCCGCTTCTCGACCAGCTCACCTTCCTTGTCCGGCACCTCCTCGAGGGTCCACTGCCATGTGTAGCCGGTGAGCTTGGCGCCGGTGGGCCCCACGATCGGTTGCTCAAAGCTGATGCGCTCCTTGGGCCGGCTGCGGCGGGCCTCCATCGGTGGTGGCTCTACCGAGCCGGCCTGACCCTGCCCCTTGTGGCAGGTCTTGTTGGGATCGATCCAGCTGCCGCCACACTGCTCACCACCGCCGGGACCCTTCTTGGCGGAAGGTGCCGTACCACCGCCAAGGAGGTCCAGGGCCAGCTGGCCAGGGGCCTCTGATCGCCGGCGGGCGGCGTCGAGGCGGGCATCCAGCGCATCCAGCCGATCAAGCAGGGCAGCGACGCTCATCTCAGACCCCCATCGCGTGCATGAAGCGCCAGATCCGCTCATCGCGGCTGTCTCGGCGGTTGGTCGGGCCCGGGAACAGGTCCTGACGCAACTTCGTCATCAGGGCGTCAAACATGGGCTCCATCTCCTCGGCCTGTTTGCGGGTGGGCCAGAGCGGATCACCAGTGGCCTGAGTGAGGTAGGTGTTCTTGCGGCCGGCCTTGTCGAGCTTCAGCTGGGTGTAGGCCTCAAACGAGCGGGCAAACATTTCCTCGCGAGACGTCCAGTATTCGGCGCTGATGGCCAAGCCGCCACCCTTCATCGCCTTGATGGCCGCATACACCTGCTTAGTGAAGCCGCTTGAATCCCAAGCCGAGATCACGGCACCCATGGCGGCCCGATGTTCGAGGTTGCCGCTGCTGTGCGTCAGGAAGGACTTGCCACCGGCGGACGCATAGTTGTCGAGCGCATGCCCCCATTCGTGGGCCAGCGTGCCGACCCCTTTCTTGCGGGTGAGGTTGATCACCTTCAGATCGGGCTCGTAGTGCGCCATAGCCGAGCCGCGGCCGCGGGCGCCGATAGCCAGGCCCAGGGTGCCGTTCAGTCCGATCGCACGGTCGGGGAACTGGAGAACATCGGCCAGGTCGACCATCGCCTCGGCGGCCTTCTGGACGTGGTGCCGGCGCTCCTCGTCGGTGACCGAGTTGCCGTACTGAATGCCTCGGAAGCCACTGCGAGCCATGATCGATTCAGAAGCAGCCTCGGCAGTGCCCCCAACGCTGCGGCCGCCGGTGCGCATGGCGGGCGCCACATAGAGATCAGCCGAGTTAAAGCGACGCTTGCCGTTGCCGTCCTTGCCGAAGGCATCGTTGAAGCTGGCACCTTCGATCAGTCGCTGGGCTACTTCCGCTGTGCGGCTCAATGTCTCCCTGGCATCCAGGGGTGGGTCTGAAACACGTTTCACCTGGAACTCTTCACCGCTCCCCCCCCTTCGGTAGGTCACCATCTCCTCGATGGGCCCGCCAGCCTTTTTGACCATCTCGTCCTTGACAGCCTTGGCGACCTGTTCCATCTGCCCCTGGACAGAGGTGGATGTGCGCACCTTCACCAGGCGGTTTTGAAGGTTCACGATGCTGTTGGCCACCGGGTTGAATGCGTCGGTCGCTTCTGCAAAGCGCCCGGGGCCGCGGCCGCGAATCACATCGATCTGCTCTCTTACCCAGCCGTTGACCATTCTTCGCCCTTCAGGAGGCATCATTTCGGCTGCCTCCATCACCTTTTGCCGATAGCCCTGGAAGAAGTCGAAATACTGCTTCCGCATTGTTTCCGGATCAGTCTTTCCCCCTCCCAGGCGATAGGTTCGGAGGTCGCTCTCGCTGTACGGCTTGCCCGGAAAGGCTTTGAGCATGAAATGAGCCTCCAGCCGCGAGAGCACGTTCTTCTCGTCCAGCCCGCTGATCAGATCGGTGGGAAAGTTCTTCAGCAGGTTGTCGCGGGTCAGGATCTTCTCGACCTGGCCGGAGGCCTCTGCTTCCTCGATGGTGCGGAACATGTTCCGCCGGTGGCGGGCCGATAGAGCGAAGTCCTCGCCGACGTTGCTGATGGATGAATCCCGCGCGAACTCGTAGTCGCCGGAGCCCTGCACCGTGTCGGCATCACCCCGGGGTGTGCCCTTGCGGGGCTTGCCGCGGCCGGTGGTGGCCTCCTTGGCTGCAGCCTCCTGCTGGGCCTTCTCGGCAGCCTTGGCGGCCTCTGCTTCCTTCGCCGCACGGGCGGTCTGCCGCTCACCTCGCAGGGCCTGGGCACGGCTACTGCGCCGGCCTTGCAGCTCGGTGGCCATCGCCGCGGCCTCAGCGGGTTTTGGCACCCCCAGGCCACGGGGCTTGATCTCGCCCCTAGAGAGTTGCTCTAGGCGCTTGATCCGCTCCTTGCTGGCCGCGCCGGCGCCGCCCTCGCTGCGGCACTCCTTCTTGACATTGATGCAGGTCGATCCGCAGCCGTAGCCGGTCGAGCATTTCCGCTTGGCCGCATCCAGGCGGGCGTTCAGCGAGTCGAACCAGGCATCGGCCGAATCGCGACGGCTGCTGCGGCCCTTGCGACGACCGCCGCCCAGCTGGCGCCGGCTGGTGCTGCCGCCCAGAGCACCTTCGTCGCCGCCCTCGTTGAACTCCTCGGCCTGGACACGAAGGTCGATCGTTCGCTCGGTGATCTCCTGCAGGCGCTCATCCGAGGCCTTCATGTCCTCGATCAGCGAGCGCATCGCACCGGCGATGCTGCCGGCCTCTGCCGCGCGGCGGGCAGCATCGGAGGGCCCCGCAGCCTGACGGGCTTGATCGGCCTCCTGAAGCTGCTTGGCGAACTGCGTCTTGAACGCTTCGCGGGCTTGGTCCTTGCTCATGCCCCGGTAGCGCTTGCGGCGCTCGAGGATCCACTCGCTCTCGAAAAGCTGCTCGGCCACCATGCCCATCTGACGGGCATCGGCCGCCTTCATGGCGTTCAGGGCCTGGCGCATGGTGTCGGCAATGCCACCGGGCTTGCCTCCGCTGGGCCGGGCAGGTTCCGGCCGGCTGGAGCTGGACACCACTTCCACGTCGATGGCACCAGGCTGACCACTGCTGACGGCCAGAGCGCCTCCCCTGCGCTGTTGGGCGCGCTGCTGACGCAACTGGGCGGCGCGCTCCGATCGGGCCCCGCGGATTTCAGCAGCCTTCGCCGCGGCCGCCTCACCCCGCAGCTGACCGATGCCGCGGCCGGCCTTGCCGCCCCGGGCGATCTCCTCGAGGCGCTGGGCCCGCTGCTTGCTGGTGCTGCCCCCCTCGGACCGGCACTCCTTGGCGGGGCTGATGCAGGCGCTGCCGCAGGAATAGCCGGTGTTGCACTTGCGCTTGAGGGCATCGATCCGGGCCGCCAGGGCATCGAAGCGATCGGCCGAATCGAAGAGGTTCATGGTCAGCTCATCGCGGGGTGGTTGGTCGGGCTTCAGGCCGGCGTTGCGCAGCTCCTCCTCCATCGCCTGCACCACGGCCTCGCGCAGCTCTCGGGCCACCTTGTTGCGGTTCTCGCCGGCGGTGACCCGGGCCGCGGCCTGATCCAGGGCCGTGCGGATGGGGCCGGAGAGGTTCTTGAGCTGGTCGAAGGTGCGCAGCACGCTGCTGGCCTCGTTGGCCTGCTGCTGGCTCTGCTCGACGTTGATCACGTTGCCGCCCTTCTGCTCGAGCAGCTCCTTCGCCTGCTGGGTTTTGGAGACGGCGCCGAGCAGGCGGGCCTCACGGCCGAGGGCCTTCTTCAGGCCATTGGCCAGTTCCGCCCGGGCCAGGCCGGTGTCGACCGAGGTTTCGTTGGCGCCGAACAGATCGATCTCGGTCTGGCTCTGGCGCGTGCTGACGGCCAGGTGCTCCACGTATTCAGCCAGGGTCTCGTCGGTCATCGACGGCCGGGCCTTGAGGACCCTGTAGACCTCCCGCTGCTTGTCCTGATCCAGACCGGAGGCGCCGATCACCGCCGCCCGGCGCATGCGCAGATTGCCCTGCACCACGTCCTGGAACATCTCATCGGGCAGCTGGGCCAGGGCCAGGCCGGCCTGCGCCTTGCCGCTGCTCAGGGGCAGCCCCTTGGCCTTCACCTCCTCGATCGTCTTGACGCCGGTGTCGCGGAAGAACTTGCCGGCGTCCACCTCACTACCCGCCCCCTCGGCAATGTTTTGCATGGCCCCGATCGCCCGGGCCTCCTGGGCATCCTTGGCCTTCAGGTAGCGAACGGTGACCTCCTCGGCCCGCAGCCGCTCTGCGAGGGCCAGGCGGTTGTGGCCATTCACCACGTAGGTCTTGCCGTCAGCAGGGTCCTGCCAGACCGACACCACGCCGGCCAGGTTGGGATCCCAGCGCTGCACACCGCTCAGGCTGCCCACCTCACCGGTGGCGCTGCTGCCGATCTTGTACTGGAACCGCTCGGGGTCCACCTCCACCTCGGAGGGCTTCACGTTGCGGACCTGCCCGGCCATGGGCTCGCCGCCGGCGGCGCCGGCTTCCGGGATCTTGCCGGTGCGGACCATCTCGGCCACCCGGGGATCCTCGAGCAGCTTCTGCAGCTTCGCGGACTGCCGGCCCTGCTGCAGGCCCTGGGCCTTCGCATCTCGCTGCATCTGCAACTCCTGGGCCTGGGCCGCGGCCTTTGCGTCGCCCTCCTGGGCGAGGGCCTGCAGCTGCTTCAGCCGCACCTTGCTGATCGCACTGGAGGGCTGGACCCGGCACTCCTTGTTCATTGAGATGCAGGCCGAGCCGCAGCCGTACCCCTTGCTGCACTGGCGCTTCGTCTTGGCCTGCTGGAACTTCACGCCGCCGCCGCGCCGGTAGTCGAGGCGCATCGAGGGGTCGCGAGCCATCAGGAAACCCTCGGAACGGTGCTCCCACTGGCGCTCGTCGATCCCGTCCCAGGCCGGCTGGTAGCCGATCGTGTCGGAGTCGCAGCGGAACCGGTAGACCAGCCCCTCGCTCACCGCCCGGCCGGCGGTGATGCCCCGCGGCTGCCGGCTCCAGTCGAGCACCTCAGCCCCGGGGAGCTGATCACGCAGGATCTTGCTCACCAGCTGAGCCACAGGGTCGACACTGTCCCGGCGCTGGAACAGCGGCATGGTCTCGTCGTACTCGGTGACGCCGAACAGAGAGGCCTGCTGCTGCTGACCGCGGTTCACCGCCATCTGCAGCCGGTCGCGCTCTGCCTTGCGCTCAGCCTCCTGCCAGGCCTTGGCGCCGGCCTGGTCGCCGGCGGCAGCCGCGGCCTGGCGCTGCTGACGGGCCAGCTGGGCCTGCTGGGCAGTAGTGGTCACATCTTGGGCATTGATGCCCGGCTGCTTGGCCTTGGGCGCCAGGCCAGGATCGATGCGGCCGGGGTTGGTGAGCACCGGCTCGACAGGCTGCCTGCCAGCCTTCTTGGCCTCGCGCTTGGCCGCCCATTCCGCGCCCACCTCCTTGAGACGACGCTGCAGCTCATCAAACTCCAGCCCGGCGACCTCCTGGCGCTTGATGCCGTAGCCGCCAAGCTGGTCGATCAGTCGTTCGCGATCCTTTTCACTGCCCTGCTGCTTGGGCTTGGGATCAAAGAACCCTTCTCGGATCGGCTTTGAGTATTTATTGCCGCCGATGCGCACATCAACAAAGGTGCCGCCGCGGGTGGCCTTGTGAAGGCTGACTCGGCGGTCGGCATCTTCCAGGATCTGCGCATCAGACGACTCTGCATAGACGTTGCGCCAGTCGCTGTAGCTCTCCTTGAAGGCAGCCTGCCATTCCCTGGAGCGACGCTTATCGGAACCAACGTCGGCATCAGCATCCGCTTGAGCGGCATCCTCGGCAAACCAATGTTCAACCGCCTTCCGATCACGGAAGAAGTGGAAATAAGCCGGGCGCCCCATGCTGCGTGAGCGCCAGAACTTAGATCCACCCTTATTGTTCTCGCGTTCAGTTGCGACGTCGTATTCACGCAGGCCACTGCCACCCGGCTTCACGGTCAACGGCTCATTGATCTGAGGCGTTGGTCGGTATGGCTTGGCCGCCCCCTCCTGCTGCTGAGACTGGCCCGCCTGACCACCCTCGCCCTTCCTGCACGTTTTCTTGGGATCGATCCAACCACCGCCGCACTTCTCGCCGCCGCCACTCTTGGCAGCCGCCCTGGGTGGCGACGCTGCCGGCGCGCTGAAGTCAAGGCCGAGCTGCCCCGGCGACACCTTCACCTTGGCGTCCAGGCGCTGCAGCCTCAGCTCAAGCGCATCGAGACCGGTTTTCGACACTGCAGCAACCACGGATCACAGCTATCCCTGGTTTCATTCTGACGATCTCACCGTTTCATCTCTTTCGCGGAAAGTGCTACTCAGGTCCCGACAGCATCAAGCCGCACCAGCACCTCTCGATAGCCATCAGCGCGAGCAGGGCTCCAGCGACGTTGCAGGGCACGTCGTGAGGCTCGCAGCGAGACCACCAGGCCTGCGGTGACAGGATCAGCCCCGTCCCGGCGCCCTGCCGCCTTGCGGTCATCGGGCATGAAGGCCAACATTGAGTCCCGCATCTTTTTGAGCCGCTCAGCCACACGGGGATCACCACCCTTGTCGGGGTGGTGCTGCATGATCAGTTTGCGGAAACGTGAGCGCACATCACTGGCGGTCGCTTTTTTTGGATCGAGGCCGAACACCGCCCAGGGTCTGAAGTTCTTGATCACATCAATGCCGTTGACCACGGTGGGCCCATCGGGCAAGTTGCGCTCGTTTTCGGGCACCCTCACGAAGCGCCGGTAGAGCTTCAGCCAGTCCTCCTTGCTCTTCAGCGGGTTGGCCTCCTCGCCGGCCATCGACATCTTGTATTCGTCGTCAGCCTTGAGCGCCGCCACGCTCTTCACGTCGAAGGCTTCCAAGACGGCGCTCTTCACCTCCTTCAGGCTCGGGCCCTTGCCTGGCGTCTTGGCTGCAGGGGCGGCCGCTGTCCTCTTCTCCGGTGCCGCCTTGCGCTGTGGCGCGGCCTCGCCGCTGGTCTGCCCCGCGGCAGGCAGCATCTTCACTGCCTGTTCGAGCTTGGCCGCGGCGGCGCCTCCCTTGGCGCGACACTTGCGCCCCTTTTGGATGCAGGTGTTGCCGCAGGCGTAGCCGGTGGTGCAGTTGCGGGGCTTGCCCCTGGCTGCATCCAGGCGGGCATCGGGCCCGACCACGTGGTCAGCCGAATCGCTGCGACCTCCGCCGGAACCCACAGGCCGGTAGGTGACCGTGCCGCCCTGGATCGAGTAGTCGAACAGGACCCCATTCGACTTGAACCGTCCCGACACCTCACCGGTGGCCTTGGACGGATTGACGGACATGAGCTGAACCGGGCGGATCAGCGTCAGCAGCTCCTCGCGAACAAGCCGAGCAATTTCCTGGAGCGTGCTCACGGGTCAGACCTCAAGGATGGCGGGGGCGATTGGCTCACTCAGGCTTCTTGCTGCGCTGCGGCTTGCGTGAGGCCTCGGAGTCCTCAGCAGGCGGTTGGTCCGACGCGGGCATGGATGCCGGGCACACCACCACGTCGGCAGCGATCGCAGCCTCTTCAAGGGCCGCGGCCAGCAGCTCAGACGATTCGGCCCCGTCCGCCAGGTGCGCGGCCTTGGCAAGCACGTCACGCACCTCATAGATGCCGTGATTGCGGCACCACTGCCCGAGGGTCAGCAGGGCGAAGGCGGCATTGGACTGAGGCATCAGGCGAGATTTGGCGCTACCCCACCGTAAACAGGCCGTCCTCATGCCTGAATCTGGGAACTTGCATCCATTGCAGACGATGCGCTGCGATGCCATCCAAGATCCTGTATGGTCGCAGTGCCGCAGGGGCGGCGTCCATCCCACCCATCCCAATCATGTTCACGCTGCGTGAGGCCTTTGGCCTCTATTTGCCTGCCTTTTTGCTGATCGGCGGACTGTCAGTCCTCAGCTGCGTCCGCGACGACCGGGCGCTCAGTGATCCCTCTCCCATCCAAGCCACGGCACCGATCAAGCGATGATCAGCTTTCTGAACGACTTCTGGGCGGCGTTCAAGGCCGCCTTCCGCGTCGCGCGTCAGATGCAGCGCCGCCGATTCACGGTCATCGACTCCAGTCGCGACCGGGCCATCAGGCAAGCGGCTCGCCTGGCCGCCATGAGCAATTCAGAGCTCAAGCAGTGCTCCCGGCAATGGGGCGGACCGATTTGCGATGCCGAGCTGAAGCGGAGGGGCCTGTGATGTTCCTCGACTGGCTTTTCTCTCGGCAGGCATCGGCAGAACCCTGTCGACCGCAGCCGTCTGCGACCTATCCAGGCACGGAGAACACGCTGCTGGGGCGCTGCATGCGGGCCTACAACGAGGCCCCCGGCCATTGTCTGGCGACCGCCAGGGGCATGTCGCTGGTGATGGAGCACCTGGCAGCCGAAATCATGGCTCAGCAGCACATGCGCGGAGCCATGGATGCCCGGGAGGTTGCTCGCATGCTCCTCGAGGGCGCCCATCACCCGAGCATCTCGCGGGAGGTCCGTCATGGCTGAGGTGATTCACGAGGACACCCACGAATGGAGTCTTGGCCCGCGTTGGACAGTCGAGCGTCAGCCCCATGCCACGACGGATCCCAACCTGGTGCGTTTCGTGAAGCGCAGCCAGTCCCGCTGCCTGCTCGATCAGATCGCCCGCTGGAACGGCCGCGGCTGGGATTCCTCCCGCTGGGTGCCGGCCCACCCGGGCGTCCCACGAACGCTGCTGGCCATCGTCGAAGCCCACATGCGGGAGGTGAAGCCATGAGCGCTTTGCAGGGGGCCTCGATTGGCACCGCCATGACTGTGGCCTGGGTCGCCGGATGGCTCTCCGGCCTCTGGGTCGGCGGCAGCTCCCGGCGGCGATCGGGCGGACCGCCGCCGCTTGGTTACCGCTCGATCACGTATCCCGACCCGTCACCAGGCCGGCAGCCGACCAACCCGTACAGCGGGGGGCCAGTGCTCACTGAAGGCCAAGTTCAGCGCGGCAACCTCAGCGATGAACCCTCCACCCCAAAGCCGGTGATCAGGCCCACAGGTCAAGGCATCTGGCAACCGCAGTCATGCCTGCAGCAGGGCAACCCCAACCCTCCACCACGCACCCCATGATCTCCACCATCCCGGGCCTCGAGGGCCCGCCGCCCTGTCCTGAGCGGCTGCTGATCATCGACACTGAGACCACCGGCCTCAGCCCCCAGGAGGGCCAGTGCATCGAGGTGGGCGCGATCCTCTTTCACGTGCCCAGCCGGTCCGTCCTGACGCAGGTGTCCTTCCTTCTGGCCTGCGAGGAGAACCCGGTTCAGGGCATCAATGGCATCGACCCAGCCGCGACCCGCGTGGTTCAACCCATTCTCGGCGCCCTGGATTTCTTCGACTGGATTGCGAACTTTGCCGACGCCGTGGTGGCCCACAGCGCGGCATTCGATCGCCAGTGGTTCGGCATTGGTGCCCTGCCGGAGCTGACCCTGCCCTGGATCTGCTCAAAGGACGACATCCGCTGGCCAGCTGATCGGCGCCTGCGGCCGGCCCCGTCCCTGGCTGAGCTGGCCCTGGCCTACGAGGTGCCGGTCTGGGCCGCCCACCGGGCGCTCACCGACTGCATCTACCTGGCGCAGGTGTTCCAGCGCTGTGACGACCTCGAGGCCCTGCTGCAGCGCGCCCTGGAGCCACGGTCGCTGGTGAAGGCTCTGGTTTCGTTCGACGACCGCGAGCAGGCCAAGGCCGCAGGCTTCCGCTGGAACGAACCTGTGCCGAAGGCCTGGACTCGTCGGCTGAGCGCGCGCGAGATCGCCGAGCTGCCTTTCCCCGTTGTGCCCTGCAAGGAGCCATGAGCATCAACCCACTGATCCTGACCGTCCCGGCACTGGCAGCCGCCCAGTCCTGGCTGACTGGCCCCGGTGCCCACCTTCTTCAACGGCCCCCGCGGTACTCCCGCTTTCACGACCACAAGGTGATCCAACGGCTGCTCGATCGATTCGATCTGCCTTCCCACATCACGGACATCACGATCCGGCTGGATGCTCAGTCACTGGCGCAGATGACCATCACCCGCTTCGTACCCCCTGAGGAGCTCGAGGCCCTGAGCGAGTGGTACGTCACCGAGGGCCTGGAGAGCATCCCCACCGAGACCACGACCTACAACCTCGTGAGGAGGGAGGACCATGGCTGACGTATTCGATGGACCGCTCACAGCCTCCGATCCCTGGGCCCACATCCGCGCCCATGCCGCCCAGGGCGGCCTCTACGCCTGCGCAATCGAGCAGCTGCTGAATCGGGTCCAGGCCCTCGAGGCCCGGCCTGAGGTTCAAGTGCTTCCCACTACTCCCCAGGAAGGCGGGCCCACCGTGCTGGCGCCGATTCAGCTGCAGCAGGGTGGGCTGACCCAAAAAGGGCTCGCTGGAACTGTGCAGAAGGCAATCAGCGACGTGGAGTTCCCCCACGGCAATGACGAGGCCAGCGCCGCAATTCTTGCGGTTGCGGAGTGGTTCGACTCCATCGGCTACGGGGCCACCGCCAGCATCCTGCGCCAGGAGGTGGTGCGTGGCTGATCTCTCCCCCGCGGCCGCGGCAGTTCTGAAGGCCTTCGAGATCCGCTACGAGCTACTGGGGCCCTTTGAGGGCAACTGGCAGGAGGTCTGTCTGGCCGCGGCCCTGCGCGTGCTGGCAGCCCACAAGCCGCCCCCGTGGACTGGCGGGCCGCTTTGCCACTGGCACCCATCAGAAAAGACGCGCCAGGAGCTGCGGAACATCGCCGACGAGCTGGAGGGCTGCGCCGATGTCTGACCACGGCTTCCCGCCCCTGGCGATGCAGAGCTGCGCAAACTGCCGCTACAGCCTCCCCCGGCAGCGGCCGCTGGAAACCAGCGACGAATGGCTGCGATGCGCGCGGCATTCCCCCACGTTGCTGTGGCGCTCCCCAAGCCTCGGTTTCTGGCCCAACGTCCTTCCCGACAACTGGTGCGGCGAGTGGGGGCCCGGGGAGGATCCCTTTGTCCCGGGAGGCGGCGCGTGATCCCCTACGCAGAGCTGGTCGAGCGCGAGCAGGAGAACCGCGCGGCGTTCGGCCGCATGCTGCTCAACTGGCGCCGGCGCAACGGCTGGACCCAGTACACGGCCTGCACCTGGGCCAAGGAGGCGGGCTTCGAGGCGATCTCCTACGGCAACCTCTCGGTGATCGAGCAGGGCAAGGCCGGCGAGCTCCGGCAGAAGGCCTTCTGGCAGCTGGGGGAGATCAACCGGCGCATCGCCGAGAGGGACTGGGGGCCG
>Ga0129333_10004073_pt1 | contig 13676 bp, 16 predicted proteins | sample CPB6_08_DNA_FD_94474 | JGI IMG/M metagenome (GOLD analysis project Ga0129333, IMG submission 94474) | Freshwater to marine salinity gradient microbial communities from Chesapeake Bay, USA - CPBay_Sum_0.6_0.8_DNA | ecosystem: Environmental > Aquatic > Marine > Coastal | place: USA: Chesapeake... | reverse complement strand
CCAAGGAGGGCAAGGCGTTCAAGGACGCGCTCAAGAGCGCAGTCAGCAGGCAGCTTTCCTCGCTAAACTGGAAAGAGGCCGTGGACGAGGTGTACCTGCGGCGGGGGTGGGTACATCTCGACATCGCCGTGTACATCGAGCGCCTTTACAACGGCTCGTGGTCGCCCGGCAGCAGGACCAAACCCACCGCAGGTAGCCCGAAGGGAAATCTTCGTTCGCCCTATCAGAGAGTGGACGCTGGATCTTACGATAAGATCATCCAGGACGCGGTAGTGCTTGGGACCGGGATCGACGATTCCGCGCACCTAAACTACGCCGTGTCCAAAGCGGAAGATCCAGACGACCCAAGGATCGAAGTGGCGTACTACGTATACCGGGGCGACGGTGGCTACTGAGCTAATCACTCTAGAGGCCGACAAGTCTACGAACCCTCGCTTCGCGGTGTGTTACGCGCGAGGGTCCGCATTCAAGAAGGAAGGCAAGTTCTACCGCGTGGAAAAAGGCAAACGCGCGCTTGTGCATCGCGCGCTATGCGTTATGGAAGCGTACGGCTCACGGTGCCGACACTGCCCGAACCACAAGGTAACGTTGATCTTCAAGGCTACAGGACAGCTTCATGGACCTTGAAGATCTAAACGACAGCGAGCTAGTAATGCTCGCACAGGAAGTCGACGAAAGTGCGCATCGCGGCGTTGCACGCGAGGTGCTGGTGCAGATCGTCGAACAAGGAACGTCCGAGGATATTGACCTACGTCCGAGGCGGGTAAACAAGCTCCGTCTCAAGATCATGGAATTTATCCTCGACAACTGGAAGCAGGTTGAGCCGCTACTGTCGTGCCCCGCACGCACGCGTGAGCAGCGCGCCTGCTACCAGTGCACCGACGTGCAGGCCGTCGAGTGCGCCGTATTGAACCAGAAAACGCTGATGAAGAAAGAGAAAGACGCATGAGCAACGCACTTCCCGAGGGCTTCAAGGTTCGTACGCGCAAGGAGTGGGAGGACCTCCAGAACTCGGAGGACAACACCCAGCGCGGGCTCGTCAACAGCGCGCTCCGCGCCTTGGGTGTCGCCCCCGCGACGTACATGAAGATGCCCGCGAGCGACCGCATCGACTACATCATGCAGCGCCAGCAGGAGGCGGGTCACGGGGCGGCCGAGGCCGCTGAGAAGCCTGCCACCAAGAGCAAGGTCGGGGAGCCGAAGGCAGCGGCAGCGCCCAAGGAGGAGGCCAAGGCTGCTCCTGCGGCCGCGGCTGCGGCTCCGGCCGGAGATGCTGCCCTCAAGAAGCAGCTCACGGATCTACAGGCGCAGCTCGTAGAGCTGGGCAAGATCGTCATCGAGCAGGGGCGCTTCATCCGTGAAGTCCACTTCATGCTCCGCGTGGCGTCTCTGGCGGACGCCGACCTGTCGACGAACCTCGACGACGTCAGCATCCGCGCCGAGTACGCGGGCAAGCTGGGGAACTTCGAGGGAAACGGCTGACGGCGGAGCCCGCTCCAGCATCGCTTCCTCTAGAAGGGCTAATGCCTCTACTAGAAGACCAACTCGTTAGCCTCTCGCTTAACGAGATGCGAAAGATGCCGATGGACGCGCTGCTCCGCCGCATGGCAGAACTCGGCTACACCATTGAAGGCATTAAGAACAAGACCCAGGCTCTAACTCGGCTGATCGATAACGCCCTTGAAGTACAAGAGGGCGAGCTGTCCGAGGAAGGGTGACGGAGTCTGATCGGGGGAGGTAGCGCGGCTACCTCCCCCGATCATCTTTTGCCCCACAGCTAGAACGGCAATACGCTAAGGCATGGACACAGTAGACGAGCTAATCGAGGAAGTGCACAGCGACCGTCTAGCTAGGATGCTGGACCTTTGCGCAAGAGAGGTGCCGGGGTTCTCGGTCAAGTTCAAGGACCGGTCCGCTCTGATGCGCGGCCTGAACTTCTTCGCGCAACTGTTCAACCCGGTGTTCATGACGCGCTACACGACCACGGTCGGAACAACCGTCTACTTCCCATCCAAGGCAGACCTGCTCCTTTTTGAAGAGATGTACGCGTCGGTGCTGGCGCACGAGCTAGTGCACATGGTGGAGCGCAAAGAGCGGGGCATCGTGTACAACCTGTCGTACGCGTTCCCCCAGGTGCTCGCGGTAGGTGCGGCGCTGAGCGTGCTCTCGGTGTGGAACCTCTGGTTCCTCCTGTCTCTGCTGTTTCTGCTTGCGCTAGCTCCCATCCCATCACCCGGGCGCAGAGACATCGAGTACAACGGCTACGAGATGAGCCTAGCGGTCACCTACTGGCGCCGAGGCTCTTTTGCAGACGAAGACTTTGAGTGGGTAGCGAGCCAGTTCGTGTCGTCCAACTACTACTTCATGTGGCCGTTCAAGGACGACGTGATGCATGAGCTGAAGATGCGGGCGCAGGGCATCCGTACAGGAGAGATCCTCAAGCGCCCGCTGTTTCGTAAGGTGCACGACATTATCAAGCTGAAATGACTGCTGCTTTTCCCCTATCAGAAGATAGGAGGATCTGAATATGTGCAGTCTGTTTCTGTGTGAGCGTGAAGCCGTCGAGAAGACGGTCGAAGATCTCATGAAGGCGGGCAAGCCGTTTACCGGCCGGGACGCCGCCGAGCCCCACCCCGAGGCAAGCGGTATCGAAGTCTCGCGCTACGTGCGCAAGATGTTCAACGATGGGCGTATGCCTGGGTGGGCCTCCACCCAGGTCACGCCGGGCGCTGGCCCGGTCCTCTACTTCAAGGTTCCGCCACGGAGCATGGCGGGCACCGCGGCGGCAAAGATTCGCCGCAAGTTGGTCGCTCCGTGAAAGACGGCAAGAGGCGGAGGGCAAAGGCCCTCCGCCTTCCAGACACCGCTGCCTTTGAGCAAGCGGCGGCGATCAGGGGCGGCGTGACCAAAAAGGAGCACACGGACCTTCGCGAGGTCCGGAGGCACTTGGAGGCCACCTGCTACCCGGCAGGGAAGCAGACGACGTGTAGCGGGGTGTTCTACACCTACGTTATGCGAAGCCCGAAGAAGCCCAAGGGCGCCGCCCCCCGCGTCCTGTGGCACGGGACCCCGCTTAAGAACCTCCCAGGAATCTTGAGCCGGGGCCTGTCCCCTTCCTGGGGCGGGCTTCTTGGTCCCGGCGTCTACTTCGGTGGGCGCCAAAAAGCAGAGCTGTTTATGCGAGACCCGCTCGGGGCGCTGCTCCAGTGCGAGGTCTCGTTGGGCGAATGTGCCGACGCCATCCCGGACGTCGGCGCAATCAGAAACGTGAGCGCCTACGACTCCATCCATGGGGTCCCGGGCGCCACGAATACCCTGGCCGGCCTTCTCAGGATGGAGGAGTGGGCTGTGCGAAATCCCGAGCGGGTCTCTATCAAGGAGATCCGCGTCTTCGCCTCACGCGCGGGGCACTGCACCGCATGCGGGCGAATGAGTAACCTGGACGAGATGCGAAGCAGCTGGTCCGCGTCCGCCAAGGACTTCGTGTACCTCTGCACGAACTGTTGCTGAGTAAAGCGGCCTCCCCAAACGGGTCGAGGCCGCTTTACTTTTGCCTATAAGATAGTGAGGAGGTCTTTTGATCAAAATCAAAGGCGTTAAATACGAGCGGCTCTCCCCAACAACGGAAGAGCAGACATACCAAGTTGTCTGCTCGCACCAGTTGGACTCCAAGCAAATCAAGGCGCTTCGTGATGCCCGCTTACTGGGTTGCGGGCAGCACTACGCGGTCGGCGCGCCGACAACAAAAACGGTAGGCAAGCGGACCTACTACGTATACGCTGTTGTCGATCACAGCGACAGTAGCGACTAGTAACCAGCCCTCTTAGCTCAGCGGTAGAGCAACGGTTTTGTAAACCGTAGGTCGTCGGTTCGATTCCGACAGGGGGCTCACGCGGGAATGGCGGAACGGCAGACGCACCAGACTTAGGATCTGGCGCCGAAAGGTGTGAGGGTTCGAGTCCCTCTTCCCGCACAAAACCCGGGGTGTAGCACAGCTTGGTAGTGCGCCAGCTTTGGGAGCTGGAAGTCGCAGGTTCGAATCCTGTCTCCCCGACTAGGAGATCAAATGAGGAAAGCAATCCTAGCCGCGCTCATAATGATGTGGGCCGCTACTGCAAAGGCCCAAGAGAATCCCCACGAGTTGGGGCAACGTGATCCGGCGCTACTACTAGGACAGGCATTGGTAGCCGAAGCAGGCTGGGTGTTTCACGACGACCACCTCGCAATCCCCTGGGTTCTTTCGAGGCGTGCGACACTCCCGGCGTTTCGGCGTGCGGCGCGTCCTGAGGTCGCAGCTATCATCCAATACGTTTCGGCGCTAAAGTGCGCCGACCCGCAGAGGCAGTGCGACTCCGATCGCCGCCGCCGCATGCGGTCAATCACTTGGCAGATGCTTGAGACGCGCGCGCCGAAGATCGCTGAGATCGCTCGCAACTGGTTTGCGGGCCGAAGACATCCAGACCCGTGCCCGGCCGCATGGCACTGGGGAAGCGGGATAGCCCGCCCACAACGCGTTGTATCCTGCGGAAGGACTACAAATACGTTTCTCAGGTAGTGTTGGGAGGAGTGGCCGAGTGGTCTAAGGCAGCGGTTTTGAAAACCGCCGTGGGGCAACCCACCAGGGGTTCGAATCCCTTCTCCTCCGCTCTGCGGGAATAGCTCAGGGGTAGAGCGCCTCCTTTACGCGGAGGAAGTCGGGGGTTCGAAACCCTCTTCCCGTACTAAGCGAGCGTGGCGGAATGGCATACGCAGCGGATTTAAAATCCGCGGGGCCGCAAGGCTCGTGAGGGTTCAAACCCCTCCGCTCGCACTGTTAGTCCCGGTGAAAGGAAAGTATCATGATCGACCAAGCTATCGCCCTCGCCGTCCGAGTCCACGCGGACCAGCGAGACAAGGGCGGAGCGCCGTACATCCTGCACCCGCTACGGGTGATGTTCGCAGTCGGTACCGCCGACCAGGATCGGGCAATCGTCGCTGTCCTTCACGACGTTGTGGAGGACAGCGATTACACCCTCTCGGACCTCAAGGCGGCAGGATTTCCCGCCCGCGTCCTCGACGCCCTCGCGCTGCTTACCCATAAGCGGGGCGAGCCGTACATGGAATACGTCGCCCGGATCGCCGGGAACCCCGATGCCCGCCGGGTCAAGCTGGCGGACCTTGAAGACAACCTCAATCTCAATCGGCTCCCCGGACCCCCCTCGGAGGCCGACCTCCGGCGCATGAGGAAGTACGAAGCTGCGCGGGATCTTTTGCTAGGTAAGACATGAGCGTCAGGGACCATAGCTCAGTCGGTAGAGCAGCGGGCTTTTAACCCGTAGGTCGTGGGTTCGATTCCCACTGGTCCCACTTCTCGGGGTTCGTCTAATGGCAGGACGTCGGCCTTTGAAGCCGCGAATGATGGTTCGACTCCATCACCCCGAATCAGGTTACCACCTAGCGCGCACTAGCTCCTCCCTAGTGCGCGTTTCTTTTGCCCTACAGCCCCGCAGCTAGGCCCGCTACCAGCGCCCCTACAACCGCGACTACGGTGGCGCCAAGCCCAAAGGCAAAGCCCCACTGCTCGTAAAAGGGCGGGTTGCGATAGCGCTGGAGCTGCTGCTCGTAGTTCAGCACAAGTTGGCGCGCCGTCTCCCGAAGTCCGTCGATCTCGCGTGTGTAGCTATCGCGGATAACGACGATCTCTAGTTCGTGGCTACGCCGAGTGGCATCGAGGATCTCTAGGTCTTCTCGCACCTGTAAGCGGAAGGCCTCACGCCACCAGCGCAGTCGGTTCGTCCAGCGAATGGCCGTATCCGTGTCGAGAAGCATCCCCGTAAATGGTGCCGCGCGTCCTGCGGACACAGACTCAATCCGATCTGCGCCAGGAGGGATCTCGGGGGGCGTAGGAGAGTCGTCCTGCGCGGCCGCTACACCAGTAAATAGCCAGAGAACCGCCGCAAGCAGCACAGTCCTCATTGGCCCCTCCCAGCCGCCAGCATCGCTTGGCGCAGCTTCTCAGGGTTATCTCGAAGCTCCTGGACACTGTCTTCCAGCCGAGCTTCGAACTTGTCTTGCAGCTCTTGGTACTTGGAGCGGATGTCCGTCAGCTCCTTTTCCAGACGCTCTTTCTCGGCCTGAAGCTCGCGCGCTCGGGTTTGCGCCTCTACTAGCGCGCGGTCATCCGCCTCACGCAAAGGATCCACTACCACAGTGCCCATAAAGCGGTCGTAGACCAGCACGGACACTGCGACGAGGAGGAACAACGGAAACAGCAGGACGACCCACCAGTTCTCTTTGATCCAGGGGTAGCCCGTCACTCGCCACCACTGCTTCATACGGCCACCCGAGTTGCTGGAATAAGCGTGGTTCTCTCAAACCCGGTCACAGGCGCAAGCACCGTGTCTCCGCCTCTGGCCGCGCCCGGCCGCCCGGGAACAGTGGCTCCTGCGGAAGGCTGAATCCCTGAGCTGCTAACAGCGCGCCGTGCCTTAATCGGATTCACTGCCGTCCCGGCCGCAACCGGGGGCTGCGGCGCGGCTTGCGCAAGTGCGCGAGGAGTCATCTCTACCTTCGCCGGGCTGGCAGCAACGCTTCTAGCGTACTCCGGAGCATAGTGGTGCGTGCCGCCCATATAGCCTTCGTGGGTCTTGAGGGGCTTGCTCATGTCGTACTTTACCGGAGTGGACTCAAACCGGTTAACAAGGCCCGACTTGGCGCCCGTCCACGCCCGTTCTGCTTGTGAAGCAGCCCGTCCACCTTGCGTCATTGACCTCAGCTGTGCCTGCCCGAGGCCGCCCGCTTGCTGCATGATTTGGCGAGAGGTGGTCGCGCCCCTGCCCACAGCGCCGGTCACTTGCTTGCCGAGCGCCGCAGCTCCGCCAACTCCCTGAGCCGTTCGTTTAGCAATGACGTCCTGGAGGAGCTTTACGCTGACAGCGCGCTTCTCTAGTTCATCAACAAAGGCGCTAAAGACGGCCCGGTGCATCAGCCTACCTCGCTCCGCGAGGCGCCTTGTAGGACTGCTTTGACCTTGTTGAAGCCGTAGTCAGCGAACTGACCGCAAGCAGCGCCCCAAGCGGCAAACACCAAGAGGCGGCCAGCGCCCTCGATGTTCTGCTCGGTGATGTAGGTGATGATTGCCTCCGGGCGGATCGGAATGAGGACAGCCATCAGCGCCCCGGTCCAGATTGGGGTCATCGGCAGCACCAACCGATTGATGATGAGGTTCCGCTTCCGCAGAGCCTCGCCGACCCGCTTGGCGTCCTTCATCGTAGGGGTCGGCTCGGTGTCCTTGTGCCCCCAAGCGATGTCGATGACAGTCTTGACTAGCTGCGTGATGCCGGTAGCGGCAATCGCAATCAGCAGAGCCTGCCAGGAATAAAGAAGCTCAAGCGGGTTCATAATCAGCCCTTTACGCCTGCGGCAAGAAGCTGGATGGGCCCGGCGGTCGGCTCAGCCGCAACCTCGGGCCTGTGCACGAGCGGGCACGCTGAGGCGTTCTTACAGCCGTTCCACGCCCCGTTCTCGGCCTTGGACCACCCGTTCTGGTCCGCCATCAGCTCTACGTCTAGCTGATCCATAGCGTCATCGTGGCTAAACGAGTTCTGACAGTTCTCTTGCGAACACCGAACCGTGACGACTGCCATGATCAGCCTCCAATTCCGCCCGGACCGATAGAAGTAAACCGGATCGACTGCCGGATTGCACGAATACGCGCGCCAACCTGGGTGGCGCGCACACGGATCGCGTAGCTGTTGCTACCCAGGTCAAGCTGGGTGCCCAGTCCGAGGCTGTGATTGATCGGGATCTCGCCCCACGGGGTGCCACCCGAGCCGAGGAACACCGTCTCGTTTGCGGCGATGACCGTTGGAGCCGACGCGGGCGTACCCCAGACCGGAGTCGTAATCTGCAAGGCGGCGTAAACAAACTGGCCCGCAGTGTCCTCCCACACCTGCACCTCGGTCTCCATCAGACGCCCGGTGTACAGGATCGGGAAGTAGATTGCGGCGTCGGTTCCGTTCGTCCCGATACACTCCCACCAGCCGTTCGTGCGGTCAAAGCGCCAGTACGGGACGCCTGCCGCATCCTGCTCCGACTGCCCGATACGGAGGTCAATATTAGCGATGCGGTCGGTCTGGGCGCAGGTTACGAGATACGTCCCGTCCACGCGGAGCGTGTTGCCCTGCACAAGGTCGTCGCTGACGACCTCGCCCTTGGTGTAGATCTCTCCGCCGGGCTCTACGACCCACGGGACATCCATGGTCAGCGGCACGCCCGGCAGCGAGGTCGCTAGGTCAAGCGAGCGACCGCCCATCAATCGGCCGCGAACCACGCCGGCCGTGACCCCGTTAGGATCGCCGGCCGTGTCCGAGGAGACATCCAGGAACGTGTTGGGGGTGACGTTCGCCGGCGGCGAACCCCAGGACACCGGGCCGCTATCAACAGTGATCGGGGCGGCGCGACCGCCAACCGTCGTGCAGCTGTAGAACGCGAACGTCAGCGCCCCAGCCGTCGGAAGCTCCCCGGGGCTAAGCGCAGACCCATCGAGGTGCGTGAGGGTGATCTCGTCAGGGTTCGTGACAACAGCATCCACTGTCACGCTGCCAAGCCGGTAGTAGCGACCGGCCCCGGTGCCCGTGAGAATCTTGACCAGCGTCGCGCCGGGCTGGACAAGCGCCGCCCAGAACCCGTGGAACTGGCCCGTCGGAGGGGGCGGGGTGCCGTCTGAGTCCGGAAGGATCACGCGGCCCATCGGGGCTGCGAAGGTGCCGTTGATCGACGAGTTTACGCCGAACACCGTCGACTCGATGATCCGGCCCCGGGTCTCAAGCCCTGCGTAAGAGCTTGTCGAGCCATCCTCGTCTCGAACAAGGAGGCCGACTTCGTGATAGCCGTTAAGCCCGCCCTCGGACTTATTGACGTTAATGATTGGTAGGCCACCCTCGGCCCACTCAATCTCGCGCGCTTTCGTCGAGAGGCCGTCCGCCGTTACAGCAGACTTAAGGCGGCCAGTTGACGTGAAGTAAGCGAGGGCGCCCGGGGAGCTGCCGTCTTCACGCTGCGCGTAGAAAGCAAGCGCATAGTTAGGGCCCGTACCTAGGGTCCCGTCCATGTCGCGGCCAAAAATGGCGAGCGCAGCATCTTCATTGTCAGTTGCAGAGACGGCGAGGCCCGCCGAACTCGCAAGAGCAGAGGTAGCCGTATTTGCTACGAAGAACAGCGAGGTGGCCGCGGTTCCCGAAGCGAACGACGGGACTCCGCCGTCGAGCTGGCGCAGCACGAGGTCTGTGGTCGCCGGGCCGATTGCGTATACGCGATAAACGCCGTTATACGCGCCAGCGCCGGTAAGCTCGACAAAGTCGAGGCCGTCCAGCGCAATGTCTGTGTTTGTGCCGTCGTTTACTGCCCCGGCAAAGCGAATGACGTCTCCGCCAACACCTCCGGGGTTTAGCGTAACGGCCTCTGACGCCGCCATCGTCGTATACGCACCGCTTACCGCGCAGTTGACGCGCGAAAGGACACCGTACGCCGGAACGCTTGCCGCCGATCCGCGGAAGTCAAAGCCGCCGCCCGAGGTGGTGTCGCCGAGAGCATCCGCCCGGAAGTGCGCGTTGGCGGGGTCATCTGCGTACTGGGCCGCAAGAGTGGAGGTGGTCTCCACCGCCCCGCCGTCCTTCGTGATTAGACGGCCAGCGCCGGGAGTCGCAAGCGCGCCACCACGGTACGCCGCGTCCAGCCCGTCCGTCTCAAAGACGCTAAGACGCGTATTGAGATCCTCGTCGTTCAAGGCGAGGGCGTAGTGCGTCCGGTTTGCGATCGCCGCCGTAAGCTGCTCGCCAAACTGGATGCCGCGGTTGCCGGCGCTAGTGCCCGGAGGATTCGCTACTGAGTAGGGGACAACGGGGCCGAATCCACCGCCATCACCAAACATCTCTTCTTTTGTCTTGAACGCCATGGTTCTGTCTCCGGCTCAGAAGCGCCACTCCCAGCGTACCTCGATAGAGAAGACGCCGGTCTTGTGGATGGTGTCGAATGTGTCGTAGGCGATCATGTGCGCGCCCGGGCCGGGGTACGCGCCAGCGCCCCCGTTTGGCAGGCTTGCGTCCGCCGAACCCTTGTACAGGCCAATCTCAGAAAGCGGAACGGACGGGAACGACCCAAAGCTGAGATCGGTCTGCCCAAAGACCGCGACAAACCGCGTGCTCGTAGTAGAGGGGAAGGTGCCTGGCGCAGCGATCTGGCGCATCCAGACATCGGGGCCCGAAGAGACACGAACAGGACGCTCTAGCCGAGCGACCGTAACGTCCGTATCAGTCTGCACGTTCGTGCCCGCGTACCCTGCCGGGTAAGCCAGCGAGTATGGAGGGAGGGTCACGTCCGAGCTGTTCTGACGCGAGCCACCGATGCCAAACCCAACGTAGCGCACGACTTGGTCTTGCGTGCGCACAAACGTCCCCGGACCAAAGGACGAGGCGGTAATCACCTCTGCCAGGAATTGACGTCCCGTGTTGACGACGATGTTGTGCGAACGGTGATGCCGCTTTCGCTTGCCCCGCTCGAACAGATCGATCTCAAGATTGATCCTGACGTCGATATCCTCGGAAAACTTCATGTCATGCTCACGGAGGTGGCGGGGGTGGGGGCAGCACGATGTGCCCGTCTTTGGTGTAGATGCAGACGCGGTACGCGCCAGCGGGCAGAATCATATCATAGGTCGGCGTGAATGTGCTGCCCGGCGGACCCATGGTGCCTGACACGTCTATGACATCCGTGTCTAGGAAAAAGATCGAATCGTACTCGATGACGCCGCCCGCCCACGTAAGGTTGAGGCAAAGCTCGACAATGTCGGTAGGGCAGTCAACTAGCGCGTCGAAGTAGGTCGGACCGTCGTCGAACGAAGACCATGTGGTCCCGTCTCCGCGGTAGTCGTCGTACATGTACGCGCGGCCCGATCCACAAGTCGAGTCGAAGAGATGCATGTACAGCGACATGTCAAACTCGTCGATGACGTCGAGATCCTCCTCGTGCGCCCGAAGGCCGACTAGCAGCGGATGGGTGTACGTCGGCTTTACCTGCGTCACGAACTGGAACAGCAAGGACAGGTTCGACAGCGTGACGAGGTCTAGGTTGAACCGGACCAAGAAGTAGTGGAACTTCTCGATCTCCGTGATCAGCCCTCCCTTGACGTACGGGATGTACCACGTGGGAGTGTTGTACAGATCTACGATGTCGACGCCAGCTCCAATCGACTGGAACTGGTCAATCTGATCACCAACCGCCCAGGGAAGCTGCGTGTCTGGGTTGATGTCTAGCCCGCTCGTTGCCGACAGGTCTAGAGGATCTTTCTTGTAGTAGTAGCTCCTCACTACCTCTGAGCGTGTGGGAGTGTTCCCGTCTGCGTCACGGATCAGCACACGCCCCTGTAGCGGGCTGAAGTCGTCTTGAATCTCCTCAAAGACGCCAGCTACCTCAGCAAACGGCTGACCCAGAAGGATCTGCGCGCCCACTTCAACAGAAGCCACGCTGGGCCCGCGCTGCTGCGCGTACATGAGGCCTGCGACGCCTGCGACGTAGTTGAAGTCGGTCGGAAGGTTCGTGGCGTCATCGCGCAAGAACCCGGTTAGCCGACCAAACAGATCTTCCACATTCCCGTCGTTTGAGAAGACGGTCAGCTCTGCCCACAGAAGGTCGGGCGGCTCAATGTCCGGGTCTACGAAGGTCGCGTCCCTAAACTGTAGGTAGGGTAGCGGAGCGCCTGTGGTATCGCGATAGAGCGGCTCCAGAATGTAGTCGGCGTTCTCCTTCCAGATGGTCGGAGCCTGCGCGACAGGGATCTTGTCCTGGAGCCGCGGGATGCTGACAACGTCATTGGGCAGCGGAATACCCTTGCGCCGCTTGACTCCAAGGACACGGATCTCGTACCGAGTGAGATCCAGCATCGAGCCAAGGAAGGTCTCTAGGTTTACCGCCAGACGCTTGCCCCTCTGGGCGACGACACGCCCGACTACGTCAACAACCGTGTTGATGTTCGTGTCGTACGACTCGCCCTTGAACAGGTCATTCGGGTAGGCGCCCTGGTACTCGTAGTCGACCGACGCGCTCACAAACACTGAAGGGATGGCCCACTCGGGGCTCACGTCCGCAGGGATTGTGTCAAATGTCAGAAGGCGCATCCCCGGCAGCGGGTCTAGGGAGTCCGTCAAAACGCGGTCGATAGACAGCGACTGGCCGTTGTTTACGACGAGAAGATCGTACCTTGACACCCCGTAGTCGGAGAGCGTTATGCCGTCGCCCGCGTAGTACGTCCTGTCCGTGACAAGCGCGCCGGAGACGCCCGTTAGGTAGTTGTACGTGTCTACAGGGAGGCCCAGGGCGGTAGCCGCGGTAGAGGCCAGAATCCGGAATCCGCGAACGGCGGATTTGATTCCAAGCCGAAGCATCCTGTAGATGCGGAAAGAGACGCCAGAGAGATTATCCGGGATCTCCTCGGCCGTAACGACTAGCGTCCCGCCGACATTGTTCACCACGCTTACGGTGTACCGCGCGCCCCGGATAATCAGGGTATCGCCGGGCGACACCCAAGCGGGAAGAGACGATGGAGGGAAAGAGAACGTGGCGGTGTACCCGTCTCCGTCCCCGTCGTCGATCGTGCTTCCGCCCGTCCCGTCAAAACGGAACAGCGCATCCTCGCGCCGCTCAGCGTACGCGTACGCAGTGATTCCGGTGCCCATCAGCGCCGCGTTAATGTCCGCGACGATCTGGCTTAGCGTATTGCCGGTAAGCGACGCGGTCACTTGCTGCGTTGTCAGCGCGCCGTCTCCCGTCACGTACTCGACGACTAGCGTCGTTCCGGCAGCAGACGGCGGCGCCACCTCAAACTGATGCGAGGCGCGAAGAAGCCCGTACCTCGCTGAAAGAGTCGCCTCGTCGGGTGTCTCTTCCGCGATTAGGGTGCGGTAGGCCAGCCACTTGCGCTGAAACGTGCGCTGCGCGTCCCGGATGCTGTAGTTGTAGTGGTACTGCCACGCTTCGAGCAACTTGCCGGAGAGGATCTGCGCAACGCCGCACCACACCTCTTGGAAGACTTCTTTGCCTTCGACGAAGCGCCACTCGTCTCCGAGCGCTCGCCAGAGCGGCGTTACGTCTGGCTCTACGCCGAAAGGCAGGCGCGCCCCAACGACGTTGGCAAGAACCTCTGCGGGCTCTGAGTCGCTGTTGCCGTCGTTTACAATCAGCTCAAAGCGGTAGATCCCTTGGACGTCGGGCAGCGCGTACGGCGTCTCCGTTGTGGCATCTACAAGAAGGCTCTGGCGAATGACCCGGAAAGGGCGAGAGAACAGGTTGTCCGGAATGCTCTCGGTCGTGACGGTGATGATCCCAGTCACGTTGTCAAACGTAGCGATCTCGTGCCGCAGCCCCGCGATAAGAACGATGTCTCCCGCAGATACCCACGCAGGTAGCGATCCGGGCACGAAGTAGAGCGTGTTGGTAGACCCGTCGCTGTCCCCGTCGTCTACCGTGCTGCCCGAGCTATTCTCCGCCGCGTACTGGCTTCCAAACGGAGCATCAACGACGCGCCACCTATACGTGAGCGGCGCGCCCTCGACGTCGTAGCTTGCGCGGCCGTCGAATCGAACAGACTGGCCTACCGGCGCGACCCGATCCGGGCCAGCGTTTGCCGTCGGGGGGTAGTTTGG
>Ga0129333_10004072_pt1 | contig 13676 bp, 5 predicted proteins | sample CPB6_08_DNA_FD_94474 | JGI IMG/M metagenome (GOLD analysis project Ga0129333, IMG submission 94474) | Freshwater to marine salinity gradient microbial communities from Chesapeake Bay, USA - CPBay_Sum_0.6_0.8_DNA | ecosystem: Environmental > Aquatic > Marine > Coastal | place: USA: Chesapeake Bay... | reverse complement strand
TTTTCGAGAATTGGTGTTTTCACTGAAATTAATGGAGATGATTTGGTTGTATATTGGAACCTGATTCCCAATTATCGGGTTGTTAATGATGTTATTTTGGATTCAATTGTTCGGATTGAGAAATTATCAGTTTTAGATTATCCAAAAGTATATGACATTACAGTTCCGAAAACATTGAATTTTGGTCTTTCAAATGGATTACAAGTTCGTGATACTGCCGAGTCAGGCTATATGCAACGCCGTTTAATTAAAGCACTTGAAGATTTGAGCGTTAAATACGGTGGGACAGTTAGAAATGGCGTGAATAACATTGTCCAGTTCGCCTATGGAGATGATGGTATTGACCCGTGTAAGTTGAACAAGCAGGAATTAAAGTTGATTGAATATAGCAATGAGGATATGGTGAAGAAGTATCTTATTACTGAGGAATCGATGACCCTATTGAAGAACATTATGACTGCGGATTCCTATAAGGAGATGACCTCGCAGAAAGATTATATCAATCATCTGAAAGCCGATTATGAGTTGGTGATGGAAATTCGCGATACCGCTCGCAAGTCTTATTTTAAGAATATGAGCGTTATGAACGCAGTGGTATTTTCGCCGGTGTTTTTCCCAAGGACAATCAAGAATGCCCGCGATATGTTCAAGAATCAGTTGGGTAAGAAGTCGGACTTAACGCCAACATATATTCGCGAACAATTGAACGAATTGGAAGTCGAACTTTCACGATATCTCCCCAAGTTTTCACTCAATATATTCCGCGCTTTGTTATATAGCAACCTTTCAACAAAAGTATCAATGATTGAGAATAAGTTCAACAAAGTTGTGTTTAAATTCGTTATTGACACGATTCGTGAAAAGTATATTACTTCATTTGTTCAACCAGGCGAGATGGTAGGAATCATCGGCGCGCAATCGATGGGTGAGCCTCTCACGCAGATGTCAGTTCCAGCGGAGACGCGAATTGTAGTTGAACTAAATGGGCGAATTATGAATACTACTATTGGCGAGTTCGTTGATAAGACGATTAAAGATAAAAATGGCGAAATTTTTGTGGATAATACGGGTCATCACACGATTATGGAGGTTCGCGACAAAATGCGTATTTTGTCAGTTTCTCCTGATGAGAAAATTGCATGGCGCGAAATCTCGAAAGTGAGCCGTCATCCTGTCAATGGTCTGATGATGATAGTTAAAACGAGGACTGGTCGTTCCACTAAGGCGACCCTTTCGCATTCATTCTTGAAGAGGACCGTCAATGGTATTGTTCCAATTGAGGGGTCCAAGTTGGCCGTTGGAGACCGCATTCCAGTTTGTATGAATTTACCGGCGGTTGATAATGCGATTGAGGCGCTTTCAATTTCTGGAATGAAAATTGGATTTGATAAGTTGTTCGGTATCTTTTGTGCGGTTTCATCATACAATTTCCGACCCACTAAGAATGGGTATGTTGTGAATATGTATGGGAATGAGGTTGATAGACATATGATTTATTTTCTTGAAAAGAATGGAATCGCATACGAGAAGCGGGAGAGTATTATTATTATTAAATCGCTGGAAATTGCGGTTTTCATAAGTGAAACGTTCGTCAAGAATTTTTCCTGTATCTATCAGATGCCATTGGAATTTATTCGCGGATATTTGGAGGGTATCATCCACTTTTATGGCGTGGTCCAGATGTCGCGAAAGCAGGTCGTTATTATGATGGACTGTGCGCGCTTGGTTGATATACAGAACCTACTGAATTATTTCGGAGTGTTCTGTCATTTTGGAGAGGGAGAGATTGCTATTGTTAGAAAGTATATCCCCAAGTTTGCGAAAGAGTTCGAGATGTTGGGACACGAGAAACATGCGCAAGTTAAGTTTATATTGGACACTCAGAGGGACACACGGGAGTGTATTGATTATGTGGATAAGATTCCGGCTGTCGGTAATTTGATTGCGGATATTGGTAAGAGGCTGAATCTTTCGGGAAATAGTCGGGTTTATGGGCGATGGAAGGAAACAGAGAGCATTGGTCGGAACACATTGAAGAAATATTTGAGAGATTTTCATGGGGCGATGGGTCGGGTAGATGACTCTGAATTGAAGTTGAAAGTTGGACTCATTGAACAAGCAGTTAATTCGGATGTTATTTGGGACGAAATCGTTTCGATTGATTATTATGATGCGAATGAATTGGAGTATGTGTATGATTTCACGGTTCCGAACGCGGAGAGCTTTATGGTTGATAACGGGATAATGGTTCATAATACGCTGAACAGTGTTTCTTGGGATACAGAAATTATGTTGAAAGTCGATGATGAATTAGTAAGAACTAAAATTGGTGCTTGGATTGATGGAAGAATAGAAAACGCAGAAGAACAGAATGTCGAAAAACATCCTCATGATACTACATTAGAATATATTCGTGATAAGAAAGTGTATGTTCCAGCTTGCACAGAAGATGGTAGGATTATTTGGGATGAAGTTGAGGCGACGACGAGACATCCAGTTGTTAATAAAGATGGAACAAATACAGTTCTGAAAATTACGACTGAAAGTGGAAGAGTTGTAGTCGCAACAAAGGCGAAGAGTTTCTTAAAAAGGGTCAATAATAAGATTGTTGGAGTTGATGGAGATACTCTTAAAGTGGGTGATTATCTTCCAGTTTCGAATTCGATTGTTTTTGAAGATTATGATGATAAGTGGTTGTATAGAAAGAATGATTATACGATACCTTGTGTGGAAACAGTCGAATTTGGAACAATAAACATTCATCGAAAAGAAGTAGAAGAATATATATCAAAATCGAAGAATGATGCTGATAAAAAAGTGTTCGAATCTTTATTGAATGAGCAGATAATTTATGATAAAATTGTAAGAATAGATGAGAATGTGTCGGAATACCCATATATGTATGATTTGACCGTTAAAAATACGAGGAATTTCAATATCTATAATGGACTTTGTATGCGCGATACTTTCCACAATGCCGGTGTAGGGTCGAAAGCTTTGGTAACATCAACTGGTGTTCCCCGCATTAAGGAAATCATCAATGTTGCGAAAACTATCAAGAGTCCGTCGATGGAGATATATTTGAAAGATGAATATGCCGGAGATATAACTGGCGCGAAGTATGTCAGTAATTACATTGGTTTCACGAAATTACAAGACATTGTCGAAAGAACGATGATTATTTATGAAAACCGGAACGATGAGACGAGCATTGAAGAGGATGTTGAGTATATTCGGACATATCAGGAGTTTGCGGATGCGATTGGTATCCCCATATGTCCAACGGACCAAACAAGCAATTGGATATTGCGCGTTGTTTTCAACAAGGAGAAGATGATGAATAAGAACATTTATTTGTCCGACATCCAAGATGTTATTCAGAGGAATAGTGTGGAGGATGACATTGTGTGTATCTTCTCGGATGATAATGCGAAAGAGTTGATGATGCGCATTCGCATTCGCGAGGACAGCCACGACGGCGACTATTTGGAGTTCTTACAGGAGTTAGAGAAAATATTGATGGGAATAACAATCCGTGGAATACCGAATATTGAGCAGGTTGAGCCTTTAATGCGGAAGAAGATTGTATATCGCGATGATGGAAGTTATAACCAGACGACTGAATGGTATTTACAGACGATTGGAGTGAATTTACTGGATGTTTTGATTAATGATAAGATTGATTCTAATCGGACATTGAGCAATGATATTCATGAAATTAATGAGATTTTTGGAATTGAGGCTACTCGCGCGATTATTATTCGGGAATTGATGAAGATGCAGGATTATGAGGTAAATTACCGCCATCTGAGTCTGTTGGGTGATATTATGACCCATCGCGGTATTATCATGCCAATTGAGAGACACGGTATTAATCGTTCCGGTGAAAGAGGCGCAATTGCGAAGGCGACATTTGAGGAGAGCACTGAGATTTTAGTGAAAGCATCTACATTCGCAGAGAAGGATAAGATGGGTGGCGTTAGTGCGAATGTTATGTTTGGACAACTCCCGCGAGTTGGGACAAACTCGTTTGACATCTTATTTGATGAAGTGAAATTCTTCAATGAGATGAAGAAGATGAAGGCGGAAGGTAAGAAATATGAGGAGAAAGTTGATATTAAAGAAAAGATAGAAGATAAGTTGTTGAAGGAATATGACGAAAACTTGGGTGAGTCGGTGGATGACATGTTCAATTTCTCAGTGGATGCTACTAAAATGACGGAGAAGCCTATGAAGCCTCATATTATTCCTGATACTGGATTAAATAATGCGGTTGGGGCTGATTCAAAGAAGAAGAAGATTCCTATGAAGAAGAAGGAGTGATTTTGATTTATATGATTTGATTGTGTTGTAAAAATCAATGATTAAAAATATTTTTATTGCGTTTCGTAATAAAAATAATAATATTTATTGATTACTTCTTGTATTTTGCCTTTTCAGCATCGGACATCGCTCTCCATTTTTCACCGATCTTCTTCGCGATTTCAGTGATACTTGCGGTTGGGTGGTTCTTCTTGACAGATTCGCGGACTTCCATCGCAAAAACCATATAAGCGTTCAACTTACGGGGCTTCTTCTCTTTTTTTTCTTTTTTAGCTTTCTTAGTTGTTTTAGCTTTCGTAGCGGGTTTTTCATTCTTAGGTGCCTCGAACGCTTGATTAAGTTCCTTTAATTTGGACGCGTCATTAGATGATGTGTTTTTGGGCTTGTTGTTTCTTCGAGAACGAATAGTTAGACCAACTTTACCTTTCTTATCATTCGCCATTTTATATATAATTGAGAAATAAAAAATTGATTTAATTTAAAGAATTATTATTACTAAATAAGCGAAACTAATTAAAATGCAAAACCAGAATCAAACTGAACTCGATTATTTGTTCCAAAATAGTCCCCAGAATTGTATGGGAGAACCTGAATTTCTATTACATATTGAATTCGGTAATGGTAATAAAAGAGAGAATCAAAGTCAGAACGCGACTGTGAGTGCAACTTCTCAAACAAGTCTTTTGGTAGAAGCTCCAAAAAAAATCCATCCGAAACGATTCATTTACAATGACTATTACGAAATCTATTATTCGAATCGAAAGAACAAAATGATGGTAAGAAATTACAAAACAATGAAATACCACAATTTGAAATTATCTTCATTCATTCTTCGTTATCATGTCGGTCTTAATCAAGACAACACACATGAAACAAGAATCAGCAAAATTGTAATTGAATACTTTGAATTTCAACTCACAAATGGAAGATTATTGTGCGATTTTTTTATCAATGAAGATGATGGTCAATTATGGATTACAATCAAAACGCCATTTAATGAATACTTATACGATATTACAACACATTTTCTCGTTTTGTGTTGTAATGAAGGAGAATACGAATGGTATTCGCTATTTGATTGTGATTACGTTGATTATTTCATCGATTATCAAGTCGCATCTAACTGCACGCAATACAAAATACTTATAGACTGGATTCACGAAACTCTAAAACACATATTTCTTACTTTTCGTGATACCACAAATTAAATGCCCATTTCTCCCCTGATTGAACAGGAACTGAGCGATGACTTGATTTATAATTTACATCTCCGTCTTTATGATAATTATCAAAATATACCATTCGGCCCATCTTAGGAGAAACTCTAACATTCAGATTAGGAAACTCCGTCTCTCCACCACCATCCACATCATTTAAATAGCATAAGCATGTGAATCGGCGATGACGTATCCCCTCATTCTTGTTTCGGCTGGGGCTCGGGTCCATATGTGTTTTATATTCCTCTCCTGCTTCATAGTGTATAACTTGGAAAAATGGGTCAAAGTTTCTTCCAGGCTTCTTCAAAAGCATCGCAATCTTCTTATAAATTTGGAAAACTTCTTCATCTTCTAAATAATACAAGAAATGAGAGCTCCCCGTTCTTATAGAAGATACTTTCGCCTCTGGACCTGACCCAACAATCGCTCTCTTCATATGCTCCTTACTTTTTTTGATAATTAATTCACACTCATCCTTAGTCAATACATCATCAACATAGAAAATAAGAGGCTTTTTATTTATAACAGATACCATAAATTAATGCGTTATTATTTTTCTTCTATTTTATACTCACGACAAATTCAAATAATTCCATCATTACCCGACAATCAATCTCATTATAATCTATTATGTCTGACAAACCATCACAATTTTCGAGAACATAATCACCTTTTGTAAAATTCGGTATCAAGAGAATATTAGCCTCTAATCCATTCATGACATTATCATTCCAATTTGTCTTAATAAACCCGAGTTTATACATTGACTTAGCAACATCCTTCAATGAATATGTCTTCATTCCATCGCATACAAAATTGATTGTTGTCTTAAATAATTTGAGTAAATCAATCCACTCGATTGTTTTCTCTAACTCAAAATGATATTGTTTCGATAAAGAGGACAGCATAGATTGCTCTGCGACTGACCAATTCATCACGCAATACGGTTCTCCAAAGCCATCCATGAAATCAATCCAATCCCGAATGTTCTGGACTTCGTATGAAGAGCTTAGAGTCTCATAGTCAATTTGTCTCGGAACAAAAGCCCTATATAACCAATTATCATTTTCTTTATAAAGGACCCCAATCAAATAAAGATGGTTCGTATCCGCACGTGAGAAATCCCTCTTGAAATGGAAGCTATTTATATACTCAAAATCAACATAAAAAATTCGTTTTTTGGGGATTACCAATTTCGATAGGTCGCAAGAGAACTTCTTAGTCCCTCGTAATTCGACGACGCTCTTTAAAAATGGCTTATTCGATTCTCGGAGTGCCTCGTCCATGGATAATTTTCTGATGAAGCAGTCATTCCTCTTTTCCAGTGTTATATCATTATACGAAGTTAGCTCGTCATTTTTACTAATAATGGACTGAATTATGCGCTTGTATCCGTATGTAGATCCGTGTTTCGCGTTTGGTAGAAGTTCATAGCGCGTAGGATTGAACAGGTCCCACGACCGCCCATTTTCTCTCAAATCGCGTATCCATTTATAGGCTTCATTCATCTTATAAAACAATTGTTGCCGGTTTAAATCGACTGTATAAATAATATTCTCATTTGATAAAATAAATGCGCGGGGTTGCTCAAAATGGGAATCGAATGAGCGGGATGAGTAGAGAACTTTCTGCTTCCCGTATAAAATAACATTGTTCTTCTTGTGGTCGCGATTGTTATTATAAACAATGAGCAACTGATAATATCCCTCGAATTGTTGGGATTGAGATGACAAATCCACATCCAAGAAATCTCGAATGATACTGCTGTGAATGAGCACATCGAAATGGGTAAAAAGGCGCAAATTATCACAGCGCAAACACCCATTAAAAATAACTTCGACGTTTTCTTTAATCATTTGCTTTGTCAAATCCACGGAATCGTGGTTCTTATAATCAGTCAAATCGTCGAAGTAATAATTCATATCAATACATTTCCTTTTTAGGGCGACGATTCTATAATTGTAATGTAGATTTGATTGCAAACGTATATTTTCATTGAAAGCATCTGGCTCTTTTTCGTAATTATACATCGCCAAATAATCAAAAATCGGTATATCTAACATGTAATTCACGAATGACGATGAATCGATATAATCATTTTTGCTATAATGATTATCATCAAATTTTATTCTTTTATTTTGTTGGTTTGTTATTTGAATGGAACGTTTCATTTTTTATAATATAGCGTTTTCATTTTAAACTACTTTTTGAATAATTTTGAACGGAGCTTAATTTTCTTTTTTATGATGGAGTTATTAACTTTTACATTATTCTCATTTACCATTATATTTGCGATTCCGTAGTTCTTTTTAATAATATTTGGCATGTCCTTCATTTTAAAAATATAATTCTTGTTCTTCCCAACAATATTATAACAATATTTATTCTGGACTGGGTTCTCCATTAGAACGATTGTGTCGCGCTTTAATGAATTAATGAACGCATAATATCCATTCGGGTTCGACTTTTTCAATCGCTTTTCCAAGATGATTATATTGATGGCGAGCGCATTACTTAATAAAAAGATATCGACCGCATTTGCCGGATAATCATCCGTAAATATAAATTCTTTCAACTGGGTAATTGTATTAATGTTTTTATATGCGTTATGATTGAAGTGTTTATATATTTCAATTATGCGATTAATACTATCATTAATATCAGTTCCAATATTCGCAAACATCGGCTCCTTATTTATGTCGGCGATTGTTATGTTTTCTATTTTATCAATCTGTGTATTTTTCAATTGAATAATAGTTCGAATTTCTGGGCTAATAATCGCTAAAATGTAAAGGAGTGATGAATAGAGGCTGTTTGTATTGCTACAATCATCGTAATAATTGAATCGTGGCATGTGTCCCTTCCAGTAAGACGGTAGGGGCATTAATTTCATATCATCCAATCGAATATCCTTATTAACAACCATATACTTATTCTTATTGATTCCATTGTAAGTATGGCTTATCTGACTGTATTGATGGTTCGTCCTGAAAGTGAATTCCTTCTTAGGTTCATAGAGATACCGAATCTGCTCAAAAACACCCTTCGCCCCATCAATTAGAATCTCGTCATTCCGAACATTGACTGTCTCATCCAATATCTCGTCAATCTTATCTTCTAAGATTTCATCTCGCAACAACCGGTTATATAATATTTCATCCGTTATTTTATCAACGTAAAAGGGGAACAAAGCTTTACCGTCGATTGGGCTTCTCTCCAATAATATCAGGCTACATTTTCCATTCTTATATATACAATGTGGATTCAAGCTACATTTCTTGTCTAACTTAGAGCAGAGTTTCCGAATTGATGGGCGAACGTAGTCCTCAATTGGGAAAGGAAGATGTTTAATAATGACGACAATCTTCTTACATATCTTTTGGATGATTCGTTTTAATAAGTCGCGCCTATTTTTCATTTGTTGATTCTGAATTATTTTAATAATTTCATCTTTTTCTTTATTTAATTGAAGAAAGTTGGCGATTTCCATTCGTAATAGCTCATATGTCTCATTTTGATAAATGAGAGTGTGGCTCATTAGGACGCGCTCGTTCGTCTTCTCCTTCGTATTAGAAATATATTTATCAACATCGACATAATATTTTCCTGATGCTTCAATCAAATCGACAGACGCCTTTTCTGGGACGACCTGTATAATCCGATTATTCTCTAAGAGGATAGCTATAATGAGGCCAGCTGAGTCTTTGAAAACACGCGTCGGGTAGTAAGGTAATTTATACCGTTTGGCCATCTCATTATAGAACCGGATTGACTTCATTAGGCGTTGTGGCTTCCAATTTTCGAGGGGGATATCTGCTATTTCTCCGCGTGGTTTAAACGGCAGGATGAACCCATTATCAGTAATAAGACCAATCGATTTATTAAATGAATCCTTATATTGCGCCTTTATTTTAATTTCTTTTATTTCTTTGAGTTTATTGAGTAATTCCGTAGCTTTGATATCCGGTTTGACCTCAAAATAATCAGACTTCAATGTATTCGCCCGAATTTTGTCCCAAGATATCAAATGTTTGCTAACACAATTATTAAGCGACATATTCAAAAACTTGATTGATTCCCCATCTTCCGGAAAGAAGTGGCGCTTCACTTTTATCTTCCCCTTTTCATTGCTTACGAGGTATATCGGCTCATAATAGCGCCCATCCGTATATATAAAAACTGACATCTTATTGCTCGAATAAAAGTCCCGAATATAGAAGCCCACTGGACACAACAGGGCCCGAGAGTTCAGTATGTAAATATTCATTCCCTGTTCATGAAGAACATTCGGGCGAGATAGAAAATCCCAGAGGTATTCCTCGGTTATCTTCGTTGTGTCGCTCATCATATATTTAATGTAATTATCGTATGGGTCAATCTTATCAGCCTTGAATGTCAGAGATAATTCTCCATTATTGAGACTATTGAATAGTTTTCGGTTAAGTTTCGTTTCGAACAGGTATTTCTTAAATGTCAGGATGTTCAGTTGAGTATCATCGGTCTCCATTAGTGAAAGAATCGCGTATATAAAAGACTGTTTCACATCGTCCTTGACACCGTAGCGTAAGTGGCACCTCGTATTCAAAGGCAACTTCCCCGTATTACAACGGGATATGAATAATTTGGCGATTTCAATTGGAAGAAGGCCCAGCCTATTTCGCAAAAGAGGTATCTTCTCACGACCCATAACATAATCTATCCCATCACCATCGATTGAGTTATCCACATTTTTACCCAAGCATTTCATATACTTCGCATACCCTTTCGACTTCGGGTTATCCTTCTGAATCTTGAAGCAACATGGCATACATAACTGGTTCGGATGGTTGCTCTCGTCGATGAAACCAATATATGGGTTGAACTTACTGTCCTCCACAATTTTTAACCACGTTATCCGTCCCTCCTCTAAGCAACTCGGGCACTTCGCAGTTAAGCAGTTCCCCTTTCGAGTAGGGCGAATTTTTATATTGTTTTGTATTCTTTTGTATGAAATCGGTATTTCTTCATATGGACACCACACTTGGGCGCATATATACCAATTCTGGCGGTCCGGTGAGCTTCCATAGACGACCGAATTTTTATAAGAGTCGGGGTCTATCTTCGGGTTAGTTGCGGGGTCATTTTTTAAAACGAGTGGTTGGCGCTCTTGGGGTTGGCACTGCTTCGCATAGTTCGCGAACTTAGCGTCGCTCCGGAATTTGAAAATGGGGTTATCGTATTTTTGAAGACGACGCAATGTATAAAACTCGTCCTCGCAGAAATCAGTGCAAACATCGTGCTTCAAATCTTTGTCTTCGCACTGCATACGAATATTTCGGTCGATATCATCATCGCGGGCTAAGTATGTATTTCGATTAAAGTCATCATTCTCTTTATTATCATTTTCGATGGCTTGATTCGTGGCCGTATTAATATATTCTTCTTCTGCGTATATATTACCAAGCGTGTTCGCATAATTCATGTAGTTCGCATTTGTTAGGGGGGTCGTGTTTTGTAAGAGGCTCACGTTGATATTATTTACTGATTCCTCCAATTCAATCAACTCGTCGCTAAAAACATCATTCATCTCGCTCTTTTTCAGATATTTCGACTGATTCATGAATAGGTTGATGAACTTCGCGATGAAAATAGAGGCGTTCGTAAGTTGCATCACGTTCTTCGACCCGTTCATATGCATCTTCCCGCCTTTTATCTTTATTTCGATACCAGTCTGGCGCGTCGTCTTTACTCCTTGACTTCCCATGAAACCATACCGGCGCTCCCAATCTTTATAGACTTTTATTGCGTCATCAATCGACTTCTGAGCATAATAGCTCTCATGGAGTAATTTTATAACACTCGCCGGAGTTATATTTGGGTTTTGCTGGATAGTTTTATGAATGAACTCAAACTCCAAATTCATCCGGCTATAAAATGAGACGCGCTTATACTTTGCGAGGAGTTCCGTTTTTTCATAGTTCCGCTTCGATAGAATCGGCGACAAAAATGGCGTCATGAACTTATTAGAAAAATCATTAATCTCTTTATAATTAAAATCCTCTGGTAAATTGACCAAATTGATAACGTCCATCAATATCAAACGCGTCCGCCCATGAAATTCCAGCTTGTTCGTCGATGAGTTGAATGACACATTCGGTAATTCGAGCTTCGTCGTCTTCGGAATTTTGAGCTGTCGATACCGGTAATCAATTTCGTTTATCTTCTGAATTAATTTACTGATTTCCATAACGGCCTCATACGTATTTTTTAGTGATGCACCGTATTTTTCCTTAAACGCGATTCGGACCTCCATATTTCCATTGCGATGAATATTAATTGTCGCATATTTGGGCTGGTCATCCAGCGTATAAATATAGCGTTTTAATGTCAGACCGCGGGAACTGTATTGGACCTCACGAATGAGTGTATCCGTTGCGTCGCGAACCTTCTTCGTCGAAGAAATCCAATCTTTTATCTGTTTTTCACTGATAACTTTGCTTTCAACGAGAGGCTTATAAATACGGAAGAATGGCGCGGGATTGTCCATATCCTTATAGCGCATAAAAGGGGTCTTCTCATCGACCGCAAACAGACTAAAAATTGTTTTCAAATTGACGAACTCGTGCTCGTAATCGTTCGTGATATGAATCAGCAACTGAATAACATTACAGCCCTGAAAATAGCTCATATCGACTGGTATCTTCTCCATAAAGTTTATGAGCTTGTCCTCAGCCTTGATAAGAGGCTTCAACCGCTCCATCTCTTTATAAATAATGTCGGGGTCATACTCGATGAGGGCCCCCGCCCAATATTTGATAAAATACCCATTCACCAAAATATCATCGACTTTTTTCCCGATACTCCTGCAATACTCCATTTCATCGTTCAGCATATGTAAATAAATCTCGCCGTTCTCAAATCGTATTCCGTTAGTTGCGTCGTAGAGGGTCTCATCATTAATATTAACGACGTGCTCAACTAAAATAGTGTGGCCATCCTTCGCTACGAAATTTTTATAGTCGGGGGCAATTTCCTTTTGAAGGAGGGATGGTCGCCCTTCGATGTTTGTCCAAGTGGGCCCGAGCATTTTTGTTCCCGAGCCGTATATGACCCAGAGCTCCTGATTTTCCGGAATGAGAATATCCTTATTCGTGCTCATAAAACAAAAGATTTTCTTTCGGATAGTAGTAATCGTGTCGTCTTCATAGATATGTTGGTATATAAATTTAATTTTTTGAGTCTTGTGTTTAGTTATAATATCATAATCTTTTTTGAAGTAGGACTTTAATAGCGCATCTGGCTTTCCGGTTAGTTCTAAATTGGATAGTGATTGTTTAACATCGCGCGGTTGTTCTCCTACGAAAACATATGAGCAAGTATTCGCTTTTAACCTGTCCAACCGTATAATTTTAAAAATGTTCTTTTTTTCATAATCTTTTATTCCACATATGGTTGAAATTTCTGTTGTCATCTAATTAAAAGATATAAAATATATTTTCTAATTATGATTTTATTTCAGTGGGCTATCGGTTATCTTAATACCACAGTAGTCATGAGGGTCCGCATTAAAATCGATATTCTTATAATACCCTACTTTAATAGCCTCTTTGAGAAGGAACTCAAAGTTTTCCCAGAACTCGTTAGTGTGTCCAACTGAGAGGGTCATAATATGAGCCAACTCGTGGAGGGCCACGAAAATAATGACATTCTCTTTAACAATGCGGTTCTGTCCATCGCGCGAACGCAAACACAAGACCATTTTCTCCCCCTTATTAATGCTATAACTCGTATTTGTGCTACTTGGCTCCGACTCAACAATATTATCCGGATTGAATTTGGATATCATTCGAGAAATGCGCTCATCTTCGGGATATTTTTTAGATAGGATGGAACAAAGGTTAGTCAGTTTTGATCGAACATTTGCGAGTGTGTCGGCGGCCATCTGTTTATACTTCAAATTATAAACCATATATTTTCGCTTATCGACATTACTCATAACATAGGATACATCCTGACGATAACCCTGTATAATTATAATCGCCATTATAACCAACATAAATCCTATCATGATATACATAAAAACCATTCTTATAAAATATAAGAATAAAATTATTCTTAATGACGCAATTGAAAAACGACGAAAATTAATATAAGCAT
>Ga0129333_10004070_pt1 | contig 13676 bp, 8 predicted proteins | sample CPB6_08_DNA_FD_94474 | JGI IMG/M metagenome (GOLD analysis project Ga0129333, IMG submission 94474) | Freshwater to marine salinity gradient microbial communities from Chesapeake Bay, USA - CPBay_Sum_0.6_0.8_DNA | ecosystem: Environmental > Aquatic > Marine > Coastal | place: USA: Chesapeake Bay... | reverse complement strand
CCGATGGTACTGCACCACAATGCGGGAGAGTAGGTAGCTGCCATATTCATTTAGCCCGGTTGGTTTTCCAACTGGGCTTTTTTTTGCGCAGTGGTATTAATTAGTGCAGCACCCTGAACACCGGGTAGCGATTATGATCGGGTTCATACCAGGGTGAATTCTTGTAAATATAATCGAGTTGGGCTCTTCCGCTCCTGGCAAAGTTGCTGTCCGAAGACACGCGTTGTTCCAATTGTTTTTTCAGATTTGGTTGAGTTTGCAGATATGCAGCCGCCTTGTCCTCGAATACGTAAGCCGAGTAGCCTTCTTTTTGCCCCAGGATCGCATCAAAAAAATTCCAGGTAAAGTAAGAGTCTTCGGCTTGGGGTTCGAGGGTTTCCATCAAGAATCGTTTGCCGTCTTGGTCTAAAGGGATATACCAATCTCCTTTCAGAAAAGACAGCGTTTGTTTCTGCCAGCTGATCTTTACGTTACTGTTTGGGTGATGCCCTTCGTAGGGACGGGCCGCGGTATTATAATCCTCGATTCGATACACTTCTACCTCTATTGTGGTGTCTTGTGTCAGTTTTCGCATTCGAATGCCATTGACTATAAGTCGATCGATCACGTTAAACCACCCTTGTGGAATTATATAGGCCTTGGGAGCCTCTATGATACGTTCGGGAACGTAATATCCATAGACAGGAACAGAAATGGTAAAGGGTTTGTTGCGGTCATAATAAAGCCGGGGCTGTCCGCTGATGGCACTGGGCTTGTTCCCAGACTCGTACCCATAAAAAGTGTAGTTGGTAAAGCGTGACCTATCGAGACGCCAGCTGATAGGAAGTGAGGTGGCATTACGGATGTTTTTCTTGTTCTCTTCTCGTAACGATCGAATGGTGGTTCCGTTAGTTGCGGCGAACGCAATAAAACATTCCATGAGGGCCTTGGTAGAAGCAACCCGTTGCGGGTAGGGTTTTAGCATGTGTGTTTCGGGTACAAAGGCAAAACTGCTCCAAAGGGTGGCATACCCGCTGGTGTAGCGTGGGCTATCCCAAAATTGATTCCATCCTTTCTCTGGTTTATCACCGCCGATATTCACATAAGGGATCAGGTCGTATCCTTTCGCTTTCATGGCGGTGTAGAGGGCGGGCTCAAACGTATCGTGTAGGTAAGCACCCATGGGCCCTCCTAATTTACTGTATTGCGAAGTAAGTAAGGTCATCACATGTTGGTAATCGGCTCCGTTGCTTACGTGGTTGTCTATAAAAATATCAGGATCACATTCTTTAAAAATGGCACAAAAAGAAAAGGCCTCCTTGGAGTCGAGTTTTATAAAATCGCGGTTCAGGTCGAGATTTTGCGAATTGCCCCTAGAGCCGAAGGCCTCTGGTCCTTCTTGATCTACGCGGTAATAAGGACTGCGACGGAGGCATCCCCCAATATTATAAACGGGGATAAGTGCCAGCACTACATTTTGAGGTAAGCTCAATTTACCAGCGGCTATGTCTTTGGCCAGCAACATACTGGCATCGATTCCGTCGGGCTCCCCGGGATGTATGCCGTTATTGATCAACATAATGATATTGCCTTCTTTTTTTGCTTGCGCCACCGAAGTATATCCTTGCTGGCTGATCAAGGCCAGGTGCAACGGAAACCCGGCATCACTAGGCCCCTTGGTAAGCAGGGTGATTTTTTTGGAAACACGGTCCATCGATGTCCACCACGAAATGATCTCTTGATAAGTGGGTGTTTGCGTTCCATCAGTCCTTTCGAAGACCGTGGTCGGAAAGGTAGCTTGCGCGTTTACCCAAAAAGGTAGACAGAGGATCAGTCCAAAAAAGAAAAAGCGTTGCATCGGCGATTAGTTTGGCTTAAAAATAAGCAAAAGAAAAAGGCACCGAAGGGTGCCTTGATCAAAATAGTATAAAGAAAAGATTGAACTAGCTTACTTGGTGCTATTGGACTTACGAGCCAATTTGCTTTTCAGATTGGCGGCCTTATTCTTGTGAATGATACCACGCTTAGCCAATTTATCGATCATGGAAGCTACCGTGGGGAATTGCTCTTTCATGCCCTTAGCATCGGCTGCCTTGAGATCGCGGATTGCATTACGAGTTGTCTTTCCGTAATACTTGTTACGGTCGCGACGTTTGGCCGCCTGACGGGCATCTTTTTTGGTAGCACTGTGATTAGCCATCTGATTTACAGTTTTAAGGAGGGCAAAGGTAGGGAGAACCCCCCTTTTAGCCAAATTTATCCTTTTTTTAATTCAGGGGGGAATCCCTTGCAAAACCTTACTAATTAGCCATTTTGCGCGATATTTGTACCTAGAAATTCCCTCCCTTTTGTAATATATTGACATTCATGAAGGATTTTTCTTATATCACCCAGTCTCACCCAGCCTTTATCGAGAACCTCTATCGTGATTTTTCTAAAGACCCTAATTCGGTTGATCCGGACCTTAGAAAGTTTTTTGAAGGATTTGATTTCGCGATCACGCATTCCGGGGCCAGTACTGTTTCAGCGGCAGTTGCTCCTGCTGATGGTATACAGACACAGGAAGCTGTAAACTCCTCTTCATCACAAACAAGTGATGTCGACTGGCAAAAAGAATTCAGCGTCTATCGGCTGATTATGGCTTATCGTCAAAAAGGACACCTCTTGGCCAAGACGAATCCCATTCGTCCTCGTATCGATCGCGGGGCTCATCTTGACATGGCCGATTTCGGATTGACTGAGCAAGATCTTACGCGTCGTTTTGCAGCGGCTCAATTGGTGGGATTAAAAGACGCTAGCCTGCAGCAACTGATAGCGCATCTTCAAAAATGTTATACCGCTTCGGTGGGAGCAGAATTTACCTATATCAACGACCCGGCTAAAACCGCTTGGTTGATCGATGCGGTAGAGAGTAAGATGCACTTGCCACTGGCAATTGAAACCAAGAGGAGAGTATTGGAAAAATTGAATCAGGGCGTTATACTGGAAAAATTTCTTCATACAAAATACGTAGGCCAAAAGCGATTCTCGCTCGAAGGGGGAGAGACCACCATTGCGGCACTCGATACGATCATCAACACAGCTGCCGATCTCGCGGCTAAAGAAGTCGTGATCGGCATGGCGCACCGGGGTCGCTTGAATGTGTTGGCCAATGTGCTGGGTAAGACCTACGAGCAAATATTCAGTGAATTCGAAGGAACAGCCAAGGTAGATCAAACCATGGGGAGTGGAGATGTGAAATATCACATGGGATATGGCAGCGAACTGCAAACCGCCAATGGAAAAACTATCAGTTTGAAACTGATGCCAAATCCCTCCCACCTCGAAGCGGTCAATCCGGTAGTAGCGGGTTTTGCCCGAGCCAAGGCCGATGTGCTGTATGATTCCGATGTAGATAAGATTGTTCCGATATTGATCCATGGTGATGCATCGATTGCCGGTCAGGGAATCGTGTATGAATTGTTACAAATGAGCGGACTGGCCGGATACAGTACAGGCGGCACCATCCATTTTGTGATCAACAATCAAATCGGATTCACTACCGATTTTATTGAAGCACGCACAACCGATTATTGTACTTCGCTTGCTGCTGCTGTTCAGGCACCGGTCTTTCATGTCAACGGAGACGATCCCGAAGCCGTGGTGAAATGTGCGCGTCTGGCTGCAGCATATCGTCAGGAGTTCAATACAGATGTCTTTATCGACATGGTATGTTATCGACGTCATGGACATAACGAAGGGGATGATCCTAAATTTACCCAGCCTCGTCTGTATCAGTTGATCGAAAAACATGCCAACCCACGCGAGGTCTATGTAGCACAGCTGCTTGCCGATGGTGATACCGAAATACAGTCTCTTGCCAAGGATATGGAAAAGAAGTTTTGGCAAGACCTGCAAGAGCGGCTCGATGAAGTTAAACAGCATCCTCTTCCTTATCAGTATCAGCCACCTGAATTGGAGTGGAAGAAATTGCGCCGTGCTACCCCCGAAGATTTTCTTTACTCCCCCGTGACAGCCCTTGACGGTGAACAGGTAAAACAACTGATGCAGGCGCTACTCTCGTGGCCGGCCAATTTTAAACCGCTGCGAAAAGTTGAAAAGATCCTGCAAGACAAGATCAAGCTTTTTGAACAAGAACAGAAGATCGATTGGGCTACCGGCGAATTACTGGCTTATGCCAGTCTGGTGGCCGAGGGAAGAAGGGTGCGCGTAAGCGGACAGGATGTATCAAGAGGTACCTTCTCGCATCGTCATGCTATCTTGCGTGACGAGCATACGGATCAGCCCTATAATCGCCTGTCGCGTTTGCCGGGCGCGGGTGGGGCTTTCACTATTCATAACTCGTTACTTAGTGAGTACGCCGTATTAGGATTCGAATACGGCTATGCGCTTGCCAATCCCAGTGCATTGGTTGTCTGGGAAGCGCAATTCGGTGATTTTGCCAATGGAGCACAAACCATCATCGATCAATTCATTACTGCCGGAGAGCAGAAGTGGAACCGCATGAATGGCGTTACCCTTTTATTGCCTCATGGCTACGAGGGACAAGGTCCGGAACATAGCAGTGCCCGGCTGGAGCGTTTCTTACAATTGGCCGCCGAACTGAATATCGTTGTAACCAATATAACCACCGCAGCGAATTTATTTCATGCCTTGCGTCGTCAATTGGCTTGGTCTTTCAGAAAGCCGCTCATCAATTTTTCTCCCAAGGCCAATCTTCGTTTGCCTGGCTCCTATTCTTCTTTAGCAGATTTTACCCAGGGCGGTTTCAGAGAGTTGATCGATGATGCAGCAGCAACGCCAGGACAAGTTAAAAAAGTGTTGTTTTGCAGCGGAAAGATATACTTTGAACTAGAGGAGAGAAAGCGTCGTGAACAACGAACAGATTTGGCGATCGTACGCCTTGAGCAGCTATATCCGCTGCCGATACAACAGCTCGAAAAATTATACAAACGATACGGAACGGCTGTCTGGTATTGGGTGCAAGAAGAACCTCAGAATATGGGAGCAGCTTCTTTCCTGAAGATGAATTGCAGAACCATTCCTTTTGGTGTGATCAGCCGCCAGCCCTCTGCCTCTACCGCCACTGGGTACCAAAAAGTACACGTGCAGGAGCAGAACGAACTGATCGAAACCGCTTTTACCATCTAATCTAGTAAACCTGTTATATGATAGAGATCAAAGTACCCACCGTCGGAGAATCGATTACCGAGGTGCAATTGCTTCGCTGGAACAAGAAGTCTGGCGACTACGTAGAGCGGGACGAAGTTATTGCTGAGCTCGAAAGCGAGAAGGCCACCTTCGAGGTCAATGCCGAGCAAGCCGGACTGTTGACGACAAAGGCAGCAGAAGGAGATACTTTGCAGGTCGGGGATCTGTTGGCTACTATTGATGAAACGGCCAAAGCGCCTGCCAAAGCTGCCAATACAAATACCGCAGCCGCTCCCAAGCCACCGACTCAAGTCGATATCGCTGCCCCCAAGCCCCCTACGGTAGTGGCCTCATCTAGTCCTCAGACTACACCTGCTGCCACAGGAACCTCCGCTGCCAGCTCGGCAGCAGTTGCAGAAGAAATCAAAGCCAGTCCTGTGGCCTCAGCCATTATCGCTGATAAAAAAGTGGATCCCAAAAAAGTAAAGGCCAGTGGTCCGCAAGGGAAAATATTAAAAGATGACGTACTGGCCGCTTTGGCCAACCCCGGTCGTATTCCGGTTCCTGGCGCAGCGCTGCATGAGCGCAGTAGCCGTCAAGAAAAAATGAGCAATCTGCGCAAAACCATCGCCAAGCGATTAGTCGAGGCCAAGAATGGCACCGCAATGCTCACCACTTTCAATGAGGTAGACATGGGAGCTATCATGGAAGTGCGTTCCCGCTACAAAGAAAAATTCAAAGAGATACATGGCGTAAACCTCGGATTCATGAGTTTTTTTGCCAAGGCTTGCTCCATCTCGTTAACTGAATGGCCTGCGGTCAATGCCTCTATAGAGGGAGATCAGATCGTTTATCATGATTATACCGATATCAGTATTGCTGTCAGCACCCCACGCGGACTCACTGTACCCGTTATGCGCAATGTAGAGAGTCTTGGAATGGCCGAGATCGAAAAGAAGGTGGTCGAATTAGCGGGCAAAGCACGCGATAGTAAGCTGACCGCCGAAGAGCTGACGGGCGGAACATTCACTATCACCAATGGGGGTGTGTTTGGATCGCTCATGAGTACCCCGATCATCAATGCCCCGCAAAGCGCGATTTTGGGGATGCATAAGATCCAGGATCGTCCTATGGCGATCAATGGACAAGTGGTTATTCGACCCATGATGTACATTGCGCTCAGTTATGATCATCGTATTATCGATGGTCGAGAGTCGGTGAGTTTCTTGGTGCGTGTAAAAGAGTTGCTTGAGCATCCTGATCAGTTATTGATCGGAAAAGATCCGGTCAAAACCTTGCTCGAAATTTGAGTCGCTATCATGCATATTTAAAAAAGGCTGTTGCCATCCTGGAGTTGTACAAGGGGCAAGAGCCTTTTTCTATTTTTTGTAAACAGCAATTTTCGCTCGACAGAAGAATGGGCTCCACCGACCGAAGGTGGGTGCGCCATTATTGCTACTGTTTTTTCAGATTGGGTAAAGCGCTCTACGATCTGCCGACAGAGGAGCGGATCCTATTAGGCCTCTTCGTGTGTGGAAAAAAAGAAGATCCCTTACTGGCTCTGCTTAGGCCGGAGTGGAATCGAAAGATGACAGCTCCGATAACGGAAAAACTCCTGTTGCTCAGTGTCACTTATCCGATTCCCCTTACTCGAGCAGGGGATAGCACTGATCCTGTGGCGGATCTGTTACACGTAGATCATCTCAGCGAGAATAGTGCTGCTGCAGTAAGAGATAGTTGGCTGCAAGAAACCTTTCCTTTCGAAGAGTTATTGAGTCCTTCGCTGCAAAATAAGAATTGGCCTTTATCTTTTTGGGAACAGCCGCTGTTCTTTATTCGGCTTCGTCCGGGCAAGGAGCAGCTCGTGTATCGAGAATTAACGGCACAGCAGATCCCTTTTGAAAAAGTAGGGGAGCACGCTATTCGTTTACCTGCTACTACTTCGCTGGATAGTTGGCCCGGTCTCAACCGCGACTTTGTAGTGCAAGATCTCTCTTCGCAGCAGATCGCTGATCTGTTTTTGCGATTGCCCACCGATACGGTACAGCATATGTGGGACTGTTGCGCGGGTAGTGGCGGTAAATCGATACTGGCCACCGATACATTGGGTAAGATTTCTATAACAGCATCCGACAAAAGAAAAAGTATTTTAAAGCAATTGAAAGAGCGTTTTACACAGGCAGATATTACCGACTATCAGATACAGGAGATCGATCTGACTAAGCCGCCCCCCTCTTCTTTCCGTGATACTTTTTCGTTGATATGGGCCGATGTACCCTGTTCAGGTAGTGGCACTTGGTCTCGGACACCAGAGCAGCTTTATTTTTTTGATAAGGGAACACTTACTCGTTTTAAAGAGCTGCAGCGGTCCATAGTGCAAAATGCGTTACAACGCTTGCGACCCGGCGGATACTTATTGTATTCTACCTGTTCGGTATTCGCCACCGAAAACGAGCAACAGCTTGTCTGGCTAGAAGATGAAATGGGGCTCCATTGCATAGAGCAACAACTTTTTGACGGAAGCACACAACACGCAGATACCTTGTATGCCGCCTTGTTGCAAAAAAGGCATAGCGTCTGATCAGTCCTTGACTAATTTGACTGTTCCTATTTTTATGTCTCCATCCCAGACCGTGATCAGATAAGCGCCTTTGGGGTACGTTCCCAAAAGCAGTTCACTGCTGCTCGAAGGAGAGCGAAGTGGCACAAGGTAACGACTGATGATGCGTCCTGCCATATCGCTGATGGCAACTTGTAGCTGCGTGTTCGTTCCGGCATAATTGACAATGAGTCGGGTGCTGTTGCCCGCCGGATTTGGGTAGAGTTGTATAGTGGCCTGGGGTGTCGTTACACAGCTATTGGTCAACAATACTTCCGCACTGTCCAATACGACTGATTGTCTGGTGGCAACAGCCGTATCGATCCATTGAACTATGCGATATTTTATGGCACCGGTAAGGTTGGTTTGAATGCGGTCAGTATATTGGTAAGTGCTGTTACGCAATACGGTACCGGAGGCGGGAATGGTTTGTTGAATAATACTGTAGCTGCTTTCACCGGGTAGCATACGCTGCAATTCATAGCGCATGCTCTCTACATCTTTACTTTTCCAGTTGACTGTTACAACGCAATTATTCAATTGAGCCGATAAAGTAGCATATTCTGCCAAGAGCCAGCCAAAAGCCATTCGAAGATCGGGAATGCCATATCCCATCCTGTCGTCTGGATTAGAAAAGCGACTACCGGAACGCTTAAGGGCCTGGGCGATCTTCATATTGTTGAATTCTGGAAATCCCTGCCAAAGACAAGCGCCCAGTCCGGCCATGTTGGGGCAAGAAAAAGAGGTGCCATTGGCAGTTCCAATAGTATTGCTGCTTCCTTGCACCACGGCTGCTACGCCAACAGAAGCGATATCGGGCTTGATCCGTCCTCCCGGGGCGGGGCCATAACTTGAAAAAGATCCTACCAGTCCTTGTGCATTAGTGGCCCCGATAGCCAGCACACTGTCACCGTCTGAGGGGGTGATAATATTGCGCCAGGCGGTGTTGCCTTCATTACCGGCCGAATTAAAAACAAGTATTCCTTTTTTAGCGGCTAGATCGGCCCCCCGTACAGAAAGGGTAGTGTTGCCGTTAAGTTGGTTGTAGGTGTAATTGAACAAGGGGTTATCAAAATCAAAATAGCCCAGCGAAGAAGAGATCAGATCGGCTCCTGTACTGTCGGCTCTCTCTGCCGCGCAAACCCAATTGAATTCTTCGATCGGATATTCAGAGTTCACATCTTCGCTTCGAAACAAATGAAAAGAAGCTTGTGGGGCCTTACCTACGAATTGCCCCGGAATATTAGCTGCAATGGTAGAGAGGCACTGCATACCGTGCGGATGATCTTCGCTGACCGAGGCATGACCTGCTACAAAATCCCATGTGCTCAGTATCTGTCCGTTCCGGTTTACGCTGTCAGAGGCACGCAGGGTGGTATAGTTAAAAAACCCACCGTCAAGTAAGGCGATCTGCATGCCCTGTCCCCTGAGACCGATATTATGTAAAAATTCGCCCTTATGTAATTTGATCTCGGCTCCCGCGCTGGTACCATAGCTATAAAAATCACCGCTCAGCTCTCCTGGCTTTGCAGCGACCTCGGTAAGGGGTAGCAGGCGTTCTGTCTCGATAAATTTATCGTTCACCCGGCCCGTAGTTTGGCGGGCGGCCAAGCCTGCCGTTGCTTGCACAAAGGGTAACTGTTGTACTGCGGTAAGGGCCGTCGCATTATTAGTTTGAATACAAACGGCATTAAGCCACTTTGAGACATTCAGAATAGTAACACCGTTTACAGCTCTCAATGTGTTGAGATAATAGCTGGTGACAGGCAGATCGGTGCTGTCCAGCGTTACTTGTTGATTGGTTCTGCGTTGAATGGCGCGGGCAGATAGATAAGCCGATGGATTGCTCAGCGAAAAGCTGTTGCCTCCTTTATTCTTTAACCAAACAATATGGCGGGTAAATTGAGCGCTGGCAGAGGAAACCAACAGCGAGCAAATAATAGTCAATATTAGCAGACGGCAAAAAAGTCTCATAGTATAAAGGTAGGAAACCCGTTGGTCAGTTGTGATCGACCATCCATTGTTTAATGCCGAAGCCTACCCGATAAGGCCCGCCACTGCCTCCGGTGTTAGGTTGATATTCCCAGCACTCGAGTTCTCTGTATACTAAACCGATTCCTGTAGAGAATTTGTCTACGGCACGATTTCGAAATGCATAGGCATTGGTTTGTACAATGGGAACATTGAATTGCTCATCGGCTTGTTCGATAGTTATCACACGCTCGTAAGTATTATTTCTGAAAGAAAATGATCCGGTGGTTTCTATGCATTGGTAGTTCCAGTTTGGCATATTATCGTCGTTGCTGAAGGGATAAAGCGGTTCAAAGGGCTGATCAGGCAAGTAGCGATTTCCCTTCCACGTATTGCCGGGCTGTAAAGGCTGTTGCAGTTTTATATACCTGCGATTATCTTCGTTCCACTCGAAACGTTCCGTACTACGTGTGATCGAGAAACTTCCTGCCGGCTGCCAGGCACCTCGGGCTAGCGTATCGTTAATAAACCGAAGAACACGGTATGTTGTTTGTCCCAGGTTATCGCGATAACTACTGTCTATAATCTGTTTCTCCAAATAGCTTCTAATAGCGACTTGTCTGCCGAATTGGGGAAATACCATCGAATCGGTTCGGTAGGTAATATATTTTCCGGGTCTTAGCTGTAGCACCGAATCCAGTGGCAGCAGATTGTTGCGGCTCAGCGGCAAGGGCTCGCACCCGGTCAGAAAAGCCAGTAGTAATATCCCCCCCAAAAAAAGATAGCTTTTGTAGTTCTTTGACATTGGACAACTAGCTGTTTCGTTGAATGATACCGCCGCCCAGTACGTCATCACCTTCGTAAAAAACAGCACTTTGTCCGGGAGCAACACCCTTTGCAGATTCATAGAAATGCACTCTTACAAAATTATTTTCCGGATATAGGGTAGAGAGTGTTCCGGCATCTTTGTAGCGGATCTTGGTAACGGCTTCCATACCGGTGCTGAGTGTATCGTATTTTATCAGGTTGATCTTGCCCACCACCATTTCTTGTTGATCAAGATCGCTTTCTTCACCCAGCGTGACTGTATTGTTATCGGGATCGATATGCGTTACAAAAACGGGTTTACCCAGGGCAATATCCAGTCCCTTCCGTTGTCCGATGGTATAGAAGGGATAGCCTTTGTGTTTGCCTAAGATATTGCCATCCTTGTCAACAAAAAATCCGCCGGCTACCTGACTTTCAAGAGCTGGCACTTTTCTTTTTAAGAATCCCCTGTAATCGTTATCGGGCACAAAACAGATCTCGTAGCTCTCTTGTTTTTTAGCCAGGGCCGGATATCCAAAGTCATGCGCCATTTGGCGAATCTCTGTCTTACGATAACCGCCCAGTGGCAATAAGGTACGAGAGAGCAGGTCTTGCTGCAACCCCCATAGCACATAACTCTGGTCCTTGGTATGATCGACGGCTTTGCTGATCACAAAGCGCCCCTTTTCGTGTTCTCTTATTTTGGCATAATGACCGGTGGCGATAAAATCACATCCCAGGGCATCGGCCCTCTTGAGCAACGCTCTCCACTTGATATGCGTATTGCACAGCACACAGGGGTTAGGGGTGCGCCCTGCCAGATATTCTTCGACAAAATTATCGATCACAAAATCGCCGAATTCTTCTCGTATGTCCAGGATATAATGGGCAAAGCCATGCTCAACAGCGGCTTGTCGGGCATCGTTGAAGGAATCAAGGTTGCAGCAGCCGGTCTCTTTTTTGCTGCCCCCGCTAGCGGCATAGTCCCAGGTTTTCATAGTGATTCCCACGACCTCGTAGCCCTGCTGGTGTAGCATCAGGGCCGCCACAGTGCTGTCGATACCGCCACTCATAGCCACTAATACTTTCCCCTTTTTGCTCATGGAACAAAGATACAATTGTACCTCGATTATTGCCCGATACTGATTATCTTGGCAGCTCATAAACGATTTATATGCGCCATACGAACTACATACTATCAGTGCTGTTTTTTTTCAGCGCTTGCTTAGGACTATCCGCTCAGGATCTATCGTACTATTTGCCCACAGGGCACAACTACAACCCTGCTATTCCCAAACCAAAAGAGGTTATTTATCACGAGGTTGGTCAGTGGCATGTTACACATGACCGATTGGTTTCATACATGAGAGCACTGGCTGCTGCCGCTCCCGATCGCATCAAGATCGAGACAATGGGTTACACCTACGAGGGGCGTCCGCAAGTTTTACTGATCATTACCTCTGCGCAGAACCACCGTAATCTGGAAACGATCCGTACTCAACATCTGCAACTGAGTGACCCTACTACTGCTGCCGGAGTCAATATAGAGAATATGCCCGCCGTAGTATGGATCGGTCATTCTATACATGGCAATGAGCCCAGTGGCTCGAATGCTTCCCTGCTGACGGCGTATCATTTAGCGGCTGCCCAAGGGCCCTATATCGAAAAGCTATTGAGTAATACAGTCATCTTGCTCGACCCTTCCTTTAATCCTGATGGGCTACAGCGTTTTTCTACCTGGGCCAATCAGCATAAAAGCAAGAACCTGGTCTCCGATCCAAATTCCAGAGAGTTCAACGAAGTATGGCCCGGTGGTCGATTCAATCATTATTGGTTCGACCTGAATCGTGACTGGCTTCCTGCCGTGCACATAGAGAGTCAAAACAGGCTTCGCTGGTTTCATATGTGGAAGCCCAATTTGTTGACGGATCACCACGAGCAAGGCACCAATGCAACCTTCTTTTTTCAACCCGGTGTTCCGTCTCGTGTTAATCCGCTCACGCCCGCCAAGAACCAAGAGCTGACGGCTGCTTTAGCCAAGTTTCATGCCCGCGTGCTTGACAGTATCGGAACCTTCTATTTTACCAAAGAGGGCTATGACGATTTTTATTATGGAAAGGGATCAACTTATCCTGATATAAATGGAGGGGTGGGTATCTTGTTTGAGCAGGCCTCTTCTCGTGGTCACCTGCAAGAAAGTTCTAATGGGCTGTTGAGTTTTCCTGCCACGATCCGCAACCAGTTCAATACGGCTCTTTCTACGCTGGATGGAGCCCTGGCATTACGCAAGGATTTTCTCAGCTATCAACGAGATTTTTATAAGCAAGTTCCCGCGCGCGTTGCCGCTCATCCGGTAAAGGCCTATGTGGTGGGAGCCAAGAAGGATCAGCCTCGTATTCGGGAGTTTGCCAACTTGTTGAATCGTCATCAGATTAAAATATACTCTCTTCCCGCGTCCGTAGCCGATGCAGATTTTCAAAAGGGATATGCCTTTGTGGTTCCACTGGATCAGCCGCAGCATACCTTGATCCGCACCATTTTTGAGCGCACGGCCGATTATAAAGACAGTTTGTTCTACGATATAACCTCGTGGACGCTTCCCTTAGCCATGGGATTACAGTCAAAAGAATTAAGCAGCATCCCCGCAGGCTTGGGCGAACCCTTGTCCCTGAGTCAAAAAACCGAATTAGATGATGCGAGTTTGGCGAATATCACGGTTGGTGCCTCTACCTACGCGTTGCTGATGGAATGGGATAATTTATATGCGCCGGCGGCCCTCAATCAGTTGCAACAAAAAGGAGTTATGGTAAAAGTTGCCACGCAACCTTTCGATATTCAGGTAGGAGAAACTGTTCGGCGGTTCGAATATGGAACCTTGCTGATCCCCGCGCAACAAACTGCGCTGACCCGGTCGGAGCTTGCGGTATTCATCAACAAGATGACGGATACTTATCGGGTAGTAGTGTATCCGGTAACTAGCGGTTTTTCTGCTGCGGGTGTCGATCTGGGCAGTGCTAAGTTCATGACCTTAGAAAAGCCACAAGTGGCCTTGCTAACGGGAGCCGGCGTCAATGCTACCGATGCGGGAGAAGTGTGGCATCTGCTCGACCAGCGCATGGATATGGCAGCCTCTCATTTAGAGCCGGCGGCTGTAAAAAGAACGGACCTG
>Ga0129333_10004069_pt1 | contig 13682 bp, 17 predicted proteins | sample CPB6_08_DNA_FD_94474 | JGI IMG/M metagenome (GOLD analysis project Ga0129333, IMG submission 94474) | Freshwater to marine salinity gradient microbial communities from Chesapeake Bay, USA - CPBay_Sum_0.6_0.8_DNA | ecosystem: Environmental > Aquatic > Marine > Coastal | place: USA: Chesapeake... | reverse complement strand
GGCGGTGCCGTGCTGATCGTCATGGAACACCGGAATGTCCATCAGCTCGCGCAGGCGTTCCTCGATGATGAAACAGTCGGGCGCCTTGATGTCTTCCAGGTTGATGCCGCCGAAGCTGGGGCCCAGATAGCGCACGGCATTGATGAACTGCTCGACATCCTTGGTGTCGACTTCCAGGTCGATGGAGTTGACGTCGGCAAAGCGCTTGAACAGCACCGACTTGCCTTCCATCACCGGCTTGGAGGCCAGCGGCCCGATGTTGCCCAGCCCCAGTACGGCGGTGCCGTTGGTGATGACTGCGACCAGATTGCCGCGGGCTGTCAGGTTGCTCGCTTCGGCAGGATTGGCGGCGATCTCCTCGCAGACCTTGGCCACGCCCGGCGTGTAGGCCAGCGCGAGGTCGCGCTGGTTGACCAGTCCCTTGGTCGGCGTGACGGCTATCTTGCCGGGCACCGGGTAGCGGTGATAGTCGAGGGCGGCTTTGCGCAGTTGTTCTTCAGGCATGTGCGGGATGCCGCGGCGGAGGCGCGCGGCCTTCATACTGTGGAACGCAGATTATACCGTAGCGTCTCACAGTGACCGTGGCGGCTGTGGTATGTTGCGGAGCCGTCAAAAACCGTCACGATGTCATGGACAGTCTCCCGTTGCGCACCGCGCTGTATCCGGAAATCGAGCCCTACGATTCAGGGATGCTGCCCCTCGACGGACGCCACCGGATGTACTACGAGCAGTCGGGTAATCCGCAGGGCGTGCCGGTGGTCTTCCTTCATGGCGGGCCTGGTGCCGGAGCCTCGCCTGCGCACCGGCGGTTTTTTGATCCGGCCCACTATCGCATCGTTATATTTGATCAGCGCGGCGCCGGTCGTTCGACACCGCTGGGTGAAATCACCGACAACACCACGCCGCTGCTTATCGCCGACATTGAAACGCTGCGCGAACGTCTCGGCATTCAACAGTGGCTGGTCTTCGGCGGATCCTGGGGCAGCACATTGGCGCTCGCCTACAGTGAAGCGCATCCGGATCGCTGCACCGGACTCATCCTGCGCGGCATTTTCCTGTGCCGGAAAAGCGAGATTGACTGGTTTCTGTACGGCCTGCGCAATATTTTCCCGGAAGCCTGGGATGCCCTCGCGGCCCCGATTCCGGCGGCCGAGCGCGGTGACCTGCTGACGGCGTACCACCGGCGCCTGACCGATCCCGATCCTGCAGTGCATATGCCGGCGGCGCGCGCCTGGAGCACCTATGAGGGCTCCTGCTCAACGCTGATGCCGAGCCCCGAGACAGTCGCCTATTTCGCCGGCGACGTGGTGGCCCTGGGTCTGGCGCGCATTGAGGCGCATTACTTCATTCACAACATTTTCCTGCCCGACAATTCGCTGCTCGACAACGTCGGCCGCATCCGCCATCTGCCGGCGGTGATCGTGCAGGGCCGCTACGACGCCGTGTGCCCCATCGTCTCCGCAGACGATCTGCACAAGGCCTGGCCGGAAGCGGATTACCGTATCGTGCCGGATGCCGGACACTCCGCCTGGGAGCCCGGCATCTGCGCGGAACTCGTAAAAGCTGCAGAACAATTCAAACGCAGGATCTGACCCCAAGGAGAACGCAGTGAGACTCGTGAGTTATTCGGCCGGCAAACGCGGCCCCGTGAAAGTCGGCGTGATCGCCGCCGATGACAGCATCATCGACCTCGAAGCCGCCGCGAAAAAGGCGAAGGTGAAGCTGCCCTTCGATGCCAATGACATGATTGCACTGGTGGCTGCCGGCAAGAGCGGACTGGCACTGGTGAAGAAGGCTGTCGCCGGTTTCAAGACCGGGCATCTGCCGATGAAGAAAGCGGTGCTGCATGCGCCGATTCCGCGCACACGCAAGAACGTGTTCTGCGTGGGCTGGAATTATCTGGAGCATTTCGAGGAAGGTGCGAAGGCACGTCCGCATGTAACCGAGATGCCCAAGCACCCGGCCTTCTTCACCAAGGCGCCGACCTGCATCAACAGCCCCTACGGTGATGTGCCGCCGCACGCTGGTGTGACCGAGAAGCTCGACTGGGAGGTGGAACTCGCTCTGGTCATCGGCAAGGGTGGACGCAACATCAAGGAAGCCGACGCGATGAAGCACATCTTCGGCTATATGGTCGCCAACGATGTCTCGGCGCGTGAAGTGCAGCGCCAGCACGGCCAGCAGTGGTTCAAGGGCAAATCGCTCGATGGCCATCTGCCGCTGGGTCCCTGGCTCACCACCGCCGACGCAGTGAAGAATCCGCAGAACCTCGACATCCGCTGCAGCGTCAACGGCGTGGTCAAGCAGGAGTCGAACACACGCTGCATGTATTTCCAGATTCCGCGGCTGATTGCAGAGCTGTCAGCAGGCCTCACACTGGAGCCGGGCGACATTTTCCTGTCGGGCACACCGGCCGGCGTCGGCCATGCGCGCAATCCGCCGGAGTTCATGAAGCCCGGCGACATCATGGAAACCGAGGTGCAGGGCTTGGGTGTGCTGCGTAACAGGATCGGCAGCAAGTAAGCGGCGGCCAGACGCGACACCGTCGGGGCGTAACGCCGGTGCGTGCAAACGCGCCGGCGTTTTATTTTTTCTTCGGCGTCTCTGCGCTCTTCGCCATCTCTGCTGCCGCGTCGGCGGCGGCCTTGCCGGCTGCCTGCAGGCTTTCCAGGCCGGCCTTCTGCATTTCAAGCGTTTTGATGGTCATCTGCACGAAGCCGGTGTTCATGGTCAGCCAGGCTTCGACCGCCTTGAGGTCGGCAATCTTCTTCTCGACTTCCTCAACGGTCATTGCGGGTGCTGACATGCCGGGCATGGCGAAACCCATCGGGTTCCACATCTTCTGCAGCAGTTCGAAGAATTCGTTCGAGGGATTGGCATCAGCCATGGCCTGCTCCTTCAGATCGCCATCATCGGACGAACATTATAGGCCGCGCGCCGCAGCCGTCACGGCAGGAATCGCTGACTCAGACGGATTCGACGCGAACGGTTTCGCCGTCACGGGCGGTAGCGAGCAGGTCGGGCGCTTCGCGCAACTGACCGAGCACACTGCACGGAGAGACCAGCCGGCATTCGCCGGGCGCTGAAATCGGCGTCCGCCCCCAGGGCAGTGCCAGCGCATCACCGTCGACCCAGAAGCAGACGGTGCCGGGTTCGACCACCTGCCGGGCGTCGGCCTCCAGTGCGGCCTTCACCGGCGTCGTGAAATACAGTTCCTCGCCCCAGGTGTTGATCGGAGCGTCAAACGGTACTGCAGCGAGAAGTTGACGGGCGGTGGGCGTATCGCGCAGTTCCACCGTCACCGAAGCAGCCGCCCACGTCAGACGCAAGGCGGCCACGGATGTTCAGCCGCCGACAGCGACCGGGCCGTTTTGAGCGACCCGGGCGGCGTGCTGCGAAACGACATTGCGCAGCCGCTGTTTTTCGCCCATGACGCGGTTGGCGTAGGTGTCGTTGGGGTCTTCCAGTGCGCCGGCATACATCTGCAGGGCACTGCCGAGGTTACCGGTCATCCGGTAATACTCGCGGAGGATTTCCGCACCGACGCGAATGTTGACCTTGGGGTCAAAAACCGCCTGCTCGCCACCGAGGGGATTGAGCCGTGCCAGGTGGAATTTGGGAATGATTTGCATCAGGCCCTTGGCGCCCATTTCGCTTTCGGCGATCGGGTTATAGCGGGACTCAATACCGATCATGGCCATGATCAGCAGCGGGTCAATCCCGGTGCGCTTGCCTTCGGCATGAGCGACCTCAACAAAGTCGAGCATCAGGGACTGCGCAACCTTGTAGCGTTTGGCCAGAAACTCGGCGATCGCCTGCTGGCGAAGCGCCTCGGGGTCCGGCTTGGGTGTTGAAACGGGTTTGACAAAGCCCACCTTGGCCGGCACGTCAGTCACAGCGGCAACGGCAGCATCCGCGGCATCGACACCCAGTCTCAACAGGTGGCCGCGGTCATGCAAGGTGATGGCGAGAAACAGGATGCTGAACACCAGCGCAACGAACAACGCAACTTGCCGGGGGCTGGCTGGCGCAGGCAAAGTCGCTGCACCGGATGTTTCGATTGATTTTGCAAACATGCAAAACCTCCTTTTGGTCTGGCACGCCGGCTTTGCGCCGCGTGCTTCCGGGTTACCTCGCTACGGTAACAACGTCTCCTATAGACTACATTTACCGGCCCACACCACTATTAGTAGTGGGCCAACCCAAAATCCGCGCCAATTCTAGGGGGGTATCCCCCTCAGGGCAATCACAAATTTGTAACAGTGGCCCCTCGATCAGCGGGGCGCAGTGTAACCGGAAGATTGCTGCGCCGCAAGATGAAATAACTATTTGAATTAATTGAAAAAAGATATTTTTCTCGCTTAATTCAAGGCTTAAGGCCGAAGATTCGAGCGACTTCCAGCGGCAAAGTTCCAAAGCGCTCAGAGACTTAAAATATTGATCAATAAAATCAATTACTTATTGTCAATACCGTGGCGTAACTCCCAAGCCTTGAGACGTTCTTCGTAGTTAGTAAGCGCTTCCCAATAGCGGTCATAGATACAGGGATCGCAACCGTTCTGGCAGCACTCCCAAGGTTCCGGCTCAGCCGGTGGCTCGGGTTTCGGATCGCCAGCCGCGATGTCAGTCATCGCAGATCGTCCGGGAGTTCGATGTCGGGAAAGCGCCGGCGGAATTCGACCAACATCGCGTCGGCATCGTCGCCGCGACCTGCCCGCCGCAATTCACGCATGCGCGCGAGCCAGTCTTTCGCCGGGGCCTCAATCAGGTCGGCCCACGGCGTCGCGGGCGATGCGGCGGCAACCGGAGCTGGCGGCGGCGCGGAACGCAGCAGTCTGCGCTCCTGCGCCCGACCGGCTGCCGCAACGGCAGGGGCACGTTCATCCCGGGCCCCGGCCTCCGCAGACCTGCGCTGAAGAGCGCTTCCTGCATCGACGCCGCGATCGGACAGGGACGGTGCAAAAGCCTGTGGGACGGGCGCCGGCGACGCGGCCTGTTCAGCCAAGGCCGGCGTGCCGGCTGTCAGGGCGTTTGCGCTATCTGCAACCGGCGCGCGCTCCAGCACGGCTCGCTTCTCTGCCTTCGGCAATGGGTCACCGGCAGCGTGCAACGCCGGCGGTGCAACCACCTGCCGCTGCGGCGGCGGTGTCGACGCGGCGGGGGGGGCGGCCTTCTTTGGCGCGGCTACCGGTTCCACCCGGTCCTGCGCCGGCGCTGTAGCCGTAGCGGGTGCTGCCGGCGCCCCGGACCGGGTGGTGGGTGGGACCTGCGAGGACACGGGGTCCTCGGCCGGCAAACGGTCGTGCCCTTCTTCACGCATCAGGGTGACCAGCGATACGGACAGCACCAGCACGGCAGCCACCGACAAGGGCAACCGCCAGCGCGAAAACGACCGCCCCGGCATACCCGGCCGCGCGCCAACGGCGCGACGGGCGGCGGCCCGGATCGCGTCATCGAGCGCGGCCGGCGGGCCATCGCCGCCACTGGCACCCACACTGGCGCGATAGGCCGCATCGAGCTGCGGATCACGGGCTGTCTCCGCCGGCCCGATGTTCTGGTTTCCGTTCTGGTCTTCGTTCATCGCCATGCGCTCATCCCCTTGCGCAGCTTCGCCATCGCATAGCGCAGCCGGCTCTTGGCCGTCTCTCGCGTGACACCGGTGGCCTCCGCAATATCCTCGATGCTGAGGTCGCCCTCCTGCTGCAGCAGAAAGGCTTCACGCTGCTCCGGCGGCAGCGCGTCGAGCAATGCGAGCAGACGCGCGGCCTGTTCGCGCGATACCGCCGCAACTTCCGGCTGGTCGGCAGGCGGTGCCGGCTGCAACTCGAAAAAATCTTCGTCCCCGTCGTTGGCGGCAACGGTCAGCACCACGCCGCTGCGGCGCCAGTGATCCACCATCCGGTTATGCGCCACGCGGTAGAGAAATGTCGTGAAGCGTGCCTCGACGGTGTACTGCGCCCGGCTCCGGATCAGATTCATCCACACGTCCTGAAACAATTCGTCGGCAATCGCAGCATCGCGGCACTGGCGCAGCAGATAGCGGTACACGCCCCCCTTGTGGCGGGCATAGAGGCGATCAAAGGCCGCGGCATCGCCGTTTCCATAGGCCAACATCAGGGCCTCGTCGCTGTCTTCCGCCACGCCGGCCGTCGGAGATTCAGGTGTCATGACGGAGGGGCAGTATGCAGAAGCCCCTGCGCTGCGGCAAGCCGTAACGGGCCACACGAGTTCCACAGCGGTGATCCGGCCTTGTTACAGCGGATCGGGAACGAATCGCTGCGGAAAGGGCTCGGGCGACGGGCGTGCCACCGGCGGCACCGGAATAACCCCCTGAGCGACCAGATTGCGATAGCTGTCGTAATAGATGCGGATGATTTCCGCAGGCGCCGTGCTCGCCCGTTCAAACGCCGCATCCACCACGCGCGACACTTCACTGCGTCCGTGACCGGTACCCAGCCGCGCCGACTTCTGGGCAGTACGGCGTTCCGCAGTGTCGCGCTGCGCAGCGGCGATGTCTTCCCGCGCCAGTGCTGCCGGGGGCATCGCCCGGGAAGCCGCCGCATCGGACGCGGACTCGCTGCGACGGTCCTCAAGATTGAACGGAGACCATGCCGGTTGCGGCAGCACCACCGCAGGCTTGCGCCGGAACACTGCCACGCCGATCACGCCGACGTTGTCGGGACGGCCGGTGCGGGCAGCGTAAGCATCGGGCAGCGCAGTAAAGTAAAAGGCAGCGACACGGTCCATGCTCTTGCGCCAGCCGCGTATGCCGTAGGTCTGGCGCGCGCCGAGGACGTATCCGCTTTCGTTCCAGTCTGCCGTGCTGCCGGTAATCACATCGACACCATCGACCGACACGACCGTCAGCAGATCGCCGGATTCGCGGTTGCGCAGACGAATCTCGTACTCGCGGCCCGGTTGCCCGGCAACATAATGCCTGCCCTCATGCACATAGACCGGGAGCACGCGCCGGCTCTGCCGATCGATGAGCGCCATATCCGCCAGCTGACCGACAGCCGCGACAGGCGCCGCGATCCACCAGCTGATCAGGGCCGGCAAGGCCGCCCGCCAGAATTTGTTCATAGTGCCTCCTGTCTGTTAGCAGCGGCATCGATGCCGCCTGAAACTGTTAACGGGCGGGGGCGCGATGCGGGGTTAACGGAAACCCGGTGCCGGTGTGATAGGCTGAAAGCATGGATGACATTGTCTTGCGCGGCATGGCGCGCTGGCCCAATGTGCCGTCGGTGTACGGCTGGCTGTCGCTCGACCGCCGGGGTCAGTGGCTGCTGAAAGGCGACCGCGTGCAGAACCCCGGCATCATCGACTTCTTCGGGCGCAATTACAGCTGCGACGACAGCGGCCGCTGGTTTGTGCAGAATGGACCGCAGCGGGTATTCGTCCGGCTGGACTACACGCCGTATGTCTACCGCTTCAGCGCCGGGGCGGGCATTCAGGCCCATACCGGCAGCCCGGCCGGCACCGTCACGCGAGTCTGCATTGATGAACTGGGGCATGTTCTGCTCGAAGCCGGACCGGGCATCGGACTGGTGCACGATGCCGATCTCGACACCGTGGTGGCCGCCCTGCGCGGGGCGGACGGCAAGCCGCCGGGCGACGCCGCACTGGAACACGCGCTCTCGCGCCTGCAGTCGGGAAAACCGGTGGCGATGACCCTCGATACCGGCAGCGGACCGGTGCCGGTATTCCCCATCGCCTCAGCCGATGTGCCGGCGCGCTACGGCTTCAATCCCTGCCCGCTGCAACCGGCGGGAGAGGAAGAGTGTTACTGAATGCGTCCACTGAGTGACTGTCCGCCATCGGTGCTGCGCGCCGCGCGCGGCCTGCTCTTCGACATCGATGACACGCTGACCACCGACGGACGGCTGACTGCCGCCGCGTACGGCGCAGTCGAACAACTGTCGCAGGCGGGTCTGCGTGTCATCCCGATTACCGGACGGCCGGCGGGCTGGTGCGACCATATTGCCCGCATGTGGCCGGTGGATGCGGTCGTCGGCGAAAACGGCGCCTTCTGGTTTCGCTACGACCACCGCACGCGCCGCATGCAACGCCGCTTCGTCGATACCGCTGAAGCACGCGCAAACAACCGTGCCCGCCTGCAGCAAATCGGCGAACGCATACTCGCTGCGGTACCGGGCAGTGCGATCGCCGCTGATCAGGGCTATCGGGAGTGTGACCTCGCGATCGACTTTTGCGAGGACGTACCGCGCCTGCCGGACACCGCGATCGAGGCCATCGTGCGGCTGATGACCGGAGAAGGCATGACGGCAAAAGTCAGCTCGATTCACGTCAACGGCTGGTTCGGTGAGTACGACAAGCTGACCATGACAAAGCGCCTGTTTGCCGACGCGTTTGGCGAATCACTGGACAGCTGCAAGGCTGACTACCTGTTTGCCGGCGACTCTCCTAACGACGCACCGATGTTCGGCTATTTTCCGCACAGCGTCGGCGTGGCCAATGTGCGTGACGTCGCGGGACGGCTCTCCTGTGAACCGGCCTATATCACCTGCTGCCGTGCCGGCGACGGCTTTGCCGAACTGGCACAACACCTCATTCAAGTCCGATAGAAAAACTGCCATGAATGCTCCTGATGCACTGATTGACCTGCGCACCGATACCGTGACCCGGCCGACCACGGCAATGCTGGAAGCCATGCAGTCTGCGACCCAGGGTGACGATTCACGCGACGGTGATGAAACCGTGATGAAACTCGAAGCACTGGCTGCGACACGCACCGGCAAGGAGGCCGGCCTGTTCATGCCCAGCGGCACGATGACCAATCTGGTGGCCGTGCTCGCGCACACCTCGCGCGCCGGCGAAGTGCTGATCGAACGCAGTGCCCACATGCTCAACACCGAACTGGGCGGCATGTCCGCCGTTGCCGGCGTGTTCTACAAGGCGATCGACGGGCATCGCGGTGCGATGAATGAAGAGAAGCTGGCCGACGCCATCCGCCCGATGACGCGAAACAATTTCGGCACATCGCTGATCTGTCTGGAGAACTCCCATAACAATGCCGGCGGTGCCGTGCTGCCGCTGGCGCACATGGCACGGGTGCATGCACTCGCGCGGGACCACGGTATACCGGTGCACACCGACGGCGCGCGTCTGTTCAATGCCGCCGTCGCGCTAGGCGTCACCGCTGACAGGATTACACAGCATACGGATTCAGTCAGTTTCTGTGTGTCAAAAGGACTCTCCGCGCCGGTGGGATCTGTGTTGTGCGGTCCGCGGGCATTCATCGAACGCGCAAGACCTTTCCGCCGCATGGTCGGCGGCAACATGCGACAGGCGGGCTTCATCGCGGCCGCCGGCATCGTGGCACTGGACACCATGATGGACCGGCTCCATGAGGACCATGCCACGGCACGACAGCTTGCTGCCGGCCTCGCAGCGATAGACCCGGCCCTCACCGATCCGGCCGAGGTCGACACCAATATCGTGCGCATGCAGGTCGGTCATACGGGGCGCAGCGCTGCGGAGTGGTCGACCGCACTGCACGCACTCGGTATCGCGGTCAGCCCCGCCGACAGCCGTTCACTGCGTTTCGTCACGCACAGGCATGTCACTGCCGCGGACATCGACTGCGCCATCGCGGCCTGTCGCGCCGTGCGCTAGATCAGCCGCTTGCGGATGGCCGTGACCACGACTTCAGCGATCACGACTACGGCGAAAATCACCGCCAGCATCAACGCCACCCGCTCCCATTGAAAGAGGTTCATCGCTGAATCGATGGCCATGCCGATACCGCCGGCGCCGACCAGGCCAAGCACGGCGGATTCACGCACGCTGATGTCCCAGCGGAATAACGCGATGCCCCAGAATGCCGGTTCCACCTGCGGCCAGTAGGCCTTGAGAAATATGCTCAACGGCGGCGCACCGGCACTGCGCAGCGCTTCCACCGGGCCCGGCCGGGCCTCCTCCAGCGCTTCGCTGAAGAGCTTCCCGACAAAGCCGATTGAGCGGAAGGCTATCGCCAGAGTGCCGGCCAGCGCACCGGGCCCGAAAATCGCGACAAACAACAGCGCCCAGACCAGCGAATTGACCGAGCGCGAGGACACCAGCATCAGCTTGGCCAGGTAATTGAGAGTGCGGCTGCGGGTCAGATTATTCGCAGCGAGTATGCCCAGCGGCAACGCCATCACCAGGGCCAGCAGGGTCCCCAGCGTCGCAATATGCAGGGTTTCAAACAGCGCGTCATGCACGCCCTCCGGGTAATACGCCCACTCCACCGGCCACATGCGGTGCAGCAGGTCGAGCACCTGCTCGGGGGCGTCGTAGAGGAACTCCGGAATGATTTCGACGGTTCGCAGGGAAACGACACAGGCGAAAACGATACCGAAGTACAGCGCAAAGCGGGCCAGACGCTCGCTGCGCGTATACCGCTGCCACTCGCGGGGCGTCTCTCCGTGCATCACTGGAAGAGCTTCTTGATCCGGTTTTGCAGCATTTCGCTGACCATGATCACGGCAATGATCGATAGCAGGATGGTCAACAGGAAGTCATAGTCGAATCGCTGAAAGGCTGCAAACATGGTGCCGCCGATTCCACCCGCCCCGACGATACCGACCATCGTCGAGTTGCGCAGATTCGAATCGACCTGATAGGTCGCGAATCCGACGAAACGGGTCAGCACCTGCGGCAGCACACCGTACAGAATCACACTCATGAACGGGGCGCCGGTGGAGCGCACGGCTTCGACCTGCTTCAGGGAAATTTCTTCGATGGCCTCGGCAAACAGCTTGGCAACGAAACCAATGGAGGCGACCGTCAATGAGAGTATGCCGGCCAGCGCCCCGAACCCCACGGCCTTGACGAAAACGATCGCGATGATGACCTGATGAAATGAGCGGCACAACGCAATGAACATGCGCATAGGCCAGGTGATCCATCCGGGCATCAGATTACGCGCGGCGAGCAAGCCGATCGGCAACGACAGCACGATGCCGAGTGCCGAGGCGATGACGGCAATCTCCAACGACTCGTACAGGCCTTTCGCCAGCAGCTCGAGCTTTGACGCCGAGGTATCCGGCGGCAGCATGCGGCCGATGAAACGCGCGCCATGATCCAGTCCGGCAAGGAAACGTTCCCAGGTGATCTCCAGCAACGATGCCGCATAAATACTGTAGATCAGCAGAACGCACCAGGCGATGCGCACAGTCCAGTTGGGGACAAAAGCCGGCGGACGTGTGACAGGCGCAGTCATGCGGTTCAGTCGAGCCAGTTCTCGCCGCCGTAAATCTGCTTCAGGTGCTCGTCGCTCAGGCCCGCCGGGTCGCCCTCGTAGACCACGTGGCCGCCTGCCATACCCACCACGTGATGGGCAAAGCGGCGCGCCAGCGGCACGTTGTGAATGTTGATGATCACCGGAATGCGACGTGCATCGGCGATCGCAGTCAGCAGTTCCATGATTTCCACCGACGTCTTGGGGTCCAGCGAGGACGTCGGCTCGTCCGCGAGCAAAATGTCGGGGCGCTGCATTACCGCACGGGCGATACCGACGCGCTGCCGTTGGCCGCCGGAGAGCGCATCAGCGCGCTGATTGGCGAACGATGTCAGGCCAACGGTATCCAGCAATTCCCAGGCCATCGCGATGTCGTCGGCCGGATAACGGCGCCAAAATGCCTGCCAGGCCGTGAGATAGCCAAGCCGGCCGGACAGCACGTTCTCCATCACGGTCAGCCGTTCGACCAGGTTGTATTCCTGAAACACCATGCCGATGCGCCGACGCTGTTCGCGCAAGGCGCGTCCGCGCAGCGCCGTCAGATCAACACCCTTGAAAAACACCCGGCCAGCGGTCGGCTCCACCAGCCGGTTGATACAGCGGATCAGTGTGGATTTTCCGGTGCCGGAAGGACCGATCACCGCCGTGATGCCGGTCTCGGGAAAGCGCAGCGAGATACCGCGCAGCACGGGCGTGCCGCGACGGTATTCCTTGACGAGATCCCTGACTTCGAGCGCCGCAGAGGCGGCGCCCGTTACCGCGCCGGTCATCCGGCTTTCTTTTTCTGCTCGGCCTTCTTCTTGCGGGCAGCCTCTTCGCGCTTGCTCTCTTTCTCATAGGCAGCACGGTTGAAGGGTGTGCCGGTGCCCTCGGCAATCTTGCGCACGACTTCCCAGTCCTTCTGGTAAGTGATCGGGAAGAAACGGTCGGCGCCGCCGAAGGTTTTCTTCATTTCCTCGGTAAAGCGGTAGTCATAGAAACACTTGGTCATCGTTTTCACGAGATCCGGGTGCAGATCATGGGCATAGGCAAACGATGAGGTCGGGAAAACCGGGCTCTTGTATATGATGCGGAAATCGTCTTCCTTGATTTCACCGCGCCGTGCCATGCGGTAGAACACGTCAGAAGCCACCGGTGCCGCGTCATAGTCACCGGACTCGACACCCTTGACCGACTGGCCGTGCCCGCCGGAAAAGAGAATCTTGTAGTCCTTGTCCGGCGTCAGGCCCTCCGGGGGAAACAGCACTTTCGGCGCGAGGTTGCCCGAGTTGGAAGACGGTGAGGTATGGGCCACTTTTTTGCCTTTGAGATCCGTGACCTTTTGGAAGGCGCTGGCCTTTTTGACAATCAGGAGGAGGTTGTACCCCTGAAAGTCTTTCTCCGTGCCCTTGACGGCAAAGGGCACTGCCCCGGCGAGGTTGACCGCAAATCCGGTGGGGCCGGTGGAAAAGCCGCCGACGTGCAGACGTCCTGCGCGCATCGCCTCGATTTCAGCGGCATTGGAATTCACCGCGTAGTACACCACGCGCTTCTTCGTACACTGCGCAAGATGGGCCAGAAACGGCTTGAATGCGTTCTCATATACTGCCGGGTCTTCGACCGGTGTATACGTGAATACCAAGGTACTGGGATTTTTCAGACGCTTCGGATCTTTTGGCGTATCCGCGACAAGATCCTTGTTTTCATCGCAATACAGATTGTCCAATTCTCCGCGATGGGCACAGTTGTCTTGTGCCCAACCAGCCAGCGAATAAAGACTGAAGGCGGCGACAGCCGCCAGGCGAATCCACGACTTGCATCGATTCATGTTGAGGCTCCCCTTTTGAATTTCCGATCGATCTCTTTCTTGCCCTGTTGCGGGTCGTCAGGGCGCTGCTTCGCGAACCAGTGCATCCAGCAATGTTTGCACCTTCGCCAACGCGACTGCAGAAGCCCCCTCTCCCCTCCTGCCCGGTACGCGATAGGCCAGATGCACGCGGCCGGGTTCGTCCGTCAGTGTATACACGGCAATCGCATAAGGACAATGGGCAATATTCACCGCATTGGCGACCATCGTTTCTCGCGAAATCGACGCACTGCAGAAGGTCAGAACCTCGGCTTTGCCGTAGATCGCTGCCGCGGTGCCGATATCGCGCCCCGTGCGATCAAGCATTTCGCCCACCTTCGCGGTGTACGTGATGACAAGTCCGCGATTCTCCAGCGCAAAAACCAGCCGTTCCTTCACATCGTCAAATGTTCCGCGGGTCGAGCGCGCAATGATCTCTGTATCTGGCGAGGACAAACCGACACATCCGCCGGCAATAAAGGGCAGCATGATCAACCAGCAAATGCGGTATTTCAGCGTCATGGCCGGCATGTTAAGGCCTGTCTGTGGAGAAACACAGTGAAACCAGCGGTCCTACTTTGCGGTGCCCCGGATGTTTGTTGAAGACAGCATTCG
>Ga0129333_10004068_pt1 | contig 13684 bp, 8 predicted proteins | sample CPB6_08_DNA_FD_94474 | JGI IMG/M metagenome (GOLD analysis project Ga0129333, IMG submission 94474) | Freshwater to marine salinity gradient microbial communities from Chesapeake Bay, USA - CPBay_Sum_0.6_0.8_DNA | ecosystem: Environmental > Aquatic > Marine > Coastal | place: USA: Chesapeake Bay... | reverse complement strand
TCTTTCCGTTATCGTCGGAGTGGCTGGCGAACAAGCGAAATTCGCCCGCGCCATCGGCGGTGCGCGCGTGCCACACGGCGTAGAGACGCGGGCCGCTGAATACTGCAACGGGAGCATCTGAGATAAGTGCACCGGGATGCATCGGCTGGGGCGACGACCAGTTCACACCAGCGTCGGACGAGTGGACCACATAGACGCCGTCTGGCTGCTCGGCGCCCGAGTAATAAGTGGCGACGATCGATTTGCCGCGCGCCGCGAGACTTGTGGGTTTACGCGGGCAACCGTTCAGCTCCCAACGCGCACCTGAGATGAACCGCTTCGACACCGGCCCGCGCCCGTGATCGTCAAGAACGACGAGCGCATTGTCCCGATATTGACCATCGACCAGACGTGCACCGAGGAGCAGACGGCCGTTCGCGTCGACGACGCTCGTCAGTTGGCAGCAGGGGCAGACCTCGGAGGCTAGGATTTCGCGATCACGCGAGAATGATTTGCCACCGTCGACGGACGTCGCTAGGAACAGCCGCGCGTATTCGTTCGCTGCCATCATACGTGTATCGACCCAGGCAGCGTGCACGGTATTGTTACGATCGACGATGATCGTGCCGAAGCTGCCGCCGTCGTCTTTGGGCAGATCGTCCGATAGCGCATCAACATTGATCCGACGGGGCGGTTCGAAGCTCAAAGCCCCCGGCGATGAGCGGACGTACATGGCTGCGGTTTCGCTCTCGCTGGCACCGGGTTTGCGCACGTTGCCAGGGAAGAGAACGTGAACGATTCCGTCCGGGCCGACCGCCACGCGCGGCTTGCTGATCGCGAATCCCCAAACGTCTCCATCTGCGACGTTGAGTCGACGCGGAGCGTCGAAAGTTTTACCGCCATCGACGGAGCGTGCGAAAAAAACGTCGGTCGACGAATCGTGGGAGTGGCCTCGCGCGGCGATCTGTGCCGCGTTGGGCGGCGCGAGATTCGCACCGATCCAGACGACGTTGATCGAGCCTTCCGGTCCGATGGCGACATCCGGGCTCTGCGAGCCGGAGTCCGCGTTGCTGATGATCACCGAGGCATCGTCGTCAGCGGCGAAGATCGGAGCGAGCGGTAACTCCAGCATCAGCATGCCTAGAATCGCCACACTCCATCGTCGTTGCTGCGTCATCATTCGCGGGTCACCTTAGTACGAACGCAAGGCATGCCAGCGTGAGCGCCACGAGCAGCCGGATCGGAATCAGATCGAACAGCGGACGCACTGGAAATACATGGGTGGTGTCGATGGCCGCCCACTTGTGGATCATCACATTTTTGCCGACGACGGCTCGGACGCTGCGGATGAAGTCGCGTCTGCTGCGGTAACGGATCATCGCCACCACCTGCCAAGGAGTCGCGTTCGAGGGCTCGATGAACGAGCCTGTGCGACGCGAAATGAGCACAGGGATGTTGCCGTAGCGCAGCAGGTACGGAAAGAACGCGCGGGCATAACGCCGATCGGCCTCCATGGCGTTGTCGCCGTAGGGCGTTCCCGGCGGGTAGGCGGCCTTGTCGCGATAACGGATCAGGTTGAGCATCAGGAAGGATCGACCGTCATCTTTTTCGAGTAGCTTTTTGACCGAAGCGAAGAGTTCGGGGTCATCGTGGTCTAGGCCGTTCCTCACGAGCAGCTGGAGGAATTCGTCGACCTCCGCGGTACTCAGCGGCCGCGTACGACCGCCATACCAGAGAAGAAAAAGTGCATAAAAGACAATTATCGCCAGAGACGAAATGACGGCACTCATCGAACCTCCGGGGTTGCGACGATGAATTCATTGATCCGTTGCGCGACCTCTTCGCCCTTGTCCTCCTGCAGGAAGTGACCCGCTGCACGAATGAGCGTATGCGGCTGGTTCGCGGCACCCGGCACGCGACGCTGGAACATGCGCTCGCCACCGCGCGTGATCGGGTCGCGCGTGCTGAATAGTGTGAGGAAGGGCTTGTGCCAGTTCTCGAGAATTCGCCACGCAGCGAGGTTGGCATCGTGTTCGGGATCATCCGGCGTCGTCGGTACGAAGCGCGGAAAGAGTCTTGCGGCGATTCTGTGGCGTCGTGTCGGAAAAGGCGCATCGTAGGCTGCGATGGCCGCGGGGCTGAGACCTGCAGCACAGCCCGTAGCGATGATGCGACCGATCGGAAACCAAGGGCTCCAGCGTGCGAAGGCTCGCCAGATCTTGAACGCGGGCGGAACGCTTCCACGATCGCCGGTCGGCAGTCCGCCGTTGGCGAGGACGGCGCGTGCGAAACGGTCGGGCGCGTGCGTGAGCATCCGCAGCCCGATCAGCGATCCCCAGTCTTGGCAGAAGAGCGTGACGTCTTGCAGGCCCATCGCCTCGAGCCACGCGTTCATCCAGCCCACGTGGTTCGCGTAGCTGTAGTACTCGGCGTGCGCGGGTTTATCGGAGCGCCCGAAGCCGACGAGATCCGGAGCGACGACGCGATATCCGGCGGCGAGCAGTGGCGGAATCATCTTTCGATAGAGATAGGACCATGTTGGCTCGCCGTGCATGAGTAACACCGGTGCGGCGCTACGCGGTCCTTCATCGACACAGGCAATCTGCAGGCCTCCGACCTCGAGGTAGCGGACCGGATAAGGAAAGTCGGTTATCGCCGCGAAGTGCTGTTGCGGTGTACGAAGGATGCGATCGGCGGGAATCACCGGTAGGACCATGGGTCGATGGTACCCAATCGCGCTACGGCGCGGTTATTGGCGCAGACTCAGGAAGCGTAATCCGGTCATTATTTCGATCTGCTCGATCGGTACGCGGAAAGCGGCCGGATCGGCGGTACCCGGCGGATTGTTCGGATAGACGAAAGCAACGGCTTCCCGTCGAACGGGGTCGAAAACGATTTTGTAGAACGCCTGAGGTACGCGAACCGGTGAGCGACCGACCGTCTGGTCCTGACTGCCGAAGACGGGGCCCGTGATCACCACGAGATCCGTCCTCTCCAAGACCCAAGTGCGGATGCTCTCCTCGAGCCGTGCCCACGCTCCGCGATTGAGCGTGGGATTCTGCGGTGCGATGTTGGAGAGGTAGAAGCTCTCGGTCATCGCTTGGTTACTCCAGGTGAGATTGCCGGCGGCTGCCATGTGACCGCGGTCGTATCCCGAGCCGGAGTAATCATCGAGCTCGGCTCGGCGTCCCGGCGCGAGATCGGGGTCCGCACGGAAGTTGTCCGTGCGCGAGACAACGCTGTTGAGGGACGAGAGCCCCAGCCGCTCGATCACCCAAGCGGGGGTGCGGGCACGCGGATCGTGACCGACCGCGAAGCCCGTACGACAAAGAAAATCGACGTCGATCGACGGTGAGCCGTATGCGAGATAGGGCGGACAAAAGTGCGCTGCGATGAATTGTGCGGGCCTGCTCTGCAGAGTGAGAGGCGAAAAACCTTGCGGCGAGGATGATACGGTGACGGTCGTCGTCGGAGTGGCAGTTCCCGCGCCCGCAGCGACGGCGACGGACTCGTTGGAGCCGCCGCCTCCCGAACAGGCGGCAAGCAGGGCGGCGAGAAGCCAGACGGCGAGAGTGGAAGGGACAAGTCGAAGTCTCATTGCGCGAAATACGGCTCCAAGGGGGCGGTATTTGCGATGAGGTTACGCGATTTCAGGTGTTGAATTCACCAAATATCAGGCGGCACTTTTCGCGGTGACCGTCACGGCAACGCCGTTGAGAGCCGAGTTGCCACAGAGCGCGTCGACGTAAGTATCGTCGGTGAGATCGTTGACGCTGACACCCGCATGAGCGCTTGCGATGCCGAGACGTATGTCAGGCCGGTGGTGGCCCCAACCATGCGGAATACTCACGACCCCTTGCATGATCTCCTCACTCGTCTCGGCGGTGATCTCCACCTCGCCCGTGCGTGAGCGGACCTTGACGGAATCGCCGTCAACAATGCCTCGCGAAGCTGCATCGAAGGGATGAATGAGCAGCGTACACCGCTTGGGACCTTTGACCATGCGGAGGGAGTTGTGCAACCACGAGTTATTGGTGCGCAGATCGCGGCGTCCGATGAGTCGTAAAGTCCCCGGTGCAGGCGGATGCTCCGTCGGGGCAAGGCGAACAAGATCGGCGACGAGCGCGGTCGGGGCGAGGTCGATACGCCGGTTCGGCGTCTGCAGGCGATCGATTAGGCAGGGCTGCAGCGGCCCGAGATCGATGCCTTGCGGATTGGCGATGATCTTGCGCAACGTCAGCTTTGCCGAGAAAGGATTCCACCCCGCGCCGTAGGGCCCAAGACGAATACCGAGCCCGATGCTGCGCCGCGGATTGAGCCAACGCGCCAGGAGCCGCTTCGGCAGAGAGGCCCGCCGTGAAGGGTCCAGCGACTCGATGCGGGTAATTAGGCGATCGAAGATTTCCCAGTCGTGTAGGGCATCGCGGGACTTTTCGAAAAGCGGTATCGAGTACTTGACCGTGTTTCGAATCGCCAGCATGTGAAAAATGAGGTCGAAATGATCGCGCTCGAGAGCGAAAGTGGGTGGCAAGATGAGATGAGCGTGCCGTGTGGTTTCGTTGATGTAGAAGTCGATCGACACCATGAAGTCCAGCGTGGAGAGCGCTCGTTCGAGTTGCCGACCGTTCGGGGTCGACAGCACAGGGTTACCTGCCGCCGTGACCAAGGCGTGAATACGGCCCGCGCCGGGCGTGAGAATTTCTTCGGCGAGCGCTGATACCGGAAATTCGCTGCCGAACTCCGGAAGTCCACGTACCCGCGTACGTCGCTTGGCAAACGAGCCCCGCTGACCAAAGCCTGCAGCTAGACCGAGCGCATCGAACGCCGGTTGCGTGAACATCGAGCCGCCGATGCGATCGAGATTGCCGGTCACGATGTTCAGAAGCTGTATGAGCCATTGGCACAGCGCACCGAATTCCTGCGTCGATACTCCCATCCGACCGTAACAAACCGCCGTTTCGGCTTTCGAGAAATCTCTTGCGAGGGTGCGAATGGTGTCGGCTGTGATACCGGTGACCTGCGCTGCTCGCTCGGGCGTGTATTCGCGACAAAGGTCCCGGATCCGATCGAGTCCGTCGAGCAATGGCCCGAGGTGTCCGGTGACGACACGGTTCTCATCAAAGATGACGTGCAGCAGCGCGAGCAGCAGCCATGCGTCGCTCGCCGGGCGGATGAAAAGGTGCTGATCGGCAAGATCGGCGGTCTCGGTACGTCGCGGATCGACGACGACCAAACGCCCGCCGCGTTTGCGTAAATCTTTCAAGCGCTGCGCGACATCGGGTGCAGTCATCAGGCTGCCGTTCGAGACCACCGGATTGCCGCCGATCACCAGCAGGAAGTGGGTTCGGTCGAGATCCGGGACCGGTATCAGCAGTTGGTGGCCATAGAGAAAGAATGCCGAGAAGTGATGCGGCAGCTGGTCGACCGACGTAGCAGAAAACCGATTGCGACTACGCAGAGTACGCAAGAATTTGGCACCGCCGATAAGACCGCTGAAGCTGTGAACCTGCGGATTGCCAATGTAGCTCGCGACGGCATCAGCGCCGTATTCACGCTGGGTATCGATGAGACGACGAGCCACTTCGTCGAAAGCTTCGTCCCAGGAGATCTCCTGCCAACCGGTTTCGGTCCTTCTGACCGGGTGGCGAAGTCGATCCGGGTCTTGATGGACATCCTCGATGCCGAGTGCCTTCGGGCAAATATGGCCGCGGCTGAATGGGTCTCGCTCATCGCCGCGGATCGAGTGGATTTTCCCGTCTTTGACCTTGATCTCGATACCGCACATCGCCTCACAGAGATGGCAGGTACGATGATGGACGAGATCATGGCTCATGAGTGTGGGGTCGCGATGGGTCAAAAACCCAATGCCGCAGCACCGGGTCGTCGCGGATCCGGCGCTCCGAGGAAGAGATTGCGATCTAGCATGATCGATTGAGCGCTACCCATGGTTTCGTCGATCTTGATGTCGTGTCCACGCTTCCGGAGCAAAGCGAGCGTGTCCGGGTTGAAGTTCGGCTCGACGAGCAACGGACCCGATCCCTGTGAAATTCGCGGCTGATGGGTAGCTTCGTCGATGTTGAGACCGAAGTCGATGACGTTGACCAAGATCTGCAGCACGGTATCGACGATCTTACCGCCTCCCGGAGTGCCGACGGCCATCCATGGATTGCCATCCCTGAACACCAGCGTAGGCATCTGCGTGGACATCATGCGCTTGCCGGGCTGCATCGCATTCAGCGGAGTCTTGCCGCCCTCGCGCGCGGCGCGCAGTGCTTGCTCATGACTGAAGTTGTTCATCTGATTATTGAGAAGAATGCCGGTGCCGGCGATCATGACCCCTGAACCGAAATCCGAGCCCAGCGTATATGTGGTCGAGACGAGGTTGCCTTCGCTGTCGGCAGTGGAAAAATGCGTCGTGCTCGGGCTCTCATATTTCCAAGGTTCGCCAGCCCCGAGTTTGCGTGGCTTGCTAGCCCGACGAAGGTTGATGAGGCGCGCGCGATCCCGAGCGTAGCTCTTGGACGTCAACCCCGCGAGCGGAACATCCACGAAATCCGTGTCACCGAGATTCCGTACGCGATCGGCGTTGCCGAGTTTCATGGTTTCGGCCAACAAATGAAGCGTATTCGCCGAGCCTGCGCCGAGCGGAGTCAACTCGAAGTTCTCGAGTATGTTGAGCATGTTGATGAGCGTGGCGCCCCCGGCACTCGCCGGAGGTGCTGTGTAAATGGTATAGCCACGATACGTGCCGACGAGCGGTTCGCGCAGCACGGGACGATACGCGGCAAGATCTGCCCGAGAAATCAGTCCGCCGTTAGCAGCCATATCCGCCTCGAAGCGTGCTGCAATCTCGCCTCTATAGAAGGCATTCGCGCCGTCCTCAGCGATTCGCTGCAATGACCAGGCGAGTTCCGGCTGCTTCAGTACCTCACCAGCGGAATAGTTGGTGCCGTCGGCCTTGAAGAAAGTTCTTCGTGCGGAGACGCTTTCCTGCAATCGTTCCCGTCCCCAAGTGAAGACGAACGCTTCATCGGCTGAGAGCGCGACGCCGTCGCGGGCGAGTGAGATTGCAGGCTCGATGAGCGAACGCCACGGCAAGCGACCAAATTTTCGATGGGCGAGTTCCAAGCCCGCCACGGTTCCTGGCACCGCGGTTGCGCGGTAGCCTTTCGAAGCGCGAGGACTTTCGCGACCCTTCTCATCGAGAAACATCGACAATTCCGCTGTCTGCGGTGCGACGCTGCGGAAGTCGACCACGTAAACACGTTTTTCGGCAGCGAAGTAAACCGTCATGAAGCCGTCGCCGCCGATATTCCCCGCTCTCGGCAGGGTCACGGACAGCGCAAACGCGGTGGCGATTGCCGCGTCGATCGCGTTACCGCCTTGTTGCAAGATCGTGCTACCGACACGACTCGCAATTTCGTTTTGCGATACCACCATGCCGCGCAGTGACGTACGGGGAGAGTGGATGCTCGGGTATTCGAGCAGGGACTGCTGTTGAGCGTGGGCGGTGACGCCAACCGTCGATAATAAAATGAATAAAACGCCCGCGAGCAGCGCCAGCAATCTTCGTCCTCGACCCGCCGCATATTCAGACATACCCGACTCCCCCTTAGTGTTCCCTATGATAATGTCGCGGTCTTGTCTTGCTTGGAAATAGCCCTGATGAAAAAGCAACATAGTCTTGTCCTATCCGGCATCGTAACCCTGTTCTCCGGAGCCGCCCTCGGACAAAGCGCCGCCCCGGCTGCCGATTCCGAAGAGAAGCTCGAGGAGATCGTGATCGTCGGATCGCAGATCAAGGGAGCGAAGATCACCGATATCTTGCCGGTCACCGTGGTCGAGAAAGAAGACATCGTGGCCACTGCTGCCGTCTCCGGTGACGAACTTTTTCGGTCGATTCCGCAGGCCGGAGACGTACAGTTCCAGGAAGCGCGTACGACCGGCAACCTTAATGATGCGCGTGGCGATACCTCGTCGATCAACCTGCGCAATCTCGGTACCGGCAACACGCTGATGCTCTTGAACGGACGTCGCGTGGTGCCCGCCCCCGGCACGCAGACAGAAAATTTCGTTCCGGTCCAAACGGCCAATACGAACGCCTTTCCGGTCTCGGGCGTCGATCGTGTCGAAGTGCTACGCGACGGCGCTGCGGCCATCTACGGTACCGATGCCGTGGCGGGTGTCGTCAACACCGTGCTCGAGACGAAATTCGAGGGTGTACGGGTCGAGGCGCAATACGGTGGTTCTGAGGGAACGAACCATCGTGAAACCACCATCAACTTCAAGGCGGGTACCCGGCTCGATAACGGCACTCGGGTGATGTTTTTCGGTGGCTACACAGGTCGTGATCCGCTGCTCGCGAGCGAGCGAGACTACACGGCGAGCGAAGATCACCGCAGCAAGGTCGTCGGTACGCCTTGGGAAGGCGATACCGCATTCGACAACCGTAGCACTTCGTCACCTTGGGGGTCCTTCACGGTGATTCCCTCTACCGTGGCCGTTCGGCAGGGGACCACGGCGTTGACCACCTCAGGAGTTTTCAAAGTCGAGCCGACGTCGAATACAGCTGCTGGTTGCAGCAGCACCGTCTACAACGGAAATCTTTGCTTGCGCGCCGGCACGATCACCGGCGCTGTCGACCGCGAGCTGCGATACGACGAAAACATCGACCGGACGTTGAAGGGTGGACTCGATCGCTACAACGCTTTCGCCACCGTCAGTCGCGAGATCGGTGATATCGAAATCTTTGGTGAGGCGGGTATTTACCGCGCGCTATTCGAGGGCTTGCGTGAGCAGTCGGCGCCATTGGCGAGCGCCGTGATCTCAGTGCCTGCCAGCAACTACTATAATCCGCTCGGGCCAACGACTTTTGGAGGCGTAGCCAATCCGAACCGGCTGCCTAACCTCGTCAACGTGCCGACGACCGGGTTGCCGCTGCGCATCACGACGTATCGACCTGTCGATACCGGGCCGCGTGTCTACGAAGTCACCGACGACAGCTATCGTCTGCTTGCCGGTATGCGCGGCGAAAAGTTCGGCTTCGACTGGGAGTCGGCGATCGTCCATTCGTGGGCGAAGACCGACGATCACACTCTGAATGCAGTCAGCAACACGCTCTTTCAGCAGTCGCTCGCCAAATCGACGCCCGATGCTTACAACCCTTTCAATGGCGGAAACCAGACTCGCTACTCGTCACCCGACGGTACGCCGAACAGCGAGGCCACCATTGCGAGCTTTCTCGTGGGAGTCAACCGCATCAGCGAGACCAGTTTGACGATGTGGGATCTCAAGGCCTCGCGGCCCGACCTCCTGCAATGGCCCGCGGGCGATGTGGGCGTCGCCGGCGGTGTCGAGGTACGTCGAGACAGTTATGTCGATAATCGTGATCCAAGATTGGATGGCACGATCAAATATACCGACTCGGTTTCCGGCATCGTCTACGGCACCGACGTGATGGGTGCGAGTCCCTCGCCGGACGTTCGCGCGCACCGATCCGTCATCTCCGGTTATGTCGAGTTCGCTTTGCCGATCGTATCTTCCGGGATGCAGTTGCCGCTCGTTAGATCGATGGATGTGCAGTTGGCAGCACGAACCGAGCGTTACTCGGACTTCGGCACCGTAACCAAACCCAAGCTGGCGCTCAATTGGACGCTCACCGACTGGATGGCGCTTCGGGGTTCGGTGTCGCAGGCGTTCCGCGCGCCGAATTTGCCGCAGTTCTACAGTTCGGGAACGCAGGTGTCGAACACCCGTACCGACTACTCGTTCTGTCGCCTGAACGCCGTGACCTGTGCTGGAGCGAGCACCATAGAAATCCGTTCGGGTAATCGGGGGTTGGGTCCCGAGGAGGCCGACAACGTTTCCGTCGGAGTCATTCTCCAAGCGTTGTCGATGCCAGAGTCTCTCGGTAAGGCGACCTTGACGGTCGATTACTGGTCGATCAAGGGAGAGAGGGTCATCGGGATCGAGGGTGCGCAGATCCAGCTGCTCTACGACTATTTGCTGCGTCTCGATGGCCAGAGCAATCCAAATATCGTCCGCGATGCTCCGGTCGGTACGAACAAAGTTGGTCAGTTGCTGCAGGTCAACGATAACTATTTCAACATCACGCCTCGCGAACTCGCGGGGTTCGACGCGAGTCTTCGGTATGAACTGCGTCGTACGCGTTTTGGTTCGTTCACCTTTACCGTCAACGCGGCCAAATTGACCAAACTCGACCAGTCACCCACCGACATGGCGAGCAAGGTGATCGCAGCGAACGCAGCAGGCCGGCTCGGCCCGGGCATCGTGATCACCGCCGCGGGCAGTCAGATCGGTATCAATGGCAATCCTGAATGGCGCGGCTCTGCGTCTCTGACCTGGCGGCAGAAGCAACTGCGGGCGGGCCTATTCGTGAATCACGTGGGCTCGGTTTTCGATACCGGGCCCGCGGCAGTCAACGGCCAGCTCTTCGAGGTCGATAATTGGACGACCGTCAGCCTTTACGGGCAGTACGATTTCCGCAAGCGCGACGACGTGCTCAACGGGGTATCGCTGCGAGTGGGGGCGCGCAATCTCGAGGATAAGGCTCCACCGACGACCTCGACCAACTTCGGTTACTTCGGTAGCCTGCACAACGCGACGGGTCGGTACGTGTACGCAACGGTGTCGAGAACTTTTTAAAGAAGAGACGGCGAAACGGTGCGGTGATACGGATGTCACCGCCGTCGGCCGCTTCGATCGGAGGGCGGTTTTTATGCTCGGTCTCATGCAGGACTATCCGCTGCTCATCTCGCAGCTGATCGACTTTGCGGTGAGACACCATCCCCGTACGGAGATCGTCTCGCGGCGCATCGAGGGAGATATCCACCGCTATTCGTACCTCGATGCAGCGAGGCGCGCCAAGCGCGTCGCACGCGCACTCGATCGTCTCGGTATCGCCACTGGAGAGCGCGTAGGAACGCTAGCCTGGAATGGCTATCGGCACTTCGAGATGTACTTCGGAGTCAGTGGCAGCGGGCGGGTATTGCACACCGTCAATCCGCGCCTGACACCCGATCAGGTGGCTTGGATCCTCAACGATTCCGAGGATCGGATCCTGTGCTTCGACGCCACTTTCTTACCTGTAGTCAAAGCCATTGCCCATCGGTGCCCGACGGTCGGTGCATGGGTGATGATGTGCGAGCCCGACGCCCTGCCTTCCGATAGTGGTATCGACCATCTTATTAGTTACGAATCCTGGATTTCGGCAGAGCCCGACGATTACGTCTGGCCGGTGTTCGATGAGCGCAGTGCTGCCTCGCTGTGTTACACGAGCGGGACCACCGGTAATCCCAAGGGCGTGCTCTACAGCCATCGCTCGACCCTGCTGCACTGTTATGGCGGGGGCTTGCCCGATGCGCTCAACCTCTCAGCCCGTGACGCGGTGCTGCCCGTCGTTCCCATGTTTCACGTCAACGCGTGGGGCTTGCCGTACATCGCCCCCATGGTGGGTGCGAAATTGGTGTTTCCCGGAGCGGCGCTCGACGGCAAATCTTTGTATGAACTCATGGAGGCCGAAGGGGTGACGATGGCCGCCGGCGTGCCGACCGTGTGGCTGGGTTTACTCAATCACGTGCAGTCGATAGGCGGACGTTTCACGCACATGCGACGTACCGTGATCGGCGGGTCGGCCTGTCCACCCTCTATGATCGCCAAGTTTCGCGATCATGACGTGACCGTATTGCATGCCTGGGGTATGACGGAGATGTCACCTCTCGGCACGATCTGCAATCTAAAACGCGCGCAGCTCGCCGATACGCCAGAGCGCCAGCTCGAAATCTTTGCCAAGCAGGGGCGGGCCATCTTCGGTGTCGATCTCAAAATCGTCGATACGGACGGCCGTGAGCTGCCCTGGGACGGCCGCTCGTCCGGCGACCTCATGGTGCGAGGGCCGTGGATTATCTCCCGTTATTTCAAGGGTGCGGGCGGAGATCCCTTGGTGGACGGTTGGTTCCCGACCGGCGATGTGGCCACCATCGACAATGACGGATTCATGCAGATCACCGATCGCAGCAAGGATGTGATCAAGTCGGGCGGAGAGTGGATCAGTTCCATCGACATCGAGAACATCGCCATGGCTCATCCTTCGGTTGCGCTTGCTGCGTGCGTCGCCGTGCGGCATCCGAAGTGGGACGAACGTCCGCTGTTAGTGGTGATGAAAAAACCGAATAGCGATGTATCGCGCGACGCTCTACTCGAATTTTTTGTAGGACGTGTGGCGAAGTGGCAAGTCCCCGATGACGTCGTTTTCGTCGACGCCATACCTCTCGGAGCCACGGGTAAGGTACAAAAAATGAAGTTGCGTGAGCAGTTCAGGGATTACCTGTTTTCCGATCGAGGCTCTTGAGGTATTCCGAGTCTTCGAAGACGAAGTCCCGCCAGTTTGCGGTATCGAATATTTCTGGAACCAGCCGTAGAGCACCTGCTTTCACGGCAGGGGGTAAGGCCTCGAGACCCGTGATCTTGCCGCCGAATCCGCGCGCCACGGTTCCTCCCGGGCGATCGCCCATACCCATCCAGGGCGCCCACCGATTTTTGTTCTGTAGCTGCAGATGAGCGGGTGCCGATAAGACGTCCGGATCAAGCACGTCATCGAGCTTCGCCGAGATCGTCATAAAGGAGTTCGTGTAGCTCGTTTTTCCGGGTTGCAGCATGTCGGGCCGGCTCTCGATCGATTCGGTGGCGAGAAACACCCGATCGCCGATGGTTTCGATCGGTAACAGCTTCGGCGTGTAGCCCATCGCCATGACTCCGGTCGGCGTATAGAGCCGAGGCACCGGGCCGAGCCTGAAGAGATGGATCGGTAAGGTCTCGCCCGTGACCGGATTTTTGAATTCCTCGAGCGGCTGCTGTGTGTCGTGGCGCGTGTAGAACCCGACCTCGTATTTGCGCATCTCGTACTGATCGTCACCTTTCGGCTCCCAGTAGTCGACCAAAATATTGTTCATCGTGAAGAAGGGAACGTAGTTGCCCTCACCGAGATCGGCATAGATGTTGAGCCGCATGAACGAGACGACGGAGCCCGTGCCGAGAGAGCCGACCATCTTGACGTGAGTTCGCAAAGCCGTGAGCGGATCGCTGAAGTCGACCGCGGTAGGCTGTCGATCGACTCGTTTCGCGTCCGCGGGTACGGCAAGACCCAGGCCGCCCAAGATGGCAGCACGAGACACTAAGGCGCGACGGGTGATGTTCATGATGTCCTCCGTATTACCAGCATCCACGGTGAGCCGATAAATGGCTGTATGCAAGTCTTGCTGCACTAGCGTCCACGACCGTCAACTTTCAAGCACAAAACTCTCACAACTGTGAGGTAGGGCACTTATTCGCTCACACGACCCTGCGATTCTGTTGCCAGAGGAATGGATCCCACGAAACAGGAGATCGTACAGATGGCCAGTAATTCCAATCAGCCGCCGGTGAATGGCCGGCCGCTTGCATCGAGTTCCACGGCGGCGACCTACTCCGGTGCTCCGGGTGGCGTGAAGATCGGCGAAGTCACGAGTACGGCCGGAGGCCAAACTCTCGTGGTCGGTATATATGCCGACGCGGTCGCCGGCGGCGTCAACTTTTGGGTTCAGATCGAGTCGGGTACCGGCGATCTACGGGGATTTTTCCTCGACGTCGGGGCGCCGGGCGGGCCGATCACCAAGGCGGGCAGTGCCAGTAACAACATGAACGGAAC